>Ga0307445_10001470_pt1 | contig 13299 bp, 10 predicted proteins | sample SalMarSW160330MG_FD_202147 | JGI IMG/M metagenome (GOLD analysis project Ga0307445, IMG submission 202147) | Salt marsh sediment microbial communities from the Plum Island Ecosystem LTER, Massachusetts, United States - SW1603-30 | ecosystem: Environmental > Aquatic > Marine > Intertidal zone >...
GACCATCTTATTCCAGAGGACTTGATGCAGTCAGCCGTCATCATGGCCACATTCGTTTACAGCACGGCCATGCAGGAAGAGATGTTTCCGCGCAAGCCCCTCTATGATCCTTTTAGATATCCCGTAAGAAGGTAGAGCATTTTCTCCTGAAACCTTTTTTCTGAAAATAAGTATAATCCTAAGTGTGGAGTCGATTCCAATACCTAAAAAAACTTGTTGTTTCCAATGGTTTTATTTATTATCTAATAGGCCAAAAATTTGAAAAACCATGATTAAGAGCTACTTTAAAGCCGCCTTTAGAACCATCAAAAAACAAAAATTTTATTCCTTGGTCAGTATATCCGGATTGGCCTTGGGAATGGCCTGCTGTTTCGTCATTCTTGTCTACCTCCATAACGAAACCAGCTATGACACTTTCCCTCCCGATGCCGATACCATATTTCGTTTGGTACGAAAAATGCCAGATATTCATGGCCCCAGCACCAGAAATCCAATGGCACCGGTGCTGAAAGAGAACTTCCCAGAAATCGAACTGGCTGTCCGCACCTGGCCGCTCAGCGAGGCCTACACCTTCAGGGCAGGGGAAAAAGGATTCCAGCAGGAAGGCATTCTTTTTGCCGACCCGGGTTTTTTCCGCCTATTCACTTATGAATTTATTTATGGAGATCCGCACAATCCGCTGGCAAACCCTTCTTCCGTCGTGCTCACCCAAACAGCATCACAGAAATATTTTGGAATGGACAATCCTGTGGGGAGAATTCTTTCCTTCGACGGTAAGTTCGACCTGATCGTCTCCGCTGTCATCCAAGATGCGCCACAGAATTCACACCTGCAGTTCGAAGTCGTCATCCCTCTGGAAAAGTTCAACGCCATAGCCGGATACATCTATGGCTATGATGCTTCAACATATCGTCTAACGGATGCCTGGGAAGCCGGGATGTTTATGACTTATCTTATGCTGCAAAAAAATAGTGTCCCTCGAAGCCTCGAGCAAAAATTCCCCGGTTTCCTGAAAAAATATGCCCCTTATAACAAAGAACTTCTCGATGAATCTTATTACCTTCAGCCAATAAAAGATATTCATCTTCACAGCAGTTACCGCTCCGGCTCGGATAAAATCAGCGACATAAAATACATTTACGGGATTATGGCCATCGGCCTTATCATTTTGGCTATGTCCTGTTTCAACTACATCAACCTGACGACGGCCCGTTTTTCGGCCAGAAGGAAAGAAATCGGAATACGAAAAGTGGTCGGCGCCCAACGGAGACAGCTGATCGGTCAGCTCCTGAGCGAATCCTCGGTCTTTTTTTTAGCGGCGTTCTTGTTGTCGTTTGTCCTTATCATCCTTTTAGCGCCTGTCGTCAATAACATCTTCGGATACAACATCTCCTCGGATTATTTCAGCAAATATCCCTTGTTACTTTTTATGTTTTTCATCGGCCTGTCAGCCGCGCTGCTCAGCGGAACTTATCCGGCACTTTTTTTCTCGGCATTTCATCCGATGAGCATGATAAAAGACGCGGTTTCCCCTACAGGACGGGGAAGGGGCATCAGGAGCAGTTTTGTTGTCTTTCAGTTTGCGATCACTATCTGCTTGTTGATCAGTATCGGGTTGATTTATCAGCAGATCCGCTACTTAAAAGGAAAAGATCTGGGCTATGTCAAAGAGCAGGTCTTGGTGGTTCCCGTAAAAGACGATGAGGCGAGAGAAAGAAATAAAACCATCAAGCAGGAACTGATCCGGCTTCCCGGAATAACCGGCGTCAGTTTTTCTGCGGCTCTGCCGAATAAAATTCAACGATCCACCACCATGGATCTGGATATTGGCGGAGACCGGATAGTCTTCGAAATGACCAATACGACCGTTGATGAAGACTTCCTTTCTCTGTATGAGATCAAAATCCTGCAGGGGAGGAATTTTTCCGATGATTTCCCCTCCGATTCAGAGGACTCGATCATCCTGAACGAGACCGCGGTCAAAATGCTCAACTGGCAAAATCCCATCGGCAGGGAATTGACGATATTCGGAAGGCCAAGGACCGTTATAGGGGTAGTTAAGGACTTCAATTTCCAAACCCTCCACGTGGAGATCAGTCCTTTGACCTTAAGAAATTCTGGAGACCCATTCCTTTTCAGCTCGATCAGGCTTTCCACGCAAAACATCCCGCAGACTCTTGCCGGAATCGGAAATATATTTCAGAAATTCACTCCTCAAACGCCATTCGAGTATTTTTTCTTCGACGATTATTTCGAGAATCTCTACCGCACGGAAGAAAATTTTGGGAAAACCATCGGGTATTTCACATTGTTGGCGATAATTATTTCATCTCTTGGGTTATTCGGGCTGGCCTTTTTCATCACCGAACAGCGGACAAAAGAGATAGGCATTCGCAAGGTCCTGGGGGCTTCTGTCTCGGGGATTGCGGGGATGCTTTCCAAGGAATTTGCTATATGGGCCATCATGGCCAATGTTATAGCCTGGCCGGTGGCTTACCTGGTAATGCATAAATGGCTCCAGAATTTTGCTTACCGTATCGATATCGGTATTGGAATATTTATGCTGGCGGGTGCCCTTGCTCTGTTCGTAGCGCTGGCCAGCGTGAGCTATCAATCCATAAAAGCCGCTACCGCCCATCCCGCCGACACTCTCCGCTACGAGTGAGCCTAAAAGAATTTTCATTAAAATTTTGACAGGTGCAAATAAATCCGGTCAGGTATCGAAATTTGGTATGTGGCTTCATTGACAGACTTATGGCGATAGGATAATTTAACTGTACTTGTTTTCTTTGAATGAGAGAGGAGGAAGGGATGAATATGGAAAAACATGTCACTTTTGTCGCGGTCATTAACATTGCTTTCGGCTTTTTGGGAATTTTTATCGGTCTAGTGCTTTTAATCGTTCTGATTGGAGCCGGGATCATTTCCCATGATCCTCAGGCGATGACGATTACTACGATCGTAGGTATCGCGGTCGCCAGTTTTTTAATTCTGACAAGCATTCCCGAAATCATCGGAGGATTCGGACTCCTCAAACGTAAGCCCTGGGCAAGAGTTCTCGTGTTGGTTATCGCTGTTCTGGATCTCATGCTCATCCCCATTGGTACATTGATCGGTATTTATGAGCTTTGGGTTCTGCTCCAGGAGGATACAGCCAAGCTTTTTAGATCATCGTAGAACCCAGAATAGGACAATCAACATAGGACTAATTTGATTTCCGCCCATGGGCTATGCTATAAGCAGCATAAAATGCGATACGTCACATATTACGATTCACCGATAGGCATATTAGAAATATCGGGGACCGAAAATGGAATATCTGCGGTTCATTTTACCGAGAAAAAAACCGATCCAGACCCGGCCATTCCCTTGCCGTTGAAAGATTGCTGCAGGCAGTTGTATGAGTATTTTGTAGGAAATCGGATGGATTTTTCATTAAAATTGCAGTTGGAGGGAACGAACTTCCAAAAAAAGGTGTGGAATCAGTTGATGAAAATTCCATACGGGAAAACGGTTTCCTATAAAGATATCGCCAGAGCCATAGGAAATGAAAAAGCCGTGCGTGCTGTGGGTTCGGCCAACGGAAGAAACAATATCGCCATTATCATCCCTTGCCATCGTGTTATCGCTTATGATGGAACGCTGGGCGGTTATGGCGGGGGACTGTGGAAAAAGGAATGGCTACTGAATCATGAGAGAAGATTTCGCCGCCTTTAACAGGAGAATCGCTTATGGTTAAAACGAGCTATAAAATCGACAACTATGCTGTGAAAATATTCGGAAATGACAGCAAAGGAAGTAGAACTAGATGGGGAGACAGGTGCATCCAGCTGTTTTCTGAGGGGAAAGAGATCGCTCAAGCCGTGTTTGCCAAACCCGGACAAGAAGTGCTCGAGCCCTATTTAAAAGAAGAAAAAATCTATTATTTTGCAGCGAGCGATCAATTTGTCGATGTGATGTACCTGCTTCGGAACGAAAAGCCTGTGTATATTGCATGGGAACCAGTCCATGATCCGAAAGAACCCGATGATGGAGATGCTTTTTTTTATACCGAAGCGAAAAAGTAGGGATAATAATCCGTTGAGAAGGTTCTATTTAGGGGGTTTATTATACGATTGGATTTTGGAACCCTCCCTCGGCAATATAAAAAAAAAAGTGGCTCAGTTCGTTTCCCGGTACGACCTTTATCCTGTGATCGATATCTGTTGCGGTTCTGGAGTGCAGTGCAACCGATTGATCGAAAACCTAGGTGTATTCGGATTGGACCTTGATGACAGAATGATACACTATGCATCGTCAAAATATCCCCGCATCCCATTCCTGTGTGCCGATGCGGCAAGCATTCCTGTCAAGGATTCCAGTGTTAAAGGAGCGATCCTCTCCTATGCAATCCATGATAAATCTCCGGAAATGCGCACCAGAATTCTCCAAGAAGTCAAACGCATATTATATCCTGTAGGCAAGGTCCTGTTTGTCGACTTCGAATGTCCCTGGAATCGAATATCCAGGATGGCAAGTCTGTATATCTATGGGATAGAACGGATGGCAGGTAAGGACCACTTCAGAAACGGAAGACGCTTTTTATCAGATGGAGGTTTGCGATTTTTTCTTGAACAAAACGGACTAGAGGAGATTGAAAGATATAATGTAGATTTGGCCCATACGGGTATCGTTGTGGCCAAGTTTATCGAACGAAACCGAGCATACATGGAGGACTGAATTGAACACGAATTATTCCATTTTTACTGAAGTCCAGAGATTCCGACAATGGTGGGTATGGCTTTTGGTTTTGCTGGTTGCTGGAGTTTCCTGGTATGGATTTATTCAACAGATCGTGTTGAAGAAACCCTTTGGAAACAATCCTGCTCCGGATCCCGTGATGATCATGATCTGGGTCATATTCGGATTATTCTTTCCTGTGTTGTTTTATTCCATAAAATTGGTCACAGAGGTACGTTATGATGGTCTGTACATAAGATTTTTCCCCCTACAATTCCATTCCCATAAAATCTCTTATCCAGAGGTAAAAAACTACGAGATACGCCAATATTCGTCTCTCAAAGAGTATGGCGGCTACGGAATTCGGTATGGAACGAAAGGTAAAGCCTATAATGTGTACGGAAACAAAGGAATCCAGTTTGAGTTTCAGGATGGAAAACAGTTGCTCGTGGGAACCCAGAAGCCCGAGGAATTCTATTCAGCTCTTACTTCGGTTGTGAGATAGATTTTTTTTAGACAGATACACTCCATTTTTCCCGCCGTACAAGTTTTCAACACTTCAACAATCACTGCATTTTCTTCTGAAGAATGAAACAGAAAAAAAGAGAGGAAAGCCGACCAAAAGGAAGACGCCTTTTTATAATTTTTATAAAAATGGATTTTCAAGCTTTTGTATTATATATTCATAAAGTCAATGAGACCGTTTTTAGCCTGAAAGGAATTTCAGATGAAACTCCCGTCCAATAAAACGAAGATTATTTGCACCATCGGACCTGCATCGCAAACTCGTGAAGTGATGCAAAGTTTGATACGAGCAGGCATGAACGTGGCCAGGCTCAACTTTGCTCATGGGGATCATAAAGGACATAGGAAAGCTATAGAAACGGTTCGTTCTGCTGCCCAAAAGGTTGGGCGAAGAGTGGCTATTTTAGGCGATCTCCCCGGTCCAAAGCTGCGCATTGGGAACCTGGCCACGGAATTGGTAGAGTTGAAGGTCGGAGACATCTTGATCCTTACACCCGAGGATATCATCGGGGATAACAGCCGAGTTTCGGTGACCTTTGACCGCCTCCATCAGGTGTTAAGTCCAGGTGATTCTATTTTTCTGAATGATGGTTTTATCCATCTTGAAGTAATCAAAATAGCAGGAAAGGACGTCCGGTGTCGAGTTCTGGTGGGGGGGGAACTGCGGTCACGCAAGGGAGTAAATTTGCCTGGCATTAGCCTGGGCAACTGCGCCTTCACCGAGCAAGATCTCCAGTGGCTGCGGTTCGCAAAGGAACTGGAGATCGATGCAATCAGTCAGTCTTTTGTGGAGTCAGGAGCCGATATTGCTGCTGTCAGAAAAGCGGCTGCAAATCTGGATTACAATCCCTTCATTATTGCTAAGATCGAGCGATCGAAGGCTCTTGAGCATATAGACGAAATTCTTGAATTAGCCGATGGAATAATGATCGCTCGAGGAGACCTTGGAGTTGAAATGCCGATCGAGCAGATTGCCGTGGAACAGAAACAGCTCATGTATAAGGCAAATCTTCAGGGAAAACCGGTTATCACAGCGACACAGATGCTGGAATCGATGACAAAAAATTTGCGCCCTACTCGCGCAGAAGTCACAGATGTTTCCAATGCGATACTCGACGGCACAGACTGCGTTATGCTCTCGGAAGAATCTGCTACAGGAAACTATCCTGTTGAGTCTACAGACATGATGACGAAAATTGCAGCGACTATCGAACCTCACATGTCCGGTTATCGCTCCTCGGAGATATTGGAAAAAGTCAACCTCGGAAGCAAGATAACTCTTAGAGATATGATTGTTTTAAACGTTGAGATGACGATAAGGCGCATATCTCCAGCTGCTGTCATCGTTCCCACGCTCAGCGGCATGACTGCTAGAAGTATAGCCAGGTTCAGGCCTTCTGTCTGGATAACTGCCGTTAGCTCGAGGGAATCAACCTGCCAAAAGCTACAATTCTCATACGGAATTTATCCCATGCATGAATCCAGTTTGCCAGAAAACTGGAATGATTATGCCAGAAGCTGGCTTGACGCCTACGACATAGCAGGAAATCTTGTTATACTCACAGAGGGCCCTTCGACTAGATATCCCAAAACAAACAACAGAATGGAGATTATCAACTTGGGCTCACAGAATCAAGAATAAGGAGATTCAACTAAAAGAGAGATGGATATTGCTCAGAAAGAATTCCCAAATCTGCCAAAAAAACTTTTCGGACTTAGCGATCTAGCTAACAATCTCTGGTGGAGCTGGCACCCGTCAGCCAGAATGCTTTTTAAAATGCTTAACCGTCAGGCTTGGAAAGAAAGTGGCCATAATCCTGTTATATTGCTCCGCCAATTATCCAAGGAGGATTTTGAAAACGCATCGAATGACCCAGAATATCTGCGTCACTATGGTTTGGTACAAGCTCTCTTTCGGAGAGATATGGATACGACAGGTGGGCGATTTTTAGAAGATAATATTGATCCGAAACATTATTCATGCGCATTCTTTTCAGCAGAATATGGCCTGCATCATTCCTTGCCTTTTTATGCCGGTGGACTGGGATTCCTTGCCGGTGATTTTCTCAAAGAAAGCAGTGATCTAAAAATACCTTTGGTGGCCGTAGGTTTTATGTATCCAGAAGGCTATGTCCATCAGCGAATTCGGGAAGATGGTTGGCAAGAGAATGTGGATCAAACCCTGGACCGGGAGACTGCCTCAATCTCTAGAGTTTTGGACAATAATGGAAATCAAATTGTGATAGAAGTGCCCCTCATTCAGCCCGCTATTCACGTGGCGGTATGGAATATTGCGGTTGGCCGCATACCACTCTACCTATTGGATACGGATATTGAGATCAACGATCCTTGGAACCGGAGGATATCTCAGTATCTTTATGTTAGCGATATCGAGCAGAGATTGCGGCAGGAAATTGTGTTGGGCATTGGAGGATCCCAAGTTCTTGATACCCTTGGAATCAAGCATTCTATCTGCCACTTGAATGAGGGCCATGCAGCGTTTGCTTTGTTGGAACGTATCAGAGAACGATTGGGGGATGGGATGAGCTATGAGGAGGCTGTTCAGCAAGTCCGTGAGACATCTGTTTTCACCACACACACACCAGTCTCTGCTGGGCTTGATGTGTTTCCATTTGAACTCATGGAAAAGTATTTTTATTCATACTGGCCGGCATTTGGTCTGAATCGCGAGAAATTTTTTCAGCTGGGAATCCATCCTGTTGATCCTAATGCGGGTTTTAATATGACAGCCTTCTCCCTCAGGATGTCGGGATATCGTAACGCAGTGAGTAAGAGACACGGAGAAGTTGCCCGGTCGATGTGGAAATCTCTATGGCCTGATACTCCTGATGAAAAAATTCCAATTGATTATGTGACGAATGGTGTCCATGTGCCAACCTGGTTGTGCCCCAAAATCAAGCTGCTTCTTGATAAATATTTAGGTCCTGATTGGCTTGAAAACCATGACGATCCTGCTGTATGGAAGTTATTAGACGATATTCCGGATGAAGAACTGTGGAAAACCCACTACTGGTTGAAAATCAAACTGATCGATGCTATTCGCGAGAAATCCCGACAGCGCTGGACGAATGATCGTGTCAGCCCTTCTCTTTCCATAACTGGGGGATCTTTTCTCGATCCTTCGGTATTGACACTCGGCTTTGCCCGGCGTTTTGCTACTTATAAGCGGGCAGATCTCCTTTTCTATGACTTGGAGAGGTTGAAAAAAATTTTGAATCACCGTTGGCGCCCTCTTCAAATCATCTTTGCTGGCAAAGCTCACCCCGCTGATGACCCTGGGAAACGCCTGATTCAAAAAGTGTTCAATATGGCTAGAAATCCCGAGCTGGGTGGGCGCATAGCTTTTTTAGAAGACTATGGGGAGCAATTTGCACAATATCTCGTACATGGGGTGGAGGTCTGGCTTAACAATCCTCTGCCGCCTATGGAAGCCTGTGGCACAAGCGGCATGAAGGCAGCCTTGAATGGTGTGCCACACCTGAGCATTATGGACGGTTGGTGGATAGAAGGATATAACGGGAAGAATGGATGGGCCTTCGGTGAGCATGAGGAGGGGGGCAACAGGGATCAAGCTGATGCAGAAGCCATCTATCAGATTTTAGAGAACGAAATTATACCCCTTTATTATCAAGTTTCAGACGATGGCATCCCTCATGGATGGGTAAAGGTGATGAAGGAGTCTATGAAAAGCAATGGGCCGAGGTTTTCTGCCCAACGAATGGTTAAAGAATATATAAAGAAATTTTATACAGATGCTTTAAAAAAGGCATAGGAGATAAAAAAATGGGGGGAATATTTAAGGCTTATGATATCAGAGGCTCCTATCCCGATGAACTGAACGAGATAACTGCTGAAAAGATCGGGGCGTGTTTTGTTCATATGTTGAAAGCCAGCAGGATTGTGGTCGGACGCGATATGCGACTTTCTGCTTCATCTCTTGCCAAAGCATTAATACAAGGAGCTGTCTCTGCAGGGGCTTCGGTTACAGATATTGGGATAGTCTCCACTCCTTTGCTCTACTATGCCATCATTGAAGGGAAATTTGAGGGCGGAGCAATGGTTACAGCTTCCCATCTCCCCGGTGGAATGAATGGTTTTAAGCTTTGCCGAGAAGATGCGATCCCGTTGAGTGGGGACCATGGTCTGCCTGCATTGGAGCGGTTAGTCAGAAAAAAAACACCTGCCCAAAAACACTCATTTAAGGAAGGTGCTTACCAGAAAATTGATTTCATGGATAAGTACATAGATAGGCTGGTCGATTTTGTCCTTGAACCAAAGCCACTGAAAATTGTCGTTGATGCAGGAAATGGCATGGCCGGCCCTGAAGTTCTTCTTCTGCTTAAAAGATTTCCAGCCTGGAAATTGGTCCCCATGTATATGGAGCCAGATGGAAGCTTTCCTCATCATATTGCCAATCCTCTTATACCATCGGCCACAAGGGATTTACAGGCCTTAGTTTTAAAAGAAAAAGCGGATTTAGGAGTGGCCTTTGATGGAGATGCAGACCGCTGTGGATTTATCGATGAAAAAGGAGAAAGAATCCCGGAAGACCTTGTTACTGGTCTTATTGCCGAATTCCTTCTAAAAAATGAGCCCGGATCGACTATCCTTTACGATCTTCGTTCCAGCCGAGTTGTACCTGAGGTCATTTCTGATTGGGGAGGGAAAGCCATACGCAGTCGAGTCGGACATGCCTTTATCAAGGATAAGATGAGAACAGAGAATGCCATTTTTGCCGGTGAACTATCCGGACATTATTACTACAGGGATATGGGATTTACCGACAATGGCATCTTTACCATGATTCAAATGTTAAACTTTTTGTCTTTGAAGGATATCCCTCTTTCCCGTTTGATACAGCCTCTTAAAAAGTATTGTTCAACAGGAGAAATCAATATGCGGGTAGAAAAAAGGGAGGCTGTTTTTTCTGCTCTTGGAGCCAAATATCATGACTCTCGAGAAGATCACCTGGATGGCTTGACAGTGGAATATGATTCCTGGTGGTTTAACCTGAGAGCGTCAAATACAGAACCGCTCATGCGGTTGAATTTAGAAGCGAAAGATTCAAAAATTCTGGAAGAAAAAAGGCAGGAGGTTATTAAATTTATTGGTGATTTAGACCCATCCTTCACAATAAAGGCTTAGGATTAACCGATTGAGAAAGTGGATGATTATAATCATTTCTTTTTGAGGTTCGAACAAGTGTAGCTAAATGAAGTTCATTTTGGTCCAGGAATGGAGGTTCAACAGCCACAGGAGCTAAATTGTTATGCTTGATTTTAAAATAATTTTATCGTGATATAATGAATCCAGATCTTTTCTGGGAAAAACTAAACATGGAAAGGCATCAATCATGATTTTGGCAGATCTAATCTTCGCCCTGGGAGCTGCTTTATTTATTACAGTTGTTTTTGCCGTGCTGAGTCGCAAATCCCGCTCTTTACGCCAGGTGCTTATTTTTTTTCTTATCGTATTTTTTGCGGCTTGGGCTGGTGGGATATGGATTACTCCTGTCGGGCCTACTTTTTTGGGGGTGTATTGGATATCCTTTTTTGTAGCTGGCCTGATTTTTGCTCTGGTATTGGAAGTATTAGCATCGTTTTCTTCTCGTTTTCCCAGAGCTCTCGAAAAGGAAATCCGTCAGGAAGAAGAATCAGTTGAACTTATAATTGGGATATCCTTTTTGATTCTATGCCTTGCGTTTGGTATTGTCATTATTCTGGGCTACCTCCACCATAGACATTAAGAGTGATAGTTAGAAAACCTCAGATTTTAGATACGGTTTGCCTAACCACAACTGATAGAGCGATTCGGCAAATCCTGAGAAAAGATTGATTATCTTTTTTTGGCCAATAAGCCCGGATGGTGAGGGTCAAATATCCGAAGTGCCACCAATTTGACTTGATCATTAACTATGAACCAGGCCAGAGCATATCCCCAAACCAGCAGCGCCCATTTCCATCCTAAAGGAGCCATGAACAGACCAAAGACAGAAATTAAAGTAGCCAGCATTTGTGTGCCAAAAACAGCTGCCAGAAGGATTGGTGCTGGCCTATAAGTCCAGAAGGGCCCCCGCGTACGGGTAATGAAAATGGTTAGGTGTCCTGCCACCGATAACTTCAGATACATCAGGGTCTGGATCATCTCCCTGCTGAGGTGAAAGACACGTTCCCCCAGGTAGAAAAGGCCAAAGGATGCAAACACCCCAGTTATTCCCAACAGCGTTGCTAGGCCCAATACAAAGTGCATGTTCCACTTTTCTGGCTTATCAGAATAACGGGTGCGGTCATAGGCAATCGATAAAATAGCTCCATCGTTCAACAGAGCTAGGAGGACGATCATCACTGCTGTTACAGGGTAAAAATTGAATACCAATATAGATAGGGTCATAAATAGCAACACCCGAATGGTCTCAGCTATACGATAAGTGGCATAGTGGTTCATACGTTGAAATATCTTGCGGCTTTCTTTGATGGCATCGATGATTACAGAGAGGCCGGGAGTTAGCAGGACGATGTCTGCAGCTGACCGGGCTGCGTCTGTTGCCCCAGAGACAGCAATGCCAACATCTGCTTTTTTCAGAGCGGGAGCGTCGTTGACACCATCGCCAGTCATGCCCACAATATGGCCTCGTTGTTGAAGTGTTTGTACGATATGGTATTTGTGCTCAGGGAAGACTTGAGCGAAGCCGTCGGTATTCTCGATGATTTCAGAAAGCTGGCCGGCTTGGTAGTGTTGTGTTTCACTGAAAATATTTGCATCTGTAATATTTTTGCCCAATTGCAGCTGAGAGGAAATTTCCTTGGCTATAGCGATGTTGTCTCCGGTGAGCATCTTCACCTTAATGCCCATTTGTTCCGCTGTTTCGATGGTAGCTCTAGAGTCTTCTCTGGGAGGATCATAAAGGGGGATTACGCCCTGAAATTGCCAAGACTCTTTCCCATCGGTTTGGGCTACACCCAATGTGCGGAAACCTCGAGAAGCGAACTTGTTTACCGCTTCCTCGACTTGAGATCGAATAGAGGATGCATTGGCGGACAGATCCAGAATAACTTGCGGTGCACCTTTTGTTACCTTAAAGATATTTCCGTCAGATCCTTTTATCGTGGCTTCTGTGCGTTTGTGAACAGGATCAAAGGGCAGGAAATGGACAATATGGTACGAATCCAGTTGATGGACATCTTTTAAGCTGCTGAGCACTGCCATATCGATTGGATCCTGATCTTCAGCATTGGAAGCTAAAGCAGCATTGAGGATCAGTTTTCCAGGCTCTGTCTTTCCTATAGGGGTGGGTTCTCCCAGGGTCAGTTTGTTTTGAGTTAACGTTCCCGTTTTGTCTGAGCACAAAACATCGATTCCAGCCATTTCTTCAATAGAAGTCAGCCGGCTAACAATGGCCTGCTTTAGGGCCAGAAATCGTGCTCCTACCGCTAATGTGACTGACAATACTGTTGGCATGGCCACAGGAATTGCTGCCACTGTCAAGACCAGCGCGAATTCCAGGGTAGTGATCATCTTGTTCCCCCGGAAAAGCGCCACAGCCAGGATTAGAATCATCAGAAACGCGGCAGCGATGATGAGGTAGTTGCCAATTTTCAAAACAGCACGTTGGAAATGACTGACAGTGTGGGTAGTCTCCAATAGGTGGGCAGTCCTACCAAGATAAGTGTCTTGACCAGTGGCATATACCAGAGCATCATTTTCTCCCTGTCGAATGATCGATGACGAAAACACCTTGTCTTCTTGTTTTTTCGTGACAGGGAGGGACTCACCTGTAAGAGCAGATTGATCCACTTCTATACCATCCCCTTCGAGAAGTTTGGCGTCCGCTGGCACAATGGCACCTATATGGAGACGAATGATGTCTCCGGGAACCAATTCCCGTGAAGGGATTGTCGTCCATTTGTTGTTTCGTTTAACCCTGGACTCAGGTGCCAGTGTTTTTTTAAGTGCGGCAATGGTGTTGCTTGCCTTATGTTCTTCCCAGAAGCCGACAATACCATTCGCCAATAGCAATGTTAGAATGATGCCAAA
>Ga0307445_10001472_pt1 | contig 13291 bp, 8 predicted proteins | sample SalMarSW160330MG_FD_202147 | JGI IMG/M metagenome (GOLD analysis project Ga0307445, IMG submission 202147) | Salt marsh sediment microbial communities from the Plum Island Ecosystem LTER, Massachusetts, United States - SW1603-30 | ecosystem: Environmental > Aquatic > Marine > Intertidal zone >...
CGGGAACTGGCAAGCCGGATCGGCAGTCCTCTAACCGATCCCGCTGCCGTGAACGCCCGTCTCGATGCGGTGGCCTATCTCGCCGACGAGCCGCGCCTGCGGCACGAGCTTCGCGACACGCTGAACGCCGCACCCGATCTTGCCCGCGCGCTTGCCCGGCTTTCGCTTGGACGCGGCGGTCCGCGCGACCTCGGCGCCGTTCGCGACGCTATCGCTTGCGCCCACGCTCTCGCAGCAGAGCTCTTGCAGAGCGGCGAAGTTCTCGGATTGCCGCGGGACCTCATGAGTATTGCCGAGCGTCTTGCGGCGGCACCCTCGCCGGTCGCAGATGCCCTGTCGGGAACGCTCGACGACAGCCTTCCCGTCAACGCACGCGACGGCGGATTTGTTCGCGCGGGCGCCGATGCCGACCTCGACGAAAATCGAAAGCTACGCGACAGCAGCCGCAAGGTCATCGCCGGGCTGCAGACGACTTATGCCGAGGCGACCGGAATCAAATCGCTGAAGGTCCGCCACAACAACGTGCTCGGCTATTTCGTCGAGGTCACCGCGCTTCACGGTCCGGCTTTGACCAAGCCGCCGCATGCCGAAACCTTCATCCATCGCCAGACGCTCGCCAACGCCGTACGCTTCTCGACCACCGAGCTTGCCGCGCTTGAGGCGCGCATTACTCAGGCCGCCGATCGCGCGCTTGCGCTCGAACTCGAAATCTTCGCCCGCCTGTCACAAGACGTCCTTGCCGAACACGCGGCACTCTCGGCCGCAAGCGCCGCTCTGGCTGAACTCGACCACTATGCCGGCCTGGCCGAGCTTGCGGTCGAAGAGAACTATGTACGCCCCAAGGTCGACGAAAGCCTCGTCTTCGCCGTCGAGGAGGGGCGTCACCCGATGGTCGAGCAGACCCTGCGGCGGACCGACGGCGTCAACTTCGTCGGCAATGATTGCCGGCTCGGTGCCACCGACGACACCGGCACGCGAATTCTGCTGGTCACCGGCCCGAACATGGCCGGCAAATCGACCTTCCTTCGTCAGAACGCATTGATTGCGATCCTGGCGCAGTCGGGCTCCTTCGTTCCGGCGAGGAGCGCCCATATCGGTGTGATCGATCGCCTGTTCAGCCGGGTCGGCGCCGCCGACGACCTTGCGCGCGGCCGTTCGACGTTCATGGTCGAGATGGTCGAGACCGCTTCGATCCTCAATCAGGCGAGCGAGCGCTCGTTCGTGGTGCTCGATGAGATCGGCCGCGGCACCGCAACCTTCGACGGGCTGTCGATCGCTTGGGCGACGCTGGAATATCTGCACGAAGTCAATCGCTCGCGCGTTCTGTTCGCGACCCACTATCACGAGCTGACCGCGCTCGCCGACAAGCTGTCACGCGCCGCCAACGCCACGGTCGAGGTCAAGGAATGGCGCGACGAGATTGTGTTTCTCTATCGGGTGGTGATGGGCGCAGCCAACCGCTCTTATGGCATCCATGTGGCGAAGCTTGCGGGATTGCCGGCGCCGGTGCTCGACCGGGCCGGCGAAGTGCTGGGCGCTCTGGAGAAGGCCGACGGCCGGCCCAAACCGGCCGATCTCACGGGCGACCTACCGCTGTTCAGGGCGGCTGAGCGGGCGCATGACCCGGACCACGGCCGTGCCTCGCGTCTCGAACGGGCGATTTCAGAGCTGAGCCCCGACGCCATGACCCCAAAACAGGCTCTCGAGGCCCTTTACCGATTAAGGGCCTTGCTTGCCAAAGAGCCTTGATTCAGACCCATGTGCTAGACTGCCAAACGCGCCGCCATGGATCAGCCAGCCCCGAAAAAAGCTCCCTATTTCGACCTCGATCTGCTCCGGCACGAGGCCGCCGAACTCGCCCGCACCCATCGAGGCGAGGCGTCCGCGCTTCGTCTCGCCTTGATCGAGCGCCTGCGCGACCTCGTCCACGAGGCCAGGGCTACAGCCAGGCGCGAGCTTGAGGAGGACAGCGACGGGAGAAAATGCGCCAAAAGCCTCTCGAACTTCCAAGATGCCTTGATTTCGTTCGCTTACGACTTCACCACCACGCACGTTTACCCCGTCGAGAATCCTTCGGCCTCCGAACGCATGGCGATCGTGGCCCAAGGCGGTTATGGGCGCGGTCTTCTCGCACCCGGCTCCGACATCGATCTCCTGTTCCTGCTTCCCTACAAGCAAACCGCCTGGGGCGAGAGCGTGGCCGAATACATGCTCTATCTGCTCTGGGATCTGGGCTTCAAGGTCGGACACGCCACACGCAACATCAATCAGTGCGTCCGTCTCAGTCACGAGGACATGACGATCCGCACCGCGCTGCTCGATGCGCGGCTAATCCTGGGCGACGAAGAGCTCTTTGCCGATTTTAAGCGCCGATTCGTGAGCGAAGTGCTCGAAGCCGACGCCCGGGCATTTATCGAGGCGAAACTCGCCGAGCAGAACGCCCGCCATGCCCGCTCCGGCGCCTCGCGCTATCGCGTCGAGCCCAATATCAAAGACGGCAAAGGGGGTTTGCGCGATCTCCATACGTTGCACTGGCTTGCCAAGCATCTTTATCCCGACAAGGCGGAAGCCGAGTTCGTCGAGGCCGGCGTCTTCACCGCGCACGAATATCGAAGCTTCCGCCGGTGCGAGAGTTTCTTGTGGACCGTGCGTTGCGAGCTGCACTTTCTCACCGGGCGCGCCGAGGAGCGCCTCACCTTCGATTTGCAACAGGCCATGGCAGAACGGCTCCGCTATCGCGGTCATGCCGGCTTAAGCGCGGTCGAGCGCTTCATGCGCCATTATTTCCTGGTGGCCAAGGAAGTCGGCGAGTTGACCGGGATCGTCTGCTCGGCGCTCGAGATGAAGCAACTGAAGTCCATCCCCGCTCTCGATGTCCTGCTTGCGCCGTTCAGCTGGCGCCGCCGCGCCAAGTTGCGGCGCACTTCCGACTTCCGCATCGAGAACGGCCGTATCTCGACTGTCAGCAAGGACGCCTTCGCGAAAGATCCGGTGAACTTCATCCGCCTGTTCTCGTTTGCCGACGAACATCAGGCGTCGTTCTCACCGCACATGCTGCGTCAGATCCGTTCGAACTTCCGCCTGATCGACGACAAGCTGCGCGCCGACCCGACCGCCAATCGCTTGTTCCTGCGCCTTCTGACCAACGCGCGCGATCCCGCCGGCGTGTTGCGCAAGATGAACGAAGCGGGCGTGCTCGGACGCTTTATCCCGGATTTCGGCCGCATCGTCTCGATGATGCAATTCAACATGTATCACCACTTTACGGTGGACGAGCATTTGATCCGCACCATCTTTTTCTTGTCGGGCATCGAGCGCGGACGCTTCGCCGAAGCGCATCCCTTGTCGAGCGAGATTATCCGCACCATCGACAATCGCCGCGCGCTCTACGTTGCCGCCTTCGTTCACGACATCGCCAAGGGGCGGGACGAGGATCACTCCATCGTCGGCGCCGAAATCGCCCGAGAACTCGGGCCCCGGCTTGGCCTCAACCCGTCAGAGACCGAAACCACGGTGTGGCTGGTCGAGCATCATCTGGCGATGAGCCAGTTCGCCCAAAGCCGCGACCTCAACGACCCTAAGACCATTCGCGATTTCGCCGATCTGGTGCAAAGCCGCGAACGGTTGAAGCTCTTGCTGGTGCTCACCGTCGCCGATATCCGCGCCGTGGGGCCGGGGGTGTGGACCGGCTGGAAGGGTCAACTTCTGCGCACGCTTTATTTCGAGACCGAGCCTCTGCTCGGCGGCGGCTATACCAGCTTGAGCCGCTCCGAACGTGTCGCCCAAGCACAAGACGTTCTGAGGGAGAAGCTTTCAGATTGGCCTAAGCCGGAACTCGAAGGCTTTATCGACCGTCATTATCCGTCTTACTGGCTGCGGACGGATACCGATATCATCGCCGAGCACGCCAAGCTTGTCCGCGAAGCCGAATCTGAGTCGAAGCAGATCGTGACGCGTATCACCACCGATGCCTTCCGCGGAGTCACCGAGATCACGCTGTTGGCGCCGAACCACCCGCGGCTTCTCGCTCTGGTCGCCGGCGCTTGCGCCGGGGCTGGCGCCAATATCCTCGATGCGCACATCTCGACCACGCGCGACGGCATGGCGTTGGACTCGATTTACCTCGAGCGCGAATTCGACCTGGCAGAAGACGAGAAGAGACGCGCCGGGAAGATTGCGCAGAACATCGAGAGCCTGCTTCGCGGGGACGTGCGCTTGGCCGAAGTGGCCGCCGGCCCGCGCAAGCCGAAACCGAGGCTTTCGGCCTTCACCGTCGAGCCGCAAGTGGCCATCGACAATACCCTGTCCGACGCGCACACCGTGATCGAGGTCAACGGGCTCGACCGTCCCGGCCTGCTCTACGATGTGACTCAGGAAATTTCGAATCTCAATCTCGACATCGCCTCGGCCCATATTGCCACCTTCGGCGAAAAGGCCGTGGACGTGTTCTACGTGACCGATCTCACCGGCAAGAAGATCACCAGCACGAGCCGGGACAGCGCCATCCGCGAGCGGTTGTTGAAGGTACTGCAGGCGCGTCACGAGCAAGCGCTGTTTCCCGCCGAATGAAGCTGTATCGCGGTTTCGCTACCGTCGGCGCCGTGACAATTGCGAGCCGCGCGCTCGGCTTCGTCCGCGACATTTTGATGGCTGCCGTGCTCGGCACCTCGTCCGCGGCCGATGCCTTTTTCGTGGCATTCCGCATCCCTAATCTGGTCCGCCGGCTGTTTGCCGAAGGCGCCTTCGACGCCGCGTTCGTCCCGCTCTTCACCAAGCGCTCGCACACCGATCCCGAGGCCGCGCGCGCCTTCGCCGGGCAGGCGCTGTCGGGGCTCACCGTCTTGCTGGTGGCTTTCACCGTGCTCGCGGAGATCGCCATGCCTTGGCTGATGCTCCTTCTTGCGCCAGGCTTTGCCGGCGACCCTGACAAATTCGCGCTTGCCGTCCTGCTTGCCCGTATCGCGCTTCCCTATCTCGTGTTCATGTCGCTCGTTGCGCTCTATTGCGGCATCCTCAATGCTTACGGCCGCTTCGCCATCGCCGCTTTCGCTCCGACGCTCCTCAATGTCGTGCTCATCGCCGTGCTGCTCGTCTTTATCGCCGCGGGCGGCTCCAAGCAGAGCACGGCGGCCGTGGCGCTTGCCTGGGGCGTTGCCGCTTCGGGCCTGTTGCAGGTTCTGGTGGTCGGGGCTGCCGCGGCGAAAATCGGCATGCGGCTCGCATGGCAACGGCCGCGGCTGACCCCTGAGATGCGGCGTCTTGCGGCACTCGCCATTCCAGGTGTTATCGCCGGCGGCATGGCCCAGCTCAGCGCGGTGATTTCGACTATCATCGCCACCCTTCAAGATCGTGTCGTGTCTTGGCTCTATTACGCCGACCGGCTGTTTCAGCTTCCGTTAGGGGTCATCGGCGTTGCCATCGGCGTGGTGCTGTTGCCGACGCTCAGCCACAAACTCCGCTCCGGCGATCATGCCGCCGTGGTCGAGAGCGAGAATCGCGCGCTCGAATTCGCGCTCCTGCTCACTCTGCCCGCCGCCGTCGCGCTGTTCCTTGCGTCTGAGCCGATCATGCGCGTGCTGTTCGAGCGCGGCGCCTTTACCGCCATTGACACCAAGGCGACATCGTCGCTCCTGTCGGCGCTTGCGCTTGGTCTTCCGGCCTATGTCCTCGTCAAAGTCCTTCATCCGAGCTTCTTCGCCCGCGAAGATACGAGGACGCCGATGATCTACGCCGGGATGAGCCTTGCGGCGAATGTGGTGTTGAGCCTCATGCTGTTTCTCCTGATCGGCGCCACCGGCCTTGCGCTGGCCACGGCCCTTGCCGGCTGGATGAATGTCGCGCTGCTCGTGGCCGAGCTTACGCGCCGTGAAGGCTTCGTGCTCGACCGGACCTTCCGCCGGCGTCTCGCCGGAATCGCCGGGGCCTGTGCGGTGATGGGCGCGGTCGTGTTCGCGCTGGTCAGAGTCTTAAATTTTGCGCCGCAAAGCGGGGTGATCGTGCAAGCGGCGTCGCTTCTTGTCCTGATCGCCGGAGGTTTCGCCACCTATCTCGCCGCCGGAACCTTGCTTGGCGCGCTCAAGCCGAGAGTTCTCCTGAACGACCTGTTAGGCCGCTGATTTTCAGGCGAAAGACTGAGGTTTTCCCCCGCCCGACTCTCCGCTATGTTGCGCCGCAGCAAAGAGGCGGGGGACAGACGATGGAAGGCCGGCCGCGCCGCAGCGCGCTTTACATGCCCGGGTCGAACGCGCGGGCGCTCGAGAAGGCCAAGACGATCCCGGCCGATGCGCTGATCTTCGACCTTGAGGATTCCGTCGCCCCCGACGCCAAGGCGAGCGCGCGCGAGCAGGTCTGCGCCGCGGTCGAGGCCGGCGGCTATGGCGGCCGCGAAGTCGTCATCCGGGTCAATGCGCTTGAGACGCCGTGGGGCACCGACGACCTCATCGCCGCGTGCGGCGCGGCGCCCGACGCCATCCTGGTGCCGAAGGTGGTCCACTCCGGCGATATCATTTCCGCCGCCAAGATTTTGCAGAGCGTGCACGCGCCCGACAAGGTCAGGCTGTGGGCTATGATCGAGACGCCGATGGCGATCCTCAATGCGCGCACGATCGCGGCCACCGCGGTCTACAAGGAGAACCGGCTGTGCTGCTTCGTCATGGGCACTAACGACCTCATCAAGGAATCGCGCGCCCGCGCGCTGCATGATCGCTTCGCCGTGGTGCCGTGGCTCGCCATGACACTGGTTGCCGCGCGCGCCTACCGCCTCGATATTCTCGACGGCGTCTATAACGATTTTCGCGACGAGGAAGGTTTGCGCGACGAATGCGAGAAGGGCCGCATCCTCGGCATGGACGGCAAGACCCTGATCCATCCGAGCCAGGTCGGGCCATGCAACGAGATCTTCTCGCCGACCGAGGAAGAAGTCGACTGGTCGCGCCAGATCATCGACGCCTTCGGCCGCCCGGAGAACTCAAACAAGGGCGTGATCGTGGTGGACGGACACATGGTTGAGCGGCTCCATTTCGCCATGGCCCAGCGCACCGTGGCCATCGCCGACCAGATCCGCGAGATGGAGGCAGCCTGCGGCTAGCCAGCGCGGCCTTGCGCTCAAGCCTGCCCCAAGCCATAACCCGCCTGCGTTTAGGGGCGAGCCATGCAAGAGACGACCAAACATAAGAGCCGCGTGTTTTCCGGCGTGCAGCCGACCGGCAATCTTCATCTCGGCAATTATCTCGGCGCCATCACCAAATTCGTGGCGCTCCAGGCCGAGCATGACTGCCTCTATTGCGTGGTCGATCTCCACGCCATCACCGTGTTCCAGGACCCCGCAGAGCTCACCCGGAACACGCGCGAGGTCACGGCCGCCTTCATCGCCTCGGGCATCGATCCGGACCGCCATATCGTGTTCAACCAGAGCCAGGTGTCGGGCCATGCCGAGCTTGCCTGGATCTTCAATTGCGTGACCCGGATCGGCTGGCTGAACCGCATGACGCAGTTCAAGGAGAAGGCCGGCAAGGATCGCGAGAACGCGTCGGCAGGACTTTATGTCTATCCGAACCTGATGGCGGCAGACATTCTGCTCTATCACGCCGCCCGCGTTCCGGTCGGCGAGGACCAGAAGCAGCATCTCGAACTTGCCCGCGACATCGCCCAGAAATTCAACAACGACTTCGCCGAAGCCATCGCCCGCGAAGGCTATCCCGACGGCTTCTTCCCGCTGCCCGAGCCGCTCATCACCGGGCCTGCCACACGCGTGATGAGCTTGCGCGACGGGACGCGCAAAATGTCGAAGTCCGACGATTCCGACATGACCCGCATCAATCTGAGCGACGATCAGGACACCATCGCCAAGAAGATCAGAAAGGCCAGGACCGATCCCGAGCCGCTGCCGTCCGACGTGAAGGGATTGGCGTCACGCGCCGAGGCCGACAATCTGGTCGGCATCTATGCCGGCCTTGCCGGGACGACCAAGGAGGACGTCTTGCGCGAATTCGGCGGCGCGACGTTCTCGCGCTTCAAGGAAGCGCTGGCCGAGCTTGCGGCCGCCAAGCTCACGCCGATCGGGGCTGAGATCAAGCGGCTGATGTCAGATCCGGTCGAGATCGACAGCATTCTCGCGCAAGGTGCGGAGCGCGCGCACGCCATCGCCGATCCGATCCTGGCCAAGACCAAGGATATTATGGGTCTGATCCGGAACTGACCTACTCGGTGACGGGTTTTTGCCTTGCGCGAAGCGCCGATACGGTCGGGCTTTCTCGAATAAGTTTACGAAATTCTTCTTCTTGATCCGGCGGCAGCCGAAAAGTGCACCCTGACGCCGCGATATGTTTCCCGATTTCAGACAGTGTATTTAGAGAAAAGTAGTGGTCTGAGAGAACAAGTGAGTAGACAAAATCATCTTCCGTTTCGGGAAAGAAGCCGCATTTTGAGCACGGCGTAAAGGAGCCGAATTTCTCGGCGCCGCATTTAACACAAAGCGCAGCTGTCACGTCGGTGACTCACGGGTTGCCGTTCGCGTCACGCACCGACCCCCGTTCCGATCGGGCAGGAGACGCCAGTGCCGCCGAGCCCGCAATAACCGTGCGGGTTCTTGGCGAGATATTGCTGGTGGTAGTCCTCGGCGAAATAGAACTCCGGCGCCGGCATGATTTCGGTGGTGATGGCCCCGAGCCCGCGCGCCTTGAGCGCTTTCTCGTAGTCCGCACTCGAGGTTTCGGCCGCGCGGCGCTGCGCGTCTGAAAAAGTGTAGATGCCCGACCGGTACTGGGTGCCGACGTCGTTTCCTTGCCGCATCCCTTGCGTCGGGTCGTGGCTCTCCCAAAAGACTTTCAACAGCTGATCGTAGCTCACACGGGCAGGGTCATAGACCACGAGCACCGCCTCGTTGTGACCGGTGCGGCCTGAGCACACTTCTTCGTAAGTCGGGTTCGGCGTGTGACCGCCGGCATAGCCGACCGCCGTGACATAGACGCCCGGAACCTCCCAGAACTTTCGCTCAGCGCCCCAAAAACAGCCAAGCCCGAACATCGCCGTCTCCAAGCCTTGCGGGTAAGGCCCCTTGAGGGGCGCGCCGGTCACGAAATGGGTCTTGGCGGTGGGAATGGGCTGGTCGCGGCCAGGCAAAGCCTGGTCAGGCGACGGCATCGATAAGGGTTTTCGCTTCAGCGTGAACATGGGCGGGGTCCTAAGTTACGAGCGATCCGAAGATCCGGAATTCCCCCTAATTGATGAACACTTCGACCGGTTTCCGCTTCTGGCCGAGCCAATAAAGCAGCACGCCGAGAATGCCGAACACGACCCAGGTCGGCGCGCCGAGGATGGTGGTCATGACCGGGTCCCACAGAAACGGCGCGGCATCGGTTTGGATGGCGGTCTTGGCGCTCTCCAGCGTCTCGGGGCTCAGAGCCTTCCACTGTTCGCCCATCGGCGTGACCACCCACGCGCCGCCGCCCGCCAAGCTCTTGGTGGCGTCGACAACGGCGGCGACCATGGCAAGCAGAAGGAGCCAGACGCCAAGCAGGCGCAACAGCATCAGCATGTTCGGACCGTGCGGATAAGAACCGAGCCGCTTACATAAGCCATTGGCGGGCGATGTTCAAATCGCCCCTTCTTCAGCTTTGCGTGAGGGGCGTGCGAGCGGCTGAGGCTTTTTGGGCTCGCTTGAACCTAAGGGGGGCTTCGCTATAGTGCGCCGCCTTGACGGAGAGGTGGCCGAGTGGTCGAAGGCGCACGCCTGGAACGCGTGTAGGCGGGTAACCGTCTCGTGGGTTCGAATCCCACCCTCTCCGCCATGCCCGTCCACGCCGGGTTATCCGGCCCTCAGCAATGTGGTTGCAGCCGACGCGCCATAGCCTTCGGGCCGACTGTAATCTGGTCGCGCGCGACTTGTCGCCTCAACTGGAGATTGCCATAGTGCTCAAAAGCGAAAGGGGCACCTGCGATGCGACGACTAAACGCGCTCGTAGTTGGGAATGCCAACTATAAGGAGGCTTCGCCCCTAAAGAACCCCGTCAATGATGCAAAGGACATCGCCGAGAAACTCGAGCGGGGCGGGTTTGCGATTACTAAGCTAGCCGATGCGTCCAATCGAGATATGCACAAAGCCCTCAAGGCCTTTGCCAAGTCATGTGAGCAGGGCGAGGTTCCTCTGTTCTTTTTCGCCGGACACGGCGTTCAGATCGATGGCATCAACTATCTCGCCGCTGTTGACACTCCAATCGATGATCAAACCGACGTCGAACACGGTTCCTTGTCTCTTGATGAAGTTATTAAGAGAATGGAAAGGGCAGGCTCTCCAACCAACATTATCATTCTCGACGCGTGTAGGGATAATCCTTGGGACCGGAAATGGCGTGGTAAACCGCGAGGCTTGGCCCCGGTGTATGCTCCCCGAGGAACATTGATCGGCTTTGCCACCTCTCCTGGCGAGTTTGCGTTGGATGGCAAAGGGCGAAATGGTGCATACACATCAGCCCTGCTTCAGCACATTGACACGCCTGATGTGCCAATCGAAGCCATGTTTAAGCGAGTGCGGAATTCTTTAAGCGCGACGACAAAGGGAAAGCAAACCTCGTGGGAGCACACTTCGTTAGCGGGGGAATTCTATTTCAACTTGGGCGCGGCGGCGCGAATTGACGAGTATAGTCCCACTGCAATTAAGGATGGGACTTTTATACCCGACGTAAGCAAGCCCTCGCATTTGGCTATTCGCGAACTGAAGAGCTACAATTGGTATAGGCAGAACCCCGCTCTCGAAAAACTCTCTGCTGCTGAACTTAATGGCACTGATCCCGATAGTTTGTTTGTACTCGGCAGAAATATCCTGCAAGCCGCGAGTGGCTCAGCCCATACCGCTTTGGATTGGATTAGGAACTTCAACCAGCGCATGGAAGGAGCAACGCCCGATACGCGAAAGTGCATACTAGACGGAATGCTCTTCGAGATTTTCTTCAACGCTGACGGTGAACTCCGCAACGATGCAAAGACGAACATGTTTAGTGAGGTTTTCGCTCTTCAGCAGTTTGCGGAACACAAGGAAAGCTTCGACTTCATAGCATCAGCTCTTACGCCCACTGCTCATCGCTTCTTCGTCATTCCGGGCAAAGGACATGATGTCTCGGTTGACGTGGTTTTTGACAAGGATGAGGTGGTGGAAGCGATCATGTTTGGTGGAAAAAATATTCTTATCCAAGAGGACGATGTATTTGGAATTGGTGCCGAAACTCGCATGTATGAGATCAGAAGACAGACTTTTGAGAAACAACTAGCAGAACAGATGGTGGTACCGCGTCACCTATTAAAGGTCACATACAGTGCCCCTGTAAGTTCGTTCGTAAGGGTACCGTATGGCTATGAGATAGTTCATCCGTCGTAGTTCTAGCGATGGACATGCCCATCCTACAGCTAGTTGCCTATACATGCCTGACGGGAGCCAGTGTCGTAGTGGCAATAGTATCGGCTCTCTTCGGGTACCGTCAAAATTTTGGCTGGTCTCCTATGGTGCTCGTTACGTCGCATGGCCTCGGTGCGGGCCGAGACGATAGGGATAGGTTCCAAGCGTTGCTTGATTTCGAATTTTGGAACCGCCGCAAGTATCCTATCGTGGTAGCAGGCCTTAAGGTAACGATCGACACGTTAGAGTTCATCTATGATCCTGCTTTGCACGAGCACGGATGGGATAGAGTGGGTGACAGCTTCTACTCTCACCAGAAGGTCCGACTTGAACCTGCCGGTCACCACGGCTTCGCCTTCTCCGCTCCTTTTAAGAGGGTTTCATTAGACACACTACAGGCCAAAGCAGTTGTTGAGATTACGTATTTCGATCCCGTGAAGGGAAAGTATGCGGCTGCGAGTTCTGCTAGGGGTTTTTCATTCAACCAGTGAGTGTCTCTTCTGCGACCCTCTCCGCTGTAGGGAATAACCGATGATCACGCGCTACAGTTTCGGACCTGGTTGGGGACTGCTCGATCCGAGCCCGTTCGCGATGAAGGCGGAAATGCTGCTGAAGATGGGGCTACTTCGGCGGCCAAAACATATTGCGTACGCGCCGCGCAGTCTCAAGCAGGCCAAACCAGGATAGGATTTCGGCGACGCGCTTGCGGACTGCCTTCCACTTAGGCTGTCTGCCCGTATCCTTAGGCGGTCTTCGCCGGCGCGCGGCCCCCCTTAAGGCATGGAACTCAAACACCAGATACTGCGCCGGGCTATCGCCGACATTCCGAAGACCGTGGGGCTCGCCGGCCGAATAGTAAATCACCCCATGCGGCTCCACGATCTGGCCCAGGGTCTCGACTTTCCCCGACAGCATGACGATCGCCACATCGTAGTCATCGACATGGGGCGCGTAGCCCGCTCCCGGCTGCATGGTCGTGAAGTGCGCATGCAGCTTTCCGAGATGAGCCGTCGAATGCGCGAAAATGGGGCGTGTGTGGAACGGCTTCACGTCGCCCGCAGGAACATCGCCGAAGTGGAAAATGCGGGTTCCCGCCGGATTGCCTTTAGCGACTCCGTTTCCCCGCCATTTAAACATCAAATAGGTAATCGGCGACGCTCCGGCATTGCGGATCGTGTGATGCTGGCCGGCCGGATAATAAATGAATGATCCGGGGTTGAGCCTTTCCGTGCGCGCATTGTCGAGTGAGGGACTGTCGCTGATGATGAGTTCCGCCTCGCCCTGCAAGGCAATCAGCAACTCCTCTTCCTCATGTGCATGCGGTGGATGCGGGCTATGTCGTGGGCTCAGCACCGAAGCGTGGCAGCTCAATCCCTCGACGATCGGTGTGGCACCTTTGAAGATGTGGTGCGGCCTCCAGCGGCGTTCGGGATCTTCGGCGAGCGGCAAGTCTAAAGGATAAACTTGAGTGGGGATCATAGGGCGCATCCGTATGAGCTTGTTTGCGTCTCTATTCGCCTCTCCGCGTACCCGGATCACACGTGCCTGCTTGTTCTTAAAGCGGAACGGCCATTCGACTTGCGTGAAGTCAGGCACAGATACGGAAGTATCGGCGGCGGCGTATTGCAGCAACATCGCAACTCTGGCGCCGTGCGACCGGCTATTTGGCCCGACATGCCACAAGCGTCCGTCAAACACGAGAGCGTCACCGTCCGTCATGTCAAGCTGTACAAACTTTGCATTCGCATTCAGCTCCTTTGCCCAGCCCGTTACCAAATCGTTCGAAGCCATGCCGCGGCGAACCCCCTGCTCATGCTGGACTTGCTGTATCGTCTTGCCGAACGCTTGCGACCCTGCAATGAGCTGAATCGTCGATTCACGAGAGGTATTTTCCAGCCCGAT
>Ga0307445_10001477_pt1 | contig 13274 bp, 9 predicted proteins | sample SalMarSW160330MG_FD_202147 | JGI IMG/M metagenome (GOLD analysis project Ga0307445, IMG submission 202147) | Salt marsh sediment microbial communities from the Plum Island Ecosystem LTER, Massachusetts, United States - SW1603-30 | ecosystem: Environmental > Aquatic > Marine > Intertidal zone >...
TCGCCAGTCCCAATCCTGCAGCTATCAAATCCGGCAAAATAGCCGCTAAAATACTCAAAGAAATCAGTGAAATGATTGAACCAAAAACCAGAATTATCAAAATCTGTTCAACAGCTGAGAAAAAAATCAGGGAATATGGAGGAATTCCTGCTTTTCCCTTCAATGTTTCAATCAACCATATTGCTGCACATAGTACATCTCCGAAAGGTGACAAGAGCGAGATCCCTGAATTTGGACTTGTTAAACTGGATTGTGGTGTTCACGTAGATGGCTATATAGCTGATACAGCATTGACTGTCGATATTGACGGAACTCTTGAAGGATTTGTCGCAGCCACAGAAGATGCACTTTCAGAAGCCATTTCAGCTATCACTCCGGGTATTACCCTAGGTAGCATCGGTGCAACTATTGAGAGTGTTATCAACGAGTATGGCCTTCGGCCAATCTCTAACCTATCGGGTCACAATCTCAAACGCTATAATCTACATGCTGGAAAACAAGTTCCCAATGTCAAGAAACGAGGAACTCCAGCAGTTGAGATTGGAGAATACTATGCAATTGAGCCCTTTGCTACTAGTGGTATAGGAACAGTAATTGATAGTGATTTTGTCTATATTTTTGCTAACACAGGTTTGGAGAAGACACTAGAAGGAACAACTGAAAAACTGAGAAAATATTTACGTAAACAATATGGTCCTCTCCCCTTTGCTTCTCGATGGATTGGTACAGCTAGCAAGGATATTGATATTGTTAGCGAAATAAGAGAGCTCATAAAAGAAAAAGTGATTCGCGGTTTTCCAATGCAGATAGAGAAGAAAGCCCGACCCGTTAGTCAGGCCGAGCACACGGTCTTCATCTCAGAAGATGGTCCAGTTGTATTAACTGAACGATCTTAGACATTATAGGTTTCCTTAGGTTCTTCACGAATGATGTATACACCCTCGATGGTCATTCCGTTCTGACATTTGGGGCATGCATCTTCGACAGATTTGAGAACATAATCTCCTTTCTTGAAATCACGAATCTCCTTGAAATCACATTCATTGCATCTGATTTCTGTCACTGTCGGAGGTGGAAGTTTCTCTTCTTTAGGTCTACCTGCAGTCAATAACGCAAATCCAAATGACATGACAATTAGACCCAAAATCGAATACACATAGGACATTATTGAGAGATCATTCATTCCGAAGAATAGTAGTATGAACCCAACTACAGCTAATGCAATTCCAATAAGTTTTGATATTAATCCCACTTCTTTTCACCTCATAGTCCAATTCCGATTGTGTTTCCAATTCCTGCCAAGATGATACTATCACCCGGTTTTGTTCTCTTTTGGATTACAGTCTTTATACGTTCAATCACTTCGGGGACTGCATCGAGAATCTTCTTGTCCATCACACCTACCGCAGCTGCTTCATCCTCTTTTACAACAATGGCCTCTATTCCGATTCCATGTTCAGTTGCAGTCTGTTCCATAGCATGTTTCTCTGGACCTGGGTCTCCAATTGCAGCACCAGTACCTTCGGCAACTCTTCCAAGAGATTCCCCTTCCAACTTGAGTGCAGCATCAATAGTGATGATTCTTGAGATTTTACTACCATACTTGTCCATGAGATTCTTCACGCCAAATCCTGGTTTTCCAACTGTTCCACCAGGACCAGTAGCTCGTAGTGCATAGACTGTACGTCCTTCGGCCTCTACAACGTAATATCCGACTTCTCTTGAGATTTCTTGGTTGTAGCTCTCAGGGGTTGCACCAAACTCTCGAGCGAACTTGGTGATGACTAATGGACCAACACCATCCCCGATTGGTTTACCTTCCGAGAATGCACCAATGGCATCAAAGTAAGCCTTAGCTAGTCTCAGGAGGTCAGGCATCTGCATATGAATCTGCATAATCATGATTTGGCTACCAGTCTTCTTTCCAAGAATGTAGAAGTGTCTGACAACTCGATAGATGAGCCCTAGAACCTGAGTCACTTCAATTGTGTTCTCAAGATTCTGGTTCATGCTCTCGCTTGAATCGGGAGCAAGCTCTGCAACAAACTCTTGGAATCTATCCCTGCGTACATCGAGAAGATGGTCAAGTCGCTTCAAAATTCCAGCTGGGTCAAGATCTACTGGCATGATTGTGAAATAGTCCATGAATTGGTCTAGTTCCTTGGCAACTTCTTCCTCTGAATGTCCATATTCCTTGAAGGTTTCAATTGCGGTTTGTCGTGACTCGACAAACATTCGCTTCATCTCATGTAGTCCTACCTCTATCTGTTTCAGATATTGCCATATCTGGAGTTTTGCTCCATATAGCATAAATATCATCATAAAGGCGAAGAATGCGATCTGGATAATCCCACTAAGTGGGTCTGTTGCTCCTAGCTGCATGTAAATCAAATCCGATTGCCGTTCGTATTCTTTTAATGGCTTCTATCTCTACATTTTCGTATTACTGAACTAATATGAAGAAGAAGAATGTGGCAGCTCATGGGCTTGTCACGGGCTCGCGCACCGCACATCTACGTAAACGAAACCGGGACGAAAGTACTATTTACCTTCATGAGAGTCATTTATTCGTTAAAGAACGAATCAGGGCATTTCGATTTCGTGGTTAGTGATACAACATGTCTAAAAATAAGAAACTCAAGCCAAGTAAGCAAAGATTGAGATTTCCTGAAATAGCAATAGCATTTGAAGAAGAAAAGGATAGGATACAAAGAAGTAGCCATGGAATTGGTTTGTTTCAGGCAGAAACAAAATACTTGACGGAAATTACTAGGAGCTTATCGGTAATCTATGGTTTCTTCTTTGTACTCCTGTCTGCTATTCTTGGTGTATTACCATATCTTGTGACTCTGAGTGAATTTGTAAGATTGAATTGTTATTGTCTGATATGGATATTCAGTTTATCAATGATAATTGTTGGAATTGTGTTGAATAGAAGTCTAGTAACAATGGGGATTTCTCAAATAGGTTTGATTGGGCTTCAATTTTTGGGGCCTGCTGTAAATCTTTCCTTCTTACTATTTGTGGGAACAGTGATTGCAGATAATATTTTCATTTCTGGATTTTCACTAGCTTTCTGGGGGTTGATTACGTTCATTGGATTACTGTTTCTTTCATCTATTGTCTTTGCGTTCCAATTGCGGAAATATCGAAGAAGTGATGAATTACTGAAACAAAAAGAAACGGATTATTTCAACGCTATAATCAAACTAATGAAGAAAGTAGATACACCGGAAAAGATGGAAGAGATAATTGCATACTACACGGATGTCCCACGATTCTATACAGATAAAGCATTCCAAGAAGAGATTGCAAAAGCATTGATTCGCTTCAATGGTCACAAAGGTATTATAGCAGAAGTCAAGAGATGTTCAAAATTTCTAGATAATTTCGAGATACGTAGAGCTCTTAGAGAAACAGCCGCCTAATCTATGGCACAACGAGAGTCGGGTTTCCTCTATCTATTATGAAGATCATTGTGCTCTCTCCAAGTCATGACTCTCAGATTCACTGCCCGATTATCGAGCTTGTTACCGTTGATATGATGGACAACCTCGTCTTCTCTGAGCTTGCGCCTTACGACATAGATCTCAGCAATATGACGGCGAACTAATCGGTCAGAGTCAGAATATCTTTTGTATCCATTTGGGTCAATGTAAGTCTTTGAAACCTTTGTCGGTGTTTGTTCATCATGTATTGGTTCATATCTATAATCATCATCATAAGAGTCGTAATGACCGTAACTAGTTGGGCTAGGGAGCTTCACGTTCCTACTGGAAACAACCCTGTATATACAGTAGATGATACCAATAATAACTATGGATAAAACGATGAGTTGCCAGAAATAATATACGAACGTCAAAACAAGGGCCGCGATACAAAGATAGGCACAGCATTGTGCTATGTCGTCATCATCCATTCCTTTTCACCCACTCCTGTAAATTGACGTACTTTGTACCACCACGTTAATGACTAAGATTGTGTACTATCACCGAGATTTAAGATAATTGGGTGGTCATCTGTTTGAGCTGATGTTATTTTGTAAAAAGAGTAAATAGAAGCGTAGCTCCAGAGATATTCAGTGATTTGGATGGGAGAAAAGGAAATTGAATTAGACTCGGACCTAGAGGAATCCATAAGACGAATATCTCGTGATGTTCTCGATGAACGGGTAACGAAGATTAAGTTTGGAGCACAGATACTACGTACTGTTCGAAAGGTAATTGATGAGAATGAAACAGGTGCGATACCAGTTCAAGAGATTAGGAGGGTTGTCAAGCTTGTCCTTCTGGAGTATACAGGGATAAGCATGATGATTGGAGGAGGAATTACAACTATCTTCTCTGTAGCAATCTCTCTGAACGCTCTCTCTCTCTCTTCCTGGATGTTCGGAGCTATCATGAATCAGATGATTTTCATGGTGGCTTTTGGACTCATTTTCCTCCTGATTGGGTACCTTATCTATGACATTGCCAAGAAAAAACTCAGTGAGCTGGAGGATTACGACGTATTAGAGGACTGATCAATTAGATATCTTTCTAACCACTCTCTTGCCATCAATGGAATTAGCCTAATGAAATTAGCTCTATCTTGATGGTTAGATTTAACCTTCTTTCCTACTTCAATTGTTCTTGTGAAATTACCAATGGTAAATACACTTCTTTTCTCAACAATAGCATTATTGTGAATAATCGCATTCCTCATGTCCTGAAGACTAATCCAATTCTGGTAGTGTTCATCACTAATTAGATTCAGTTTGTGGGATTCCTTTATCACACTTCGTAGAGAATATCCCCATTTCTTACCAACTACTTTAGGGTCATCATCTAAATTTTGATACCACTCCGCCAGAGGGCCACTCTTAGATTCTCTGATGATTTTCTTGATTGAATACTCCACTACTGATAGCATGAATACCCAAGTCGATCGTAGCACCAGCATTATTCGTTGCATTCCCTCTTTCTGAGAGTTGACTTTAAGATTACTGATGCTGTCGAGAATCTCTTGAGCAGACATGACATGATTGTGGAGCATAGCAAAGAAATCCTCCCCTTCTGGAAGTTTATCTCTAAACCATTTCCCATAGATTTTACATTCTTCTTGTGTTTCTTTCAGGGAATCAATAACAGTCATGTTTCTTCGTTAGAGTATTCTGTACAAGGACTATAAGTTATATGGGAAATGCTGAAAAATAAATCGTGGTGTCTAATTTCAGAAATTATAAAATAATCCTCATAATTTACATAACCTCATCTTACATACTTGATATTGTCGAGTATTTTACACACTTTTTCAACAATCAGTTCTTTGGCATATATGGTACCCTTGGCCTTTTCCTTCTGCTGGCTATTATCATTATTGAAAGACTCAAGGCACCTAGCATAACCATTAGACCTGGCGAAAAGTTCGAAGGGTTCGCTGCAATAACAGAAATCATCGGGAACGCAGAAACGCATCTCAAAATTATTGATCCGTATCCGGGTCTCAATACTCTACTCGCAATCAATACTGCTCCTCGGGGAATCAAAATTCGATTCCTCACAACTCCTTACATTTCTGATAGAGATGAACTGGAGAAGGTGAAAATTCAGGCGAAGATGTTGATGGCAGAGAAACCTTTGTTGGAAATACGTTCCGATGTATCAAAAAGAAATCCTAAGCCAAGTATACATGATAGATTCATTTTGACCCGACCGCACGGTTGGAAGATTGGTTGTTCAATCAGAGATATCGGTAACAAGCTTACTTCGATTGATCCTATGAGTATCAATGAAACAGAAGAAATTGAAAAAACATTCGACGAACTATGGGAAAAATCACACTCATTTGTTTAATTTTGTTTCTTAGAGTTACTGAACCCAAATTCTTTGATTATTTCGGACAATGGCTTTATGGCAATCTTTAAAACCGATTGCAGAAACCAACCGTCTTGATGGCGGCCATAGAAGCCGGGGATATTCCTGATCTCGGCCGAACTCAGTAGACAAGCCCGGTTTCGTTTACGTAGATGTGCGGTGCGCGAGCCCGTGACAGGACGTAAAGCTGCCACATTCTCTCATTTTACTTATCAATCCACCAACGATGAACATCAAGTCCCTGAGATTCAAGTTCTTTGAATATTCTTTCAGTTTCTTCTGGATTTTCTTGGAGCCATTTCTTGAGAATATCTCTTTTCCGAACATCATTTGGGGGTGCAATAATAGCCAACTTCCTTGCTTGTTCTTCACCAGCAGTCCTCCATCTCCATGATACTGTGACATTTCGTGTTTTTCCATGATAATGTACTGAAATTGGAGAATCAACTAACTTGACACCTAATTTCTCAATAATCTCTTTTTCATCCTTAATTTGGTTACTCGGATTAGCCATCACTCGTTTATACAACCTCTTTGCAGATTCAGCAATCTTTTGATCTCTTGAATCTCGAAGTTTCTTGAGTTTTCCAAATGGGAGTCGCCATCTGCTCCCCTCCTTCTTTCCTTGGTCTTTGATTAGCTCTATTTCATCCTGCCCAATATCTGATGTCAATTGAACTGAATGTGTGCATGCAATCGCCCTTTTTCTCAAGTTTATTGTTCCATCTTCTGGAATTGTGTCTGCTGTAAAGGCACGAGCTGTTTCCCACGTCATTGTATTTAGGAAATCCCTAGAAAGTTTCGGATTATGTTTCGTTTTGTTACCTGGTTGCAGCCCCATCTTTTGTAATACTGTTCCAATAATCGTAGGCAAATACAATTCGTAGACATTGCTTTTCTTTGATTTTTCAGGTTTAATTTTGATATCTCCTAATTCCTGAAGATTAGCCAAAACTCTGTCAATACGATCAGGATGTTCCTCCCAATACCCCACACGTTCTTTTTTGTTGATACTACCATCACAACTAATTGTGGCATATAGACGTGCTAATATGGAAGCTAACCGCTCACCTGTGGGGAATCTTGGATTTCGTATTCCTCCATATCCCGAAGGCCCAGTCAATTTTGATATTTTACCTTCTAAATCAGATAATACTAGTCCCGTAACATCAAGCAAAAGCTGAAGATGCTTTCCCAATATCCGGAAAACCTTCCTTCCCTTTTCATTCTTAAAACTAACTTTCTTCTCCATATCGTGCATCTGTGAGATGAGATTCTCCAAATGTGCTCTTCCCAAGCTAAGACTGGCAAAATCAACCTTAACATCTTGCAAGAAACTAGCAAAACCTTCTGCATTATGGAAACGGAAGTATAAATCACTGTAGAGTGTGATAAGTTGGAAGGGATACTCATTTGGTGCCCAGATATACAGTCGATTATCTACAAGTGCAAGATGAACCTCATTATCGAGGATTTCTTTTGCAATTCGTTCAAGTCTGCTCTTATTCAACAAAAATTGCTCACTATCACTGTCAACATCAGCGTATAGAACTCTCTCTGAAAGAGGAACCAGTTGTGACGCTAGTTCCCTAACTGTATTTTCCAATGATTCAAGACTGCTAATTTGTCCATTGTCAGGAAGGACTACCTTTCTGAGCTTTCGCCGTTGCTCTCTTCCAAGTTCAGTAGACATTCTTAGCTTAAGCACCTGTTCTTCTGCCCAAATCTGAATTTGCCTCTCCTGTTCAACCATCCTGAGATTGGGAATTGGTTTTGGTGGAAAATCATTGAGCCATTGAGTGATTACAGATTTATTCATCTTGAATTTCTTTGATAATTCAGTATAGGTCCAACCCTGATCTCGCAGCTGTTTCATCTCAAAGTAGTTCTCGCATTTGCTATAATCATCTAGTTTCAAATCTTCATGGATATCGAGAAGTCGCTTCAGGTCCTCCATCGACCCTATACTTACTTCAGGTGGTCCACCATGGACCTCAGCATAGAGTCGTCGAAGTTCACTACACTCAAGCCTGTCCAAGAGATATGGACGCTTCTGTCGTAATTCTCGTAGTTTTCGTTCAGAAATTCCATGCTTTTTGGCAAAATCTGCAAGATTGACCTCACCATTGGCTGCTTTCTCTTCAACTTCGAAGTAAATCATTACATCTCTATACCAGTTATCGAACCTCTTGTCCAATCTGATGTTTTGATTTCTGGAAAGCGCTTGTTCAAAGGTTATCTTTGTTCCAAGTAACCCTCCTGTATCGAAAGAGGACTTCTCAAGATTCTTTTTCTTAATCTTTTTTTTACCAATTTTTCTAATTAATGGGGGAACTCGTGCTCCTCGAAGCCAGGATATAATCTCTTGTGCAGAGATGGAATATTTCTTACTTAGCTCCATTATCTGCTTGCGACTGTATACCTCACGACCATTCCGAATTCTTCTCTCAATTTCACCTCTCCGACGCATAGCCATAATCTCAACATAGGCAATAGCATCATCCAGTTCAAGATCAAAGAGTCTATCCTCTTTGAGTTCAGAGTTTGATTCTAGGAGGCTCTCTACCTCTTCTCTTGACTCTGGGTAATGTTGCTCTCGATGACTTCGAATAATCTCATCCCAGATATAGAAGGCTTCTAAATTCAGTAACTTCTTGAGCGAGTATGGTTCTGATTCACCTCTACTCCATTCCTCAACCTTTTCTGCATCGATCTCCAACTCCTCAGCAAGTTTCTCAATATCAGTATCAGGTTCGTTCTCCAGAACACTTCGAACCTTCAGATAATTACGAATCTCCTCCATTACTTCCTCATCTTCGAGTAGTTCGTCAAGACCGTGTTTTCTAGCAAGTTCTTCAAAATCCTCCTCGTCTGTACTTTTTCCCTGACACTTTCTTTGAACTTCTCCTGCTCTTCTTCTGGAAATTGATCCATGACCTCTCGAAGGTATCGCTTATGGTTCTCATCCTCTAGTGACCCATACTCGACCTCATACTCCCTCCAAATCTCTTTTTCACGTGATTCGGTTTTCTCTTCACCCTTTTCTTCAGCATCTTGAGAGCCTTCAGATTCTATACGTTCTTCGGTTTCACGTGATTGAGGTGTTAATTCACTCTCGTGAGTGGAGATCGATTCTTCATCTTCACGGTTTGTCTTCTCGGGAGTTGAACGAATTTCTGCTGATTTTTCCTTGACATCGGTATCGTATTCTTCTGACGATTCTTCAGATTCTTGGATTATTTTTCCCGTTTCCTGTTTGACTTCTTTAGTTTCAATCTCACCAGATGTTTCTTGTTCAGGTTCTTCTTGTTTCTGTGGCTGTTCTTTGATTGTATCTTCAGTTTCTTGTGTTGGAGTCACATCTTCAGATTGAATCTCACTGGTATCTTTCTTAGATTCAGTGTTCTCATGCTGAGTTTCTGGGGATATTTCATCCTGAACTTCTTGTACTTCACTGCTAGATTCTGTTTCAGAACTGGAACTCTCTTTGGAGTCCATCTGGACCTCATACACCTGTCCACTCCCATCATCATAGTAATAACGACCCTCTGCGGTTCTTTCTTGTTCTGCATCTTCATCATCCGCTCCCTTAGTTTCCTTCCTTGATTCTTCGCCAATCTCATCCTGAACTTCTTCTTCGAACTTCTTTCTCCAGCGTTCCTGCACTTCTTCTGGGTCAATTCCATGCTCTTCAAATCCTTCACGGATTCGGTCCTCATAATCTTCAAGATTATCTTTGTCTGCAGTTTCTTTTCGGGCTTCACGAGATGCTTCAAGCTGTTGTTCCTTCTCCATCTCTGCATGTTCTCGCTCCTCACGTAACCTCTGACGTTCAGCCTCCTCTTCCTGAACCTCTCTAATCACTGTGCGCACACATTCATCAACATCCCATTCCTCAGTGGTCTCTACTTTCTCTTTTGTTTCTGGAGGTTCTTCTTTCGATTCTTTTTGCTCTTCAAGCCTCTGTCGTTCTGCTTCCTCTTGTTGTATTTCTTTTATTGCCTCTCGTACACACTTTTCTGGATCGTATTCCCGCTCAGGGTTTTCTTTTGTTTCAGGAGCTTCTTCATTCTCAATCTCTCTCCTCATCTCTCGAACCATTCGGTCGATTTCCTCATCCTCTTCACTACTCTCTCGCTTTCGACGGCCGTACTCTCGTCCCTCTCCAGTCATACAACAGCTTCTCCATCAATTATCTCAACAATCCCATCAAAGACATGCTGATTATTCTCACAACTATATGCTTGATAGAGATAATGAAGGACTACAAGATGGGAATAATAGCTACCATCTCCGCTCTTCTCAGAGAGCTTGAAAATCAGCTTTGTCAGGGTGTCAACATCTTCCTTCTCAAGACGGTCTTCCCAGAATTTTTTAAAGTTGTATTTGTCACTGCTTGAAATATTCGTTCCAAAATTTCCTGTGGGAACTTCTCAAGGAGTCTTTCCCAAGGTTCTTTCTCGTCTGGAACTGTCTCGGCAGTGCTTTCTTTCCTCGGTGGTGGTGACTGGATATCATTCTCCTCAGGATCGGGTTCAGCATCCTCTAACTCTGGATGGTTCTGAGCTATCTTCTTCATATGGGTCGTTACTACTTTATCGCTTACAGATTCTTTTGATATCCCTCCAACAACAAATCGCTCAAGTTGGAACATCTTCACGTTCTTAGGAGTGCCTTCATGTTGCAGGTACACAACCGCTTCTCCAGGTTGCATCCCTCCAATATGATTTATCTGTGACTCTGTACATCGGGTATAGTTCCCGACTAACTCTCGGTCTTCTTTTCCCGGAAGTGCATGGATTATCATATTTACGGCAATCTTCATGACCTCAGGAACCAATGATGTGGGAGATTGATCAGCTATTATAACTCCAAGTCCAGTTCCACCAACTACTCGAAGCATCTCTGTGAATGCACTAACAGCCTGAAGTTGAGCTCCTGAGTATGCCTCCCCACTGGCACTTTCCTTCCCAAGAAGGTAGCTCGCCTCATCGAGAATGAGCACGTTAGTGAGTTCTTCCGAAGGATTAGCCAGCTTGTATTCACAGATTGCAGCGGTTAGTATCCCCATGAGGAGAGTCTTATCATGCTTGGAGAGTGCATCCATGTCGATGATGGTAGGATGAGCTAAAAGCTCTGCCACAGTAATTCCTGTCTTTGTGTTGAATATACTGACAAGTTTGTGTTTCCTCAGAATCAACCTGATTCGTTCAACCAAGGCACCAAAGATATTGCTTGAGACCTCTTCACCGTATTGCAGTTTCTTTTGTTCTTCTTCCAATGTTTCGATAAGGTCAGTGATGAGGATTGGTCGTCCCTTACGATTTGTCTTGATGTTCCATCGACATCGCTTGTACATTGCATATACTACTTTTTCAAAGTGCATAGAGATAACGGGGTCATTGGGTAGCCAGAGGGTCCATGCTTGTACCACTCGATCAATCCATTTCGAAAGAGGAACGTTCAGTGGAGGATTCCAGAGGTTGAATAAGAGATTGAAGATGTCGCTTCGACCACATGTGAAAATCCGAATATCACTGAAAAGATGCAACATCAGACGAGCCTCATAGCTCTTTATCGGATTGAACATGATTGGATTTGCACCGAGTGTGATAGTCTGTCCAAAGATTGACCGTAATGTTGTTGATTTGCCAGACTGAGTATGCCCCATCACTGCACAATGCATCTTCAGGAAGTTGATGTCGCATGTGACATATGACTTGGGTAGAATCTTCCCGCTCTCATCAATAGGATTTCCCAGATAGATAGTTGGAACCCGTTTGACCCAATCAACTTTAGTTGCTACCATGGAAGTCACTTTTTGTACTTGGGATTCTCTAGGTTCTGTTCTTTCTTGAGGTTCTTTCATTCCCGAGGAGAACTTCTCTCGTTTGGTTATACTAAGCCCGAGGTCTCTTTGAGTTAGTTTACTGTAATTTGTGACCTCACCAGCTGTAAGAATGGTTGACTTTCCAACTGGAAGTCCCCTCATCAATTGTGCAATGTCTTTCCGCTTGGTTTTGTATTCCACTTGAAACGGCTCTTTGTCAGTTTCAGGTCTTAATGATCCAACGAGAGCTATAGCCATTCTGCGAGCATCCATATCCGCCTTGGTGATATCAGGTCCCCAAGAAATTGCAGTGACTGTTGTCTTGTACAGGTTTGATTCTGAATAGCGTTTGATTTGGCGGTCTAAAATATCCGCTTTCTTCTTTGCATCCATGTTCACTGAGGTTCGAGATTCTTGTTGATTCTTCTGAAGCAATCCAGAGCGCTCTTGTGAGATGACCGTTTCTGAGCGCATTACCTCACTCTTATACTGGTCTTCAAGTTTCTTCAGTTTGGGCTTGCTCATTTTTACAGGTTCAACAAAGACCTGAAAGATACCATTCTCAAGCTCTCTCAATACTCCTACAATATTCTCAAGAGGGTCCTTTGTTTGGGAATCGTCATCAACTGAGAGCGGCACTCCTGTAATGATTGCAGCAGATCCTTTCTCATGTTCCTTTAGGTCAATTCCGGTAAATGTTTCTAAGATTCTAAACTTGAACTTCGGTAAACTGTACTGAATTGCATCCAATAGTACGGTCCTCTGGTGACTGAGTTGGGTTTCATCATTTGACCAGGTCGTGAAATAGACTCGGGTCTTAGAATTAATCTGCTGATAACAAATGGAATACGGGGTCGAGAAAAGAGACCGTACAATACCAGAAAATCGTTCGATATGGTTTGAGGGTGTTCTTTCTTCGTTTTCTGAAAAAATAAAGTCGTGGGGTTCTTCAACGAGCTCCAGCGCAAGTACTGTTTCAGATTTATTCTGCATGAACAATCTTTGGATAGATTGCTTTTGTTCCGCAAGTGACTTCGCTGATGTTGTGATCGGACCAGTCTGCACAACGTCTTGTTCAGTAGGCCGTAACCAGAGAAGGAGGAGTACGATTGCAATAGCTATTGCTCCAGTAGCATATAGTGCGTTGCCAAAGATGGGGACTGGAATATAGGCCATCATCCAGAGAGTTGCGAGAGCTATACCGCCAATTCCAACTGCAAACCCACCGATAACTGAGTATCCCCACATACGAGCATTCTTGCTCTCCAGTAGGACCGCGTTTCCAGCTAGGAATACCACTGCTGAAATCAGGAGCGCAGGAGCTGCAATTGCTCCAGTCATCCATGGAACACACCACAGGAGAAGAAAGACCACAAAACCCTGTAGAGCGGTAAGGATTAGGATTAACATTCCCTTGACTGCCCACACCATCCAAGGCCCTGAGTCAGATTCTTCGGTCAATTATCCATCCACCTCCTGAAGTTTCATTGGAAGCTTGTCAAACCAAGGGATTGTCCACATAGAGTTCATCATGACCTCCCCAGGACCATATCCACCGGTTGCATTCAACCGTTGTTTGATAACTTCGA
>Ga0307445_10001479_pt1 | contig 13267 bp, 10 predicted proteins | sample SalMarSW160330MG_FD_202147 | JGI IMG/M metagenome (GOLD analysis project Ga0307445, IMG submission 202147) | Salt marsh sediment microbial communities from the Plum Island Ecosystem LTER, Massachusetts, United States - SW1603-30 | ecosystem: Environmental > Aquatic > Marine > Intertidal zone >...
TATCCTCGGGTATCTCTTGTTCCAGTTCTCGTTTTCCCAGGATGTGTACGAATCAGGAAAAAGTTATCCTGATGGCCATGGAGGTTCTGTTTACTTTCCTTCGGGGGACATTTCATTTGCCGATGAGGTGGTTGCTTTCAAAAAGGGAAATCCGGGCGCCGGGGATAATGACTCCCAACCGGAAGAGACCTTGGGAATTCCTGATTATGATAGGGCAACGGCCGATAATTATACCACGCTCGGCTGCGGTGGAGTTTTGACGCTTCAGTTCATTGACAATGTTCTTGTCGATATCGAAGGGCCAGATCTCTATGTATTCGAGATTGGGCCGGCCATTGAACCGACTAACCTTGCCATATCCAAGGATGGCCAGGAATGGATCGAAATCGGAAAAATTTCAGGAGGGAGAGCTGATATAGATATCTCCCCATTTGTCAATCCCGGTGATACATTTCATTATGTCCGGCTGACAGATCTCAAAACCGATTGCGGCGGGGCCTGGCCCGGAGCGGATATCGATGCGGTCGGTGCGATCGGATCGGCAATCCGGATATCATTGAAAAGCTCGGTTCTTTTCGATTTTGACAAATCGACTCTAAAGCCTGAAGCGACAGAAGAATTGCACAATGCAGCTTTAAAAATAAAAGAATTCTCGAATGTCCGGATCATCATTGAAGGACACACCGATAACATTGGAACCGATGCATATAATCGTGATCTGTCCATGAGACGTGCGGCTGCTGTACAGGATTATTTCCTATCTCAAGAAGGAATGGAAAGCTACCAAATAGAAAGCCGCGGTTTCGGCGAGTCGCGGCCTATAGCATCCAACGACACCGAAGAGGGCCGGGCAATGAATCGCAGAGTGGAAATTATCATACTTCCGAAAGAGAATCCTTAAATATAAAACTCGCACATCACGGCAATACAAGTTCTTTGCTCAATGTGATTGCGGGGAAGCATCCTAACGTCATTTTTTTCATAGCCGTGCTGTCGGCCACCCATCAGGAAGGTCAGTACCCGATAGTCTATTCGAACATCTGCGATTTAAAAAACGGGATACTTTATCTGTACAACTTCCACAATTTCGAAGAAGTCGTCGTGTTCAATCTGGAAGAGGAACTGAAAAAAAGAAGAAAGACCTATGACATTCCTTTTTTCTTTTCAGTAAAAACACATATGGCTTATGTATTCGACAGAGAGAGGACGATCCCTGCATCGGAAGAACTGTTCAGGGTAGTCGAACGCCAGGGAGTCGAAAAAGCAGTCGAAAGGTTTTACAAAATGAAAACCCAGTTCAGGAAGATCTACCGCTATGACGTCAGCGAACAAGAGATCAACACCCTTGGCTACATGCTTTTGAGGGACGCGAATCTCTTCCTCATAATCTTGACATAGCAAAAGCAACTGTATAAATGTAGGGTGAAATGGAAGACAATCGAAAACCCGTCAAGTGGGAAAAAGTCCACATTTTCGTGAGCAGCACTTTCAACGATATGCATGCCGAGCGGGATTACCTGGTAAAGCAGGTTTTTCCCAAACTCAGCGAGTGGTGTGAGAAGCGCAAGCTCCGCATGCTTGACATAGACCTCAGATGGGGTGTCACTGAAGCCGATGCCACACAAAACCGCAATGTCGTGAACGTCTGTCTGAAACGCATCGACGAGTGCCGGCCTTTTTTCCTCTGCCTCCTCGGCCAGCGGTACGGCTGGGTACCCGAGCGCAAGGATGTCTCGGGGGAGACATTCGACCTATTTCCCGGCCTCGAGGAAGCCCTGAACAACGGTGCCTCTGTTACAGAGCTCGAGGTGCTGCACGCCCTTGTTTCCCCTTTTCATGCCCAAACGATAAAGGAGGAGAAGGACTATCATCCTTCCAAATACGCCTTTTTCTACCTGCGGGATGAAGCTTATCTCGACGATATCCCCCCTGAGCCGGCATACCGGAAACGCATCTACTCCGATCTCGAGGAAGCCGACGAAAAAAAGCGCACGCTCCTTGTAGGAGCACGTCTTGAATTGCTTAAGAAAATCGAGGACACCAGGCGTCCCACTCACACGTATGCGGGACGCTGGTTGAAAGAGCTCAATACTCCCGAGATCGCACTGCCGTTCCAGTGCCCCGCAACGATCGAGGAGAATCAGGCCCTCTGGCGGAAGGAATGGCTGGAGCAGGCCAAAGTCCGGATTTCAGGCCTGGACGCCGGGGAAGTGGAAACCGAGTCCCACAAAGCCCTTGAATTTAACAGGAAGCTGACTGCAGGGAGGCTGTCGGATTTCACCTGCCAGGGATCCAGGCTCGGTGATGTCATTCTCGAGGAACTTAAAGGAGCCATCCAAGACCGGTTTCCGGACCACGGGGAAGTCGAAGAAGAGGATGACCTGCAGAAAGAAATCGACCAGCAGGAGCAGTTCGTATTCGTCAACAGCGAGGGATTCATCCGAAGATCTGGCGATTTCGACGAGCTCGACGCTTACGCTGAAGGAAATTCGAACCGACTTTTCGTTCTCACTGCCGAAGCCGGTATGGGAAAGTCTATGCTTCTCTCTAACTGGATCGACAGGTACAGGACCAAGATCGCAGAAAGACAGGGAGAATCGGCCCACTTCCGGTTCATCGGCGCCAGCGATGGCTCCACTACAGTCCATTCCCTGCTGCGCCTGCTCCTCAGGGAAATCAAGGATGTGGGAGGCAAGCTCGATGCAAAGATACCGGATAGCCCGCAGGAAATCCGGAACGCCCTTCCAGAGCTGCTCACAGAGATCTCTCAGAAGGGAAAGACTGTCATCGTGCTGGATGCGCTCAACCAGCTGGAAAGCGGCCTGTCCGACCTATCATGGCTCCCGAAGCCGCTTCCACCGAATATCAAGCTGATCGTGAGTTTCAAGAGGGGCGAAGAGGCAGCCGAAGAGTTGTACAGACAGATGGCCAGGGATGAAAGGGTACAACTGTCAGAGGTAAGGCCGTTCGTCGACCGCCAGGACCGGAGAAAACTCATCGAGGCTTATCTCTCCCAGTACCTCAAGGAGCTGGATGAACGGCATATACAGGCCCTTATCGAATCCGAGGCGGCAAAAAATCCCCTCTACCTCAAGGTCGTGCTCTCAGAGCTTCGCGTGTTCGGTGCCTTTGCCAGCCTCCAGGAAAAGCTAAGGAGCGATTTTGGCGGCACACCTCTCTCCGCGTTCACAGGAGTTCTTGGCCGTCTGGAGAAAGATCCGGCCTATACTCCCATCCCTCCGGAACGAGCGGTCCCTCTCCTTTTCGGCCTACTGGCTCATGCCCGGCACGGATTATCAGCCGGTGAACTGATAGGCCTCCTCCTGCTATCGACCGGAAAGCAGGACACAAAAGATTTCCGGAGGGATGCCTCGGATACAGTTCATTTCTTCCTCAGGCAGTTGCGTCCTTTTCTTGCCCGGCGCGAAGGGAGATACGATTTTTTCTACGAGAGCTTCAAAAACGCAGCGCTGCAGAAATATACCTCTGAGGAGGACAGGCATCCGGAACGACCCTCCCAGGCATGGCATAAAATCCTTGCAGACTATTTTTTAAACCTTCCGGAGGAAAGCCGGCGCAGGACTTCGGAGCTTCCGTACCATATGACCGGAGCAAATGACTGGGCTGCGTTGGAAAAAATATTGTGCGACCTGGATTTTATAGGCACAAAATGTGCCGTTGGGATGACGTATAACTTGATTGACGATTACGCTTTCGCTCTGGCCTCCCTCCCAGAATCCAGCGAGGACAAACAGCACGGAAAGGAGAGAAACGAGAAGATAAAAAAGTATTCTGCCGACTTGATCGCTTATGCAAAAGGAAACATCGACCGACTCGACATAATGTCCTCGTCCAAGCCATGGAGCGAGAAAGAAATTCTGGAAAACAGCGAAAGGATCCTTCACAGCCCGGCCCGCCTGGACAGGATAAAAGCCTTTTCCCTTTTCGTCAGATCCGATGTGCATGCTCTCGTTAAATACTCATCGAATCCTGGGTTTATTCTGCAGCACGCCTATAACACCGCCAAATTAGGGCCCATCACCAAAGAAGCAGAGGAAGCGGTCGGCACTTACAGGAAAGGTCCCCTGCTTCTCAAGCTTTCCCAGCAACGACCAGACTACACGCCCAATCCTGCACAACTCGCTGTACTCGAGGGGCATACAGGGTGGATCGGGGGCGTATGCATGACACCGGATGGAAGACGGGCCATTTCGGGAAGCTATGACAAGACCATAAGGGTTTGGGATCTGGGAACCGGCAAATGCCTCAAGACTCTCGAGGGAGCTGCCTGTCCGGTTCACAGCCTGAGTATAACTCCGGACGGAAGGTTCGCTGTCTCAGGGGAGGGAAATTATGAATACAGCGTCCGGTTCTGGGACATCGAGACGGGTGAATGCCTGAGGACTTTTAAAGGAGGCAGGGACAAAAATGAACCGAGGCTGAGCTACAGCCCGATTTCGGGATTTTCTGCCGTCGGTACTCACCCCTATGATATGTACGGGAGAAGGCGCCAGAAAAAAGATAGCGAAGCTGCAGCAGCTCCCGACGGCCACAAGGACGAGGTTCTAAGCGTCAGCATAACACCGGATGGAAGACTGGCTGCTTCAGGAAGCAGAGACAAAAGCGTCAGAGTTTGGGACCTCGAAAGAGGGAAATGCCTCCACACCTTCGAAGGACATGAGCGAGAGGTCAAGGGTGTCGGGATCACCGCCGACGGCAGGAGTGTCGTTTCTGCTGGCTGGGACGGCACCATCCGCGTTTGGGATGTTACCAACGGCAAATGCCAGAGGATCATCGATGTGGAAAATATCGATGGTTTCACCAAATACAAAACAAAGTCCAGCATCAACGGATTGACCATATCGCCCGATGGTAAAACAGCCCTTATCGGTGACGTGTTCTCCAACCTGATGTTGTGGGATCTGGAAACCGGAGAAAACCTCAAATCGCTGAAAGGGCACCGTTTCGAGTGCGTTGTCGCCGTTCATGACTTCAGGATAGCCGTATCCGGAAGCAATGAACAGACGATTCAGGTCTGGGATCTGGAAACCGGTGAGTGCCTGAGAACATTGAGCGGCCACACACAGGATATCTGGAGCGTGAGCATTTCGGCAGATGGTTCGAGAGCCGTATCCGGAGGTAAGGACAACACGGTACGCGTCTGGGATATCGAGCGCGGCATAAGTGTCGGAGCCGGTGAGATCCACCTCGACAGCGTAGTGGACATAGCCGTCACACCGGATGGCAAACAGGCCGTATCGAGAAGCACAGACCTCAGCGGACAGTACACTCCATGGAAATATGTGTTGAGGACCTGGGATTTCAAGACCGGCGAGCCGCTCCATGCTCTCAAGGGTCACAAACAGGCTGTCACCTCTGTGACCCTCACTCCCGACAATAAGTCTGCTGTGTCGGTAAGCTACGATCAGATGGTATACATGTGGGATCTCGAATCAGGGAAAAGCGTGGACAGGCGCTGGGAGCACAAGGATGGGATCTACGATGTGAAGGTCACGGCCGATGGCAGACGGGCCGTCACATCGGACAGCAAAGGGATTATTCTTATCTGGGATCTGGTACATTTCGAATGTGTGAAAAAAGTCGAAGCTCACGACAAAGGAATCGAGAATTTAATCCTGACCCATGACGGCCGGTATGTCATTTCCAGCAGCTGGGACAAAACGCTGGGGCTAACCGACCTCGAAACAGGCAGATTCCTCGGAAAAGTCGAAAGAGAGGATTTCAAAGACCCGTGGTGTGATGCCGTAATGCCTGATGAAACAGCACTGGTTCGTGCAAGCGGCTGGATCTGGCGGTGGAATCCGGAAAATGGGGAATCTTCCTTTTCAGAAAAAAATACAGAGCCTTTTCCAGAGCGACTGTACAGTACCCCTCAGGGAAGACTGGCTGCCGCCAAGCTGAAGTATTCGTGCGGTGTCGTGGATATCGCGAGCGGGGAATACGTGGTCATGTTCGAGGGGCATGAGGATAAAATTTCCGATCTGAAGATATCTCCCGACGGCAATCGGATGCTCACATCGAGCGAGGATAAATCCGTTCGAGTCTGGGATATCCGGACCGGCGAGTGTCTTGCCGTTCATCAGGCAGGGGATACGGTACCGTCGCTCTCCTGTGTTCGACCAGACAGCACTTTTGCCTATGGCACAAAATCGGGCGATATCGTTCTTATCGCTCCGCAGAACTTTCCGATGGATGCTCCAGTCACGACGGCGATGCGGCTCTGGATCTTTGGAGAAGGTGACTCCCAGGGAAGATGGCAGGATGAATCCACTGCTTTATGCCCATGGTGCGGTACTCGTTTCACCGTGGACGCAAGAATTCTCGATGCCATATCCGGAATCGCAAATAATGCAGGTCTTACTCCAAAGAGCATACCGTGTATCGATCTGCCCGAGGAAGCCTGGGAAGAAAAAAAGCTGAACTCAGAGTGTCTTCACTGCCGGAAACCGTTGAGATTCAATCCGTTCATCGCAACCAGGTGAATATTGATAGCTACCACGACCGCTACAAATTCAACCACGAGGATGTGAAGATCCCGAGGCTTAAGCTCCATGCCGAGTTGAAGTTTTTTCAATTCGCCTCCTTGCTATTGATAGTGGTATTAAACTTAGCTTGACATGACGACACCTGTCGTTCACATTATAAATGACATCTGTCGTTGATTGGAGGTCATAATGATCAGAATGAACGGATGCTGTAAATCAGCAGGCTTTATATTGATGTTTTGTCTCCTGATCTGCTGCGGCCCAAAACAAGATGATGTGGAAGCAAAGCTATTTTCCCTTGAAAAAGTCCTGACTCTAGATACAGAAAACAATAAAATAGCTGAGATGGGGCTGACCGATATCAGCTATTTTGATATCGACTCAGAAGGGAAAATATTCATTGCCAATTTGAAAGCGAAAGAAAATTATATATTCATATTAAATAAAGATGGCAGCTTAGTATCAGTATTCGGAAGCATAGGACAGGGCCCGGGAGAATTAAAAACTCTGGATAGTTCAAAAATCGAGAGCTTTAAAAAGGCAGTCAAAGTCAATATCATTCCCACTCTCGTGTATTGGGAGAAGTCGGATAACCATATTTTCACCGGGAATACGGAGAAATATGAAATTCGGGTGTTCGATTTTGACGGCAAATTGGTAAGAAGTATCAAAAAAGAATACGAATCTGTTTTATTGTCTGATAAAGATAGAGAGGAATATGAAAAGCGCTTACAAAAATATCCCCCTGAAATAAAGGAGAGTTTTTTCATTCCTGATGCTTTCCCTCCGTTTAGAGACATCGTCGCCTTGGGTGGCAATTGGCTTTTTATACAAACCTATGATGAACCGAATGAGGGAAGTTCTAAGTATGATATTTTTGACACAAACGGAGAATTCGCAGGCAGAACTGAGCTTGAGGGTTATCAAGTAAAATTCAAAGGGGATCGTGTCTATTGCCTCAAGCAAAAAGATAGCGGCTATAAAGAACTAGTTGTATACCAGATGATATGGGATTAACACCAGATCCTACATCATACTCTTATCGAGGAGTTTGCAAGGGAATAATCCGTCGCTGAATGTCCTTCCAGATTATTTGTTCTATGATCCTTAAGTTGGTCTGACCAATATTTAATCAGACAACGAGTGTCAAATTATGCACATTCGATGAAAAACCCTATTTCCTAACTTCCTTCGGCTTCAGTTCAAAGCCGAGTGCCATGAAGAGACTCAGATAATTTAGGGCCTCCCAACTTTCAACTATTTTTCCATTTTCAAATCGTAATATTTCAATGCCACCTAGTTCTAATTTATTTCCTGTGGGCGCTAAACCGTCGACCTCCCCTGTATGAGTGCCCCTAGCAATATATCTATGCACTACCCTGTCTCCTTTTGCGATCAATTCTTCATTGCTAATGGTCCTATCAGGAAACATTTCACCTTCCTTTTTAAGTTGTTCTATCAAGTTCTCAAGGGATGCGGTCTGTCCTGTTTCGTTGTGGTAAACATAGTCGGGAGAAAAGATTTCCTTAAGAGCTTCAATATCTCCCTTTACCCATGCGTCCACAAGGCGTAGAGCTGATGCCATATTCTCTTCCTCAAGCTTCGCCTGGGTTCTGAACTTCTCAAGCTCTGCTTTTTCAGCCTTGTTCTGGCAGCCAAACGCAAAGCAAAGAAGAATGACCAGGGCACTGACCAAAAATGGATTTTTCATTTATCTTTCCTTAATTTTGATGAGGTTATTGAACTTTACTTGACTTACATGGTCAGGTCAAGTTCGTCCTTGTGCGTGAGTTGCCGAGCTTCATCCGTGTCAATAACTCTTTGAATCGAGGGTCACTTTTGATGGACGGATTCACTGCATCAATATAAATCGGGGTAAATGGCATCAAGGTCTCCCGCTCCTCATAGGCCTTATCGAAATATTCAAATGCCCTATCGAAGTCGTCCAGGGCGGAACATACAAAGGCCATGCACCAGGATGAAGCATACGACTGTTTCCTCAGTTCGACCAGCTCTGCGAGGATTTCAACAGCTTTCTCTTTTTCGCCTCTCTTGATGTGGATGATGGCGATCATCCCCTCCGCCCAGCCGGGAGACACCCCCAATTCTTTGCTCTTTTGAAACATCGAGACCGCTGTGTCCAACTCCCCTTTATGTAGATACACCCATCCCACATGGAAGTAGGCCAGCCCGATATTCGGTTCAAGTTCCGTGGCTTTTCGGAATTCTTCGATCGCTTCATCGTATTTTCCGGCAGCGACGTGGATGCCCACGGAAAAAGCGGTGAAGAGGGACATGAGCGGGTCCATCTTCTGGGCCAGCTCGATCTCCCTGATCGCCTCATCGAACCGTTTCATGGCAACGCAGAACCAGCCTTTCCAGGCGTGAGCCCAGGAATGCCCAGGGTTGAGAGCAAATGTGCGTTTGAAACTCTTTTCCGCCGCGTTCCAGTCCCACTCGTAATAGTAGGCGATCATGGCCTCCAAAGCATGGGCTTCGGCAAGATTCTCGTCCAATTGCAGGGCTTTCTGGAGGGCCGCCTTGGATTTGGGCATCATCTCTTTCGGCGAAGCCAGGTCGAGGCTGCTCATGGCCCCGTAGACCACAGCGATGCCGGCGTGGGCAGAAGCAAAGGCCGGATCCTTGTCCAGCGCCTCCCGAAAATAATCCAGGGCCTTCTGAAGGGCTTCCAGGTTCGGCTTGAAGGCGAAATAGAGTCCCTTGAGATAAAGATTATAAGCCTCTGGGTCGTCCGTAGGACGTTTCAGGAGGGTCGTTTTCTCCCAGTCCAGGAGTTTCAGTTTCAAGTTCTCGACGATGGCCAGCGAGATTTCGTCCTGGATAGCGAAGATGTCTTCTAGGTCCCGGTCGTATTTTTCCGACCAGAGATGGTACCCGTCCTCGACATTGATCAACTGGGCTGTAATGCGCAACCGATTGCCTGCTTTTCTCACGCTTCCTTCAAGCACTGAATCTACGCTTAACTTCCTTCCTATTTCTCGAATATCTTCGTCCCTTCCCTTAAAAGAAAACGCAGATGTCCTTGCAACAACCCGCAAATCCTTTATATGAGCTAAGGCATTTATAATTTCTTCTGCCATTCCTTCGCAGAAATATTCCTGCTCAGGGTCAGCACTCATATTTTTAAAAGGAAGGACCGCGATCGAATTTTTCCATTCAGGAATCTTCACGGATTTATGTTTATCGATTTCGATATTTTTAATTTCAGTTAGTATTTCTCTCACATTCTGATATCTTTTCTCTTTGTCTTTCTCTAAACATTTCAAAATGATATTGTCGAGATCTTTATGTTTCACTCCGATAGCAAAAGGCTTATCTCCCTCGATCGGCACCCTTCCTGTGACCATTTCATACATGATAATTCCCAATGAATATAGGTCTGACCTCTGATCGACTTCCTTCCCCGCCAATTGTTCTGAGCTCATGTACCCAAGTGTCCCGATCATGAGTCCTGCAGCCGTCATTCCCTCTTCTTTTAGGGATCGGGCTATGCCAAAATCCATGATCCGGACATTGCCCTCTCTGTCTATCATGATGTTGGCAGGCTTCAAGTCACGATGCACCACTCCTAACTTGTGAGCTTCTGATAGTCCTTCACAAACCTGCTCGGCAATTCTCACCGCTGTCCCGACCGCCAGTTTTCCTGATCTGTGTATGAAACTTTTTAAATCTTCGCCACGCACATATTCCATCGTGATAAAATGTGTCCCCTCTGTCTCACCCAAGTCATACATCCCACAAACATTCTTATGACGGATATTTCTGGCAATCTTCAGCTCATTCCTGAATCTTTCGATTGTCTTCTTATCTCTAGCAATTTCAGGTTTGATCAGCTTAAGCGCCACTTCCTGTTTTAACTTTGTGTCCTCAACCCTGTAGACTCTTCCCATGCCCCCTTTGCCCAATTTTTCGATTATTTCATATCTGCCGGCAAAAGTGCTTCCTCTGGTGAATTCTTCGGTGGGTGTTTCGAGAGTCTTGGTGACAGAGACCTCATGGGGAGGAAGCGGAGCGGCGCACTCTTTGCAATACTTGGAATCGGAAGGATTGTCAGTATCACATTTAAGGCATTTGATAACCACTGTTTACCCCTGAAGTTAAGTGACAAAAGAATAACAAGGAATGCGAAAAGAGTCAATGTGTTCCTTCATGATCCCAACTTAATCATTAATGTCTAATGAACTGTTCATTAAGTCTATTATAAATTAATAAATATCAAAAAGGGGGCATGATGAAAAAATTTACACTTTTGCTCTCGGATAAAATATATCGCACCCTGGGGGCATCACGGTGGTCAAAAACCTCAAAGTACGTCTAGAATTTCCTTGACAAAGAATGAGTCTATTTTAGTAGTATATAGTGATTCCGCTGAAAGGGGAGGATTTTCAATGGCCAAAGAAACTGTTTTAAGACGCATAGTGTATGTTGGAATCGGGTTAGTCATTGCAGAAGCCGCATTCTCGGCCTTTGTGACCATACCCCGGATGGCTATGCATCCAGAGGTAGTTGGGCATGGTTCTGTCCGCTCTTATTCGGATTTTGTTATTGTCCAACTGATTGTGGCGGCTGTTTTACTAGCATTTGTCATTCTAATCCGGCATGACTTAAGGAAGATCGGGGTGATCCTGATTATATCTGGAATCGTGGTTATTGTGTTGAGCTTCATGATGTTTACAGGTGCCGTTTTTTATTTAGATGAATACGGGTTTTATGATGTGGCGAATTTGCTGTCAATATGTATTGTAGCAAACCTGATTGCTGGGATTCTGTTCATTGGAGTGGCGATCAAGTTAGGACGTTCAACAACGACTTGAGTTGACACTCAGTGTCTATCCAAATACTGGTCAAACCATATAATAATATTTAACTTAACTTGACAGTGATTATAAATTTAAACTCAGGTCATTCCCGGACGGCTTTTGCCTCCCCTCCCAATATCCAAGGGCCTCCGTCGATCGATAATTCAGTCTTCCAGGTGATCAAACCGGGAGATTCGTTATCAACGGTCCATCGAAATTTTATTGCCTTCCCCTCCATTTTCATGTCACCTAGGTACGTCCAGACATTATCTTTTTCCATCCCCTTGTAGACATACCCGGATCCATACCCATCGATGCCATAACAGTAATATTCACCAGTCTCCGAATCATAGCCTATGATGTTCAGTTCACTATAAGTGCCCATCGCACCGGTCCATTTGTACCGGCAAATCACATGAAACTCTCCCTTGAACCATTTGGCGGTCATGGTGGCATTGTATTTTCCTGCCGGCCACAAGGGGGTTTCCTTTCCCTCTCCTTCGATTTTCCATGTGCCGATCCAAAATCCGAGCTTCTTGTGCTCGGGGCTGGGCGCAGGCGCTTGAGCCTGAGCATACACGCCTAAAAACAGAAGCACCAAAACCAATAAAAAAGCCATGCGTTTTTTCATCATTCCCTCCTTGCTTTTGATAGGATTATTTAACTTAACTCGACAGCGATTGTCAATTCAAATGTGGATCATTCCACATCAGTGGATTGAGTTCCCACAATCCTTCATCATGCGACTCCATTGTCAAGAGGAAGATTGTGGAATGGATATGGTTGATTCAGCCTTCAAGCAGCTTAAAATATTCCTCTCTGCTCAACTGTGCAGTCCTCAGATTGGCTTTTATGATGTCAACATCTACCTCATCATATTTAGGGATGACAATGGGTCTATCTAGACCAGATTTATTCATGATGATGTGACTACCACGAGTTCGTTTGACGACAAATCCTGCTTTTTCAAAGATTTTTATGAGAACCCGATAATGTTGAGGGACTAGCCTTGGCATTTCGTTTGACGATCATCGATTATGAAAGGAAGGGGAACATCTATTTTCTGACTCAACCTGGATGTTGTTTTTTTCGGAAGAGTCCTCGCTGCTGTAAATCCGCTTTTTTTCAGAACTTTATCCAGTGTTCCTCGCTCAAAACAGTCGATAAGAAACAACTGGAGTGCTTCTCGCAGGTTTTCTGTTGCTTTTGTTTTTGTTTCGCCCTGGGACCACACATCCAATACATGACAGCATGAGATGTAATACTTGTTTTTCTTTGTGATTTTTATGGGCAAAGATGCGTGGAAAGTCACTGATGTTTTCATACTTCGAAACCGTCTTTCTAACATTTTTTATAATCCTTCAACTAATGTTTGTCAATTGGCCTCTACCAATCTCAACATATTAACGAAAGAAACAAACCCTTTTTCTCAATCAGATGTATTTCTTCATAAAGGTGAGGTAGCCATCCATTTGCTGTCTATAGAATTTGTGTCTTAAACCCGGCATGTGGGGAAAGGGAGCAGGCGGAGTGAGGCACGTATAGATAAACCGACAGGCAATAATCTAGATCCTTATTTTTTCTTTTCTGATTCTCTTCTGAACAACAATCGGAGACACCTTAAATCTATCACATATCAATCTTGATATGGCCTCAATGAGTTCTTCTTCCCCCTCTCCAAATATGGACTTGTATTCAACTATTTTCGCCTGATGCTTCCGAATCTCTTCTATAAGCTTTTCTTTTGGAACCAACAAGCGACCTGCAAATTCATAAGCATGTTGTTCAAACCAGTTTAAATCATCCTCGAGAAAATCTTCATGAAAATGAATCCAATTTTCAGATGTGCGGAAGTCACATTGTCTAATCTCTTGATTTGTCTTTCATCCTCATAAACATCTAAATCTATGCAAATGTTTTTCAAATCACGAGTTAAAAAGC
>Ga0307445_10001480_pt1 | contig 13262 bp, 10 predicted proteins | sample SalMarSW160330MG_FD_202147 | JGI IMG/M metagenome (GOLD analysis project Ga0307445, IMG submission 202147) | Salt marsh sediment microbial communities from the Plum Island Ecosystem LTER, Massachusetts, United States - SW1603-30 | ecosystem: Environmental > Aquatic > Marine > Intertidal zone >...
AAATCGACGGCATCAGCAAGTTGTTTATGTTGGAAACTTTATTATGGATTGTCAAATACAATTTGTCCGCGAGAAGGAACCTAATAATTTCTCTTGGAATCAGCAGCCTGTTTTTGAGTCTCCTGCTGCTCACGAAGCAATTGATCGCGTTCAGATTTCTCTCCCTTGAATTCCTTCTGATAACAAGCATCTTCTTTCTCTGAAAAAAGGTTACGGCGATCGCGTATACGGCATTGCAATTGGTTTTCCGGCATTTTTTGTATTCCTGTGGGATCCTTTTTTGCATTTGGAGAAACCCAATATATCCCATCTGCAAGTAATATGGGGCGTTCGAAGCGGCCACAGCAATATCTTTTCGGTAAATGGTTTTAACATTTGGGTTTTCTTACATCGAGATTTGAGCGGTCCCTCCCATCAACCTTTCTTTTTCTTTTCCAAATACGCTTTCTTAAAAACACTCAGCCCTTACAACATCAGCATCTTTCTTTTCCTGGCTCTCGTGGCCGTTTTATCCATTTCCACCCTATTGAGGTTAAGAAATCATTATAAAAATGGCGATACTTTTTTTACCAAAGAAGTATTGTTGAATTTCATACTTTACCTGGCCATTGCAAGCTTTTGTTTCAACGTGCTGATTACCCGCACGCATAAGCGTTATTTGTTCCATTTTTACCCATTCCTCCTCCTGGCCTACCTAGGATTGCGGGAATACAGCAAACTCTTTTCCAAACCGCGGTTGGCAGCCATCTTGTTGGGGTCGACCCTGTATGGGTTATTTGTTCTGGGAATATTATAGGGATTCCCGGAAAAATATGCGTCCTTTTCTGGATACCAAGTGCATAAACTCTTGGCGGTTTATCATGCCGCTCTTTTGGGCGTTCTATTTGTCATTGTTTTACAATATCAAGGGTTTATTAAAAACCTCAAATTTCTTTTGGCACAATGGAAAACCCAGTAGGGGTTTACCGTAAACAACGGGATCTTTTCTAACACAATTGGATCTCAGCCGTAATTATGCGATTATGCATCACGGCATCTACGCCATAATCCAATCGCGATTAAGGGTTCCGTCCTCCGACACAGTTACAGAATTTCAACGGGGGACGGTGGAATTATTAGAAGATCGTAAAATAACCGAGCGAATGGAGTGGATATCCTTAAGACAGGTTTCGTCCGCCAGACACGGCCGTCCGCAGCAGAACATTCCACCGCGTAGTCCATTCCGGTGCCATTAGGCGGAAAGGAACACCGGCTGCATGTTATCAGGCGACACTCGCCCCAACTCCTCTATCGGATAGGCGCAGGAACAGGCGTGATCCTGCTGGAGAAGCGCCCTGCGGTTGAACGCATCAAGGTCGCCGTAGACTGCACCCTGGAGAGGGCATTTTGCATCCGTGGAACTAGAATCACCCTGTTGGGTTTGAAAAAAAACGATTTCCCTAATCCTTCCTCGATGCTTCGGGCGTTTTGATGCCTTGAAAATCAAACCACGGTATAATGGATCGGTATCCAATGAAAAATAAAACCGCCGATAAATTTTTCCTTCTCCTTGTCTTCATTATCCTAACGGGGTTGGGATTTGGCATCCGCTATCTGCTTCGGCTGACCGAGACGTGGGATTTTACTCTCGCGCTGAGCAATTGGTATGAGACGATTAAACAAGAGGGGTGGAAATCCATCATAGAGCAATTATCCAGCTACTCTCCGCCCTATTATTACCTTTTATATGTGGTTCACCGGGTGTTCCCCGCGTTGAGCAATGTCGAGGCGATTAAACTCGTCCCCATTCTGACAGATTTCATAAACGCCCTTCTGGGAATGGGAATTGTATATACGATCACCAAGTCACAAATTGCTTCTCTGCTGTGCTACGCTTCGCTTTTCTTCGCCCCAACCATTTTCATCAACAGCGCATACTGGGGACAGTCCGATTCCCTTTATACCTGCGGTATTCTGGCAAGCCTTTGGTTCATGCTAAAGAAAAAAAGCGCCTTATCGATTTTCGCTTTCGGCCTCGCCTATTCCGTCAAGTTGCAGGCTATCTTCCTCGCCCCCTTCATCCTGGCTTTGGTGTTGACGGGCTACTTTTCGTGGAAAAACACCTTGGCATTTCCGCTTGCCGTTTTTCTTTCCTATGTACCGGCATTGTTGACAGGGTACCCCATCCAGAATCTTCTTGGCGTGTATGGCACACAAGCCAATACCTTTGAATACATGACCATGAATGCCGCTTCCGCCTACGCCTGGTTTGCCAACGCGGTATACGTGACGGTGGCGCCGGCCGGGGTTCTCTTCGCCGCCGGAATTTGTCTGATCTATGTCGTCCTAATTTTCTATCGCAAGAAAACTATTTTGGAATCCCGGGATCTTATACTTTTAGCCGCATTATCTTCCGTCATGGTTCCCTTCTTTCTTCCCGCCATGCACGAGCGATATTTCTACCTTTTAGACGTGATCTCCATCTTGCTGCTGTTTTGCTATCCGAAACTTTTCTACATTGCCATTATCACCCAACTGACATCCTTCTTCAGCTATCAACCCTATTTGTTTTCCAAGGAACTAATACCTCTTTCCATACTTTCTTTAGGGAATCTCTTCATCTTGGTGGTGTTATCGAGAGAAATGATCCTGAGGTTCTATCCTCTCGATACAATTCAAATTCCCGAATCGGATCCCGTTGCATAGCTAGCTGGAGTGCGTGCCGGAATTTCTATTGGATTCATGCGGGCAGCCTAGTTCCAGACCGGTAGTCCAGCGTATTCCTCTGTCTTACTCTCGGTATTGGTTTTCCTCCCAGATATCCATGGGTACGTATAAATCAAAGTATCCATATTCCTCTACAAAATAATAATTCGCCAAGGTATTCGATATAACCTCTTGGCCGTGCTTGGCGATTATATACTTCCGAAATGTGGACGGGCAGCTGGATAAATCAAAATAATAGTTACCGTATTGGTCCACCACGCGAAAGGCGTCCCGCTGGGTGGCGTAATGGATTTTTTGGGCGATAACGGACGGATCTTCCGGGTGCACAAGAAGGACAAAAATGTATGGCATGTTTATGGGGGTTATGACGCAAACCGGAATATCGCTTTGGGCAGGAATCCGTTGAAGCGCCGGTATGAAACCCTCGGCGAAAGCACGGCCTGCTTCCTCCCGATATTCAGTTTTGAAATAATCCCTAGCAAAAAGGGTTGTAAACATGACTAAACCCACGGCTACACTCCAAAAAATCGCCTTGCTGTTATGCCAGAGACCCTCAAACGCCCAGGCTACCAGCAATATCAAACATGGGAAAAGTACATTGATCCGATTGACAACCGGAGGCTGCACCATCCCAATAAGTAGAGCAAGGCCGACCCAACCCAGAAACATCAGCAACTGCGGCGATCGGGCATTTTTCCAATTTTGCAGAATCCTACCCATCCCAAATAAAGCAAAAAGAATCGCGCCCGGAAAGAGAAGGCCGGATTTGGGTAATGAATTATAAATAAAGCCATCGGTTTGGAAGAATAACAACCGAACCAAGGCATAGGCATTCATGACATAAAAAGCCAGCGTACTGCCACCATGCGCGACACCCGTCAGGACTTCATAACGCGGATCGGCCGGAAGGCGGGGAATCGAGATGGGTCCGATGTGCAAGTCCGCCAAGGAAAAGGAATTTACGGCGACAAACAAGCCGATGGGAAACGCCACGAGGAGAAAAAGAAGCAGGCAAATTCCCAGTTGCCACCAGGGATACCGACGCCGCATTAGAATAATTCCGAACGACCAAAGAAGAAACAAGGGCACCAATAGATATGCCGTTCCATAGGCATAGAGGGAGAGACCCAGAAAGACGCACCCCGCCGAAAGCCATTGCCACCCCCGGTCAAAACGGATTACGCATAGGAATCCCAGCATGAAAATAAACGGCAGGATATTGGATTCCAAAGCCCACCGGGAAAGCATGACGTGCCACGGGCTGATCGCCAACAACGATGCCGCGAAAACTCCGGTTAAAGGGGAGAAAATCTTCCGGCCGATGAGATATATCAAGACAATGGAAATCAAGCCGGTGAACAGCATGGGAAACCGGATCACGGAGGGGGTCATTCCCAAAGGAACAAACGGAAGAAGGAGATAGGCGTAAAGAGTATTCTGACCGCTGCCCCAAGATATAAAATGGACTGGATAGGATTGACCGTTTCGATCCGCTCCGAATGAGTAAAGGGATGCCGCTTCCACCGCAATGGAGGCTTCATCTTGGTTTAATCCGGCAGGATGAACGCCGAAATCCCATATCCGCAGAAGGAAACCGATTGAAAAAATAATTCCCAAAAGCAGGATCGCCAAGATATCTTTTGTCTTCATGCGTTTTGTACCGGGGTGTGAACAGGATAAAGAACAATTTTTGATTATAACATCAGGTTTTTTTCCTACCCATTACTCGCATAACTTTCAGGATACGCGCCGCTTCCATACCGGAATTCCACAACGCCGGCGCTTTATCCGGTCGTCTCCCGGGCTTGATTTCTGGCTGGACGTTTATCTCCCGGCGCCGGTCGGGATGAGAAAACCACGGAAAAAACGCAGGTCTTTCCACCGCCGGTCGTTCGGCGCAAACGATATCCATGATCTCAGCCTCAGTATGGAGAGATGCTTATTCAAGAGAAAACGAAACCGGATATACGGATGGCTATAGAACATCCTCAAGTCCGCAAGTATGTGCAAAGCGGTTTTTTAAAGACTCAAATGGTATAATCCTTTCGATCTGAAACCTTCTAATCCTCCGCGCAGGAGCGCGTTTCCCCAGGAGAATCCCCTATGTCCGGCCATTCCAAATGGGCAACGATTAAACGCAAGAAGGGCACCGCCGATGCCAAACGCGGCCAGCTGTTCACCCGCCTGGCGCGCGAGATCGTCCTTGCCGCGCGCGAAGGCGGCGGCGACGCGGAAAGCAATTTCAAGTTACGGCTGGCCGTCGACAAAGCCAAATCCAACAACATGCCCAAGGAAAACGTCGAACGCGCCATTAAACGCGGGACGGGCGAGGACAAGGAAGGCGGCACGATCGAGCAAATCATGTACGAGGCGTATGCCCCGCACGGGATCGCGCTGCTGATCGAAGTGGTGACCGACAACCGAAACCGCGCGGTGTCGGATGTGCGGCGGATCCTCACCCGCGCCGGCGGCAGCCTGGGTGAAGGCGGATCGGTCGCCTGGCAGTTCGCCCGCAAGGCGTATTTCTCATTTCCGGCAGCGGGGAAGGACCCTGATTCGGTTTTTGAATTCGCGGTTGACGCCGGAGCGGATGATGTGCAACTCGGAAAAGAAACGATTGAAATCCTCGCGCCGGTGGAGGCCTTTAAAACCATCAGCGAACGCCTGCGCAAAGAGGGCATCATCCCGGAGGAATCGGCCCTGCGCATGGAACCCAACCAGCACACCGAACTGGATGCCGAACAAACCGTCCAGGTGATGAAGGTCATCGAAAACCTCGAGGAATTGGACGACGTGAACATGGTGTATTCCAACCTGATGGTGACCGACGAGGCGGTGGCGGCTATGGAATCCGCCGCCTAGGCGCACGGCGCATGCGCGTCGTCGGCATCGATCCCGGGACCGCCACCACGGGCTACGGCGTCATCGAGGAAACCGCCGGCCGTTTGATCCTCGTGACGTTCGGGACCATCTGCACGCCGGCCGCGCAACCCATGGCGGAGCGCCTCCTCGAATTGCACAACCAACTCCTCGCACTCCTCGCTCTCCACACGCCGGATACGGCGGCGGTGGAGAGTTTGTTTTTCCAGAAGAATGTCCGCACCGCGATGTCGGTCGGGCAGGCGCGCGGTGCGGTCCTTCTGGCGCTGGCGGAACGCGCCGTCCCGGTCGGCGAATATACGCCAAACGAGGTCAAGCAGGCCGTGACCGGCTATGGCGGCGCCGAGAAGCGGCAGGTGCAGATGATGGTCCGCACGCTGCTGGGGCTGGCGGATCTCCCGAAGCCGGACGACGCCGCGGATGCGCTCGCGGTCGCGATCTGCCATGCCCATTCCCATAAGATCGCACGCTTGGCGGAGGCAGAATGATCGCATCCATTCGCGGGACGGTGCAGCAAACCGGAGATTCCTGGGTGGTGATTGAGCTGGGCGGGATGGGGATCAAGGTCGCCGTTCCGGTGCCGCTGGCGGCCCGCGCCCGTCCGGGCGGGACTCTGGCGCTGTTCACGCATCTTCAGGTGCGCGAAGATGCGCTGGCCCTGTTCGGGTTTGAAACCCCCGACCAGCTGGCATTCTTCGAATTGCTGCTGACCGTGAGCGGAATAGGCCCGAAGGTCGCGCTGTCGCTGCTTTCGCATTTTTCCGCCGATGCGCTGCGGCAGGCGGTCGGGAGCGGGAGCCCGGAGCGGTTCGCCGGCATTCCCGGCGTGGGAAGGAAGACCGCGGAAAAGATCATCTTCCATTTAAAGGACAAACTTGCGGCCGAAGCGGGCACGGGCGGCGCGGGCTGGAGTGAAACCGACACCGAAGTGATCGCCGCATTGACCTCGCTCGGGTATTCGATCGTCGAAGCCCAAACGGCGTTGCAGCGCCTTCCGGCGGATGCGCCCCCCGACCCGGAAAACCGCCTGCGGCTGGCGCTGCAGGGAATGGAAAAACATTCTCGCTAATGGATCCTGAGAAGAAATCGTCCGACCGGCTTCGGATACTCCGTCTCGGCATTTACTGACCTATTATATGCGCTGCTTTTCAACCATCCGTATAGCCTGTGGATGGACTGTTCTCCCCGCACGTAGAGGCACCTCACCCGCGATCAGCGTTTGGCGCATTCCATTGTCATTCCACCTTGTCACCCAATATGCCAATTTCCTGGAGAAGGGCTGGCGCCTTTCGACGGAATCGATCCGATGGTCGAAAATGGAAAAGCACTTGCGAAGAGCCACTTCCCTGTAAGGCCGTTCCAAACGGTTGTTTTACCGCACCGATTCCAATTCCCGGCACCCGAACCCCTTTAAATAATACGGCTTCACCCTTTTTGCTAGACAAATGTCCCCCGTTCCGGTATTATTCCCGAATTCTCGGAGAATCCCCCCATGGACAAGACAACCCTTCTTTTAAAAGAACTGACCGAAGCCAACGGCGTTTCGGGGCACGAGATGGAAATCCGCGCCGTGGTGGAAAAGCACCTGGCCGGACTCGGCACGCTGGAAAAGGACCGGATCGGCAGCCTGATCTGCCGCAAGGCGGGGACGGCCAAAACCCCGACCGTGATGATTGCCGGACACATGGATGAGATCGGATTCATGGTCAAGCTGATCAGCAAGGAGGGCTTCCTGAAATTCATCCCCCTGGGCGGATGGTTCGACCAGGTATTGCTCGGCCAGAGGGTTTCGATCTTGACGTCCAAGGGCGCGGTGGAGGGCGTGATCGGGGCCAAGCCGCCGCACCTGCTGCCACGCGATGAGCGCGAGAAGGTCGTTCCGAAGAAGGATATGTATATCGACATCGGCGCCACCTCCAAGAAGGACGTCGAACAGGCCGGGATCCGGCTCGGGGATCCGGTCGTTCCCCAGGCGCGGTTTTCGGTTCTGGCCGGAGGGAAGACCTACCTCAGCAAGGCGTTCGACGACCGGGTCGGAGTGGCATTGATGATCCAGGCCCTGGAAGCGCTGAAAACTGAAAGCCATCCGAACACCGTCTGCGGTGTGGCCACCGTCATGGAGGAAGTCGGCGTGCGCGGCGCGACCACCAGCGTCGAAGCGGTCGACCCGGACGTCGCGATCGTACTCGAATCCGACATCGCCGGCGACGTGCCGGGGATCACCGAAGACCAATCCGCCGTCAAACTCGGCAAGGGGCCGACGGTGATATTATTTGACGCGCGGATGATCCCCAACCTGCGGCTGCGCGACCTGGTAATGGACACCGCGCGCGAACTCTCGCTGCCGCTGCAAACCTCGGCCCTCGAAGGCGGCGCCACCGACGGCGCGGCGATCCACCTGCACAAGACCGGCGTGCCGACCGTTGTGATCGGCGTGCCCGCCCGCCACATCCACTCGCACAGCGGAATCCTTCACCGCGACGATTACGATGCGGCCCTGAAGCTGATCGTCGCCGTCCTTCGCAAACTGGACGGCGCCACCGTCGCCGGATTAACCGCCTGAGGATTCCGCATGGCAGACAACGCCCAGCACATCACCGATTTTTTGCAAAAACAGATCACGCTGTATCACCCCGGGGTGACGGCCCACGATGTCGGTTCCGTCATCGAAGCCGGCGATGGAATCGCGCACGTGCGCGGGCTTTCGCGCGTGCGATCGCAGGAACTGGTCCAGTTCGCGGACGGAACCCTCGGGATCGCCTTCAACCTCGAAGCCGAACAGATCGGCGTGATCATCATGGGGGAATACAGCCACATCGAGCAGGGCATGGAAGTGCGCGCCACCGGGCGCATCGCCTCGGTTCCGGTCGGCGATGAAATGATCGGCCGGGTGGTGAACGCGCTGGGCGAACCCATCGACGGCAAGGGGCCGATCGCGTCCACCCGCTACCGGCCGGTTGAACGCGTCGCGCCGCACGTGATCGAGCGCCAGGACGTGGATACGCCGGTCCAAACCGGGTTGAAGGCGATCGATTCGATGATCCCGATCGGCCGCGGCCAGCGTGAGTTGATCATCGGCGACCGGCAAACCGGCAAAAGCGCGATCGCGATCGATACCATCATCAACCAGAAGGGCAAGGACCTGATCTGCATTTATGTCGCGATCGGGCAGAAAAAATCCTCCGTGGCCCGGACCGTGGATACACTGCACCGTTACGGCGCGATGAAACACACGGTGGTCGTGCTCGCGGCGGCCGACGAGCCGGCGGTGCTGCAATACATCGCCCCCTACGCGGGCTGCGCGATCGGCGAAGAGTTTATGGAAAGCGGCCGCGACGCGCTGATCGTCTACGACGACCTTTCGAAGCATGCCTGGGCTTACCGCCAGGTCTCGCTGCTGCTGCGCCGGCCGCCCGGCCGCGAAGCCTACCCGGGCGACGTGTTCTACCTGCATTCACGGCTCCTGGAACGCGCGGCAAGGCTTGCGAACCGGTACGTGATCGTGCCGTCGTCATTTTCCGGCGAGCCCAGCGCGCAGGATTCGGCCGACGGGAAAACCTACGGCGGCCCGCGCGGCCGGGTCGAAGCCGAAGCCGCACTGGCCGCGCGCACGGCCGACTCGGGCAACTGTAAAATCGCGCAGCTGAAAGACTCGGGCGGATCGCTTACCGCGCTGCCGATCATCGAAACGCTGCTCGGCGACGTCTCGGCCTACATCCCGACCAATGTGATCTCGATTACCGACGGGCAGATCTATTTGGAATCCAGCCTGTTCTATGCCGGCATCCGCCCGGCCGTGAACGTCGGCATTTCCGTTTCGCGCGTCGGCGGCGACGCGCAAACCAAGGCGATGAAACGGGTGGCGGGCAGGCTGCGGCTGGATATGGCGCAGTTCCGCGAACTGGCGGCGTTCGCCCAATTCGGATCCGACCTCGATAAAGCCACGCAAACCCAGCTCGACCGCGGCTTGCGTTTGCAAGAGATCCTCAAGCAGGGGCAATACGAACCGATGCCGCTCGGGCATCAGGTGGCGGTGCTGTATGCCGGTGTAAGCGGAATGGCCGACAGCATACCGCTTGAGAAAATGCATGATTGGGAAGAGGGGCTCCACGCATTGCTGAACGCGGCCCACGGCCCAATCCTCGCCGCGATTGAACGCGAAGGGAAGCTCTCTCCGGAAAGTGAAGCCGGATTGAAGGCTGCCCTCACCGCCTACAATTCCTCCTGGCGCTAGGATTAAATGGCATCCCTTCGGGAAATGCGGCTCCACATCCGGAGCGTCCGGAATATCGCCCAAGTAACGCGCGCGCTGCAGACGGTGAGCGCCAGCAAGGTGCGCCAGGCTCAGGCCGCGGTAACGGCCACCCGCCCGTACTCGAACAAGGCGCGCCAAGTGCTGAACCACCTGGCCGACCGGCGCAGCACGCTCCAGCACCCAATGCTGCTTCTGCGGCAACCCATCCGCGAAATCCTCGTTATCGTCGTCAGCGGAGACCGCGGGCTGGCGGGCGCTTACAACGCCGCCGTGGTGCGCGAATCCCTCGCGTACTTCGCCAAGGAAGCGGCGGCGGTCCATTACCTCGTCATCGGGCGCAAGGGACGCGAAATGCTCCAGCGCGCCGGTGTGCCGATCACCGCCGAATTCAGCCGCCTTCCGGCCGCGCCCGCCTATGGCGATGTCTCCGCGATCGGCCAGCTGGCGATCGAGGAATACATCGGCGGGGAAGCGGATCAGGTGTACATTGTCTTCACGAAATTCATCAATATGCTGCAGCAGCGCACGACGGTGCAGCAGCTTCTCCCGATTCCCGAAATCGCTCCCGCGCCGCCGGCCGGACCGGCAGGTGCCGCGGGACAGGCCCGGAGCCCCGCCCCCGGGTACCTGTTTGAGCCGGGGCAGACTCAACTGCTCGATTTCGTCATCCACCGGCTGGTCTCGATTGAAATCTACGAATGCATACTCGAAAGCCTCGCCAGCGAGCATGCCGCCCGGATGGTGATGATGCGCAGCGCCACCGAGAACGCCGTCGAACTGATCACCGGGCTGCATTTGGTGTACAACAAAATGCGCCAACAGAACATCACCGGCGACTTGCTGGATATCGCCGCCGGCACCGAGGCACTCGCGGCGGAATCCACGAAGGGAAGATCCGGAAGACACGAAGGTTAAAAGGTTGATAAATTAATTCTTGGTGTCCTTCAGGTTTTCCTTCGTGTGTTTCGTGGAAACCGTTGGAACACTATAAAAGGAACGGCACATGGAAAAAGCAGAGGGCAGGATCGTTCAAATTCTCGGCGGCGTGGTGGATTGTGAATTTCCCGCCGACCGCCTCCCCGAGATTTATGAAGCGGTGGAAGTGCTGCGCGAGGAGGGCGAGGAGGGCGAGGAGGGCGAACCGGTCGTACTCGAAGTGCAGACCCATCTGGGCGAAAACTGGGTGCGCTGCATTGCGATGGACACCACCGACGGGCTGCGGCGCGACCTTCCCGTCCGGGCCACGCACGCCTCGATCCGCATTCCGGTGGGACCGGCCACGCTCGGGCGTATGTTCGACGTGCTCGGCCGGCCGATCGACGGAATGGGACCGGTGCTGGCCGGGGAGCATTATCCGATTCACCATCTTGCCCCACCCTTCGACGAGCAATCCACCCGGGTAGAGGTTTTCGAAACAGGCATGAAGGTGATCGATCTGATCGCCCCGTTCACCAAGGGCGGCAAGACGGGCATCTTCGGCGGCGCGGGCGTGGGCAAGACGGTCATCATTCAAGAGCTTATCCGGTCGATCGCTTCCGTCCATCAGGGCAACTCAGTGTTCGCGGGCGTGGGGGAACGGACCCGGGAGGGCACCCAGCTCTACCGCGAGATGCTGGAGAGCGGCGTGATCGACGATACGGTGATGGTCTTCGGACAGATGAACGAACCGCCCGGAGTCCGGCTGCGGGTGGCCCTGACGGGCCTGACGATGGCGGAATACTTCCGCGACCAGGGGCGCGATGTGCTGCTTTTCATCGATAACATCTTCCGCTTCAGCATGTCCGGATCGGAGGTTTCGGCGCTGCTGGGGCGGATGCCCTCCGCGGTCGGGTACCAGCCTACGCTTTCCACCGAGATGGGCGAATTGCAGGAGCGGATCACCTCGACCAAGCGCGGTTCGATCACTTCTATGCAGGCGGTGTACGTTCCGGCCGACGATTATTCCGATCCGGCCCCGGTGGCCACCTTCACCCACTTGGATGCCACGATCGCGCTCGAACGCTCGATCGTCGACAAGGGGATCTACCCGGCGGTGGATCCGCTGGCAAGCACCTCGCGCATCCTCGATCCGAAGATCGTCGGAGCCGAACACTACCGCACGGCGCGCGAAGTCCAACGCGTCCTGCAGCGGTATAAGGACCTCCAGGACCTGATTGCCATCCTGGGGATCGACGAATTGAGCGAAACCGACAAGCAGATCGTTTCACGGGCGCGCAAGATCGAACGCTTCTTCTCCCAGCCGATGTTTGTGGCCGAAAAGTTCACCGGGCTAAAAGGCGCCTACGTCCCGCTGGCGGAAACCATCCGCGGATTCGGAGAGATCCTCGAAGGCAAGCACGACTCGCTCCCGGAATCCGCCTTTCATATGGTCGGAACGATCGAGGATGCTCGAGCCAAGGCCAAACAGCTGACGGGGTAATCCCCGTCTCACCCCCGACCCCCTCTCCCGGCATAAGCCGGGAGAGGGGGTCGGGGGTGAGGGAGAGAAGAAGGATACTCAGTGACCATTCACTGCGACATCGTCACCCAGGACCGGCCGCTCTTCTCGGGAGATGTGGACATGATCGTCGCCCCCGGGAGCGAGGGCGTACTTGGGATTCTCCCCCATCACACGCCGCTCCTCACGACGCTTTCCTACGGCGTCCTGGTGGTGAAGAAGGAGGGCAAGGAAGAAGCCTTCGCCATCGCGGGCGGGATCATGGAAGTCCTGCCGAACGTGGTGACGGTCCTGGCGGACGTCGGCGAACGCGTGGAGGAGATCGATGTGGCGCGGGCCGAGGCTGCCAGAGCGCGGGCGGAAGAATTGCTCAAGCAGGCATCCGGCGTAAAAACCGAAGCCTACCTGCAGGCGCTGGACTCGCTGCGGCGTTCGCAATTACGACTGGAAGCGACGAAGAAATTCCGCAAGTAGCGGCGGAGAGCCGTCCTACGGTTATGTACCTGGAAATCTTCCCGTAGAAACAGATCCATGGGTTATGTTACTCGCCTTATCGATATCCCATGGGGCATAGGGATTCATACCGCCAAGTTGCCACGCATCCGTCACACATTTCCGATAACACATGCATATAATTCACACGGGAGCGCGGCGGGCGAAGAAGCCCCACCCGGACCCCGGAGGGGAGGATATGGCAAAACCTCTACGCAAATTAAGCCGGCGTCTGTTCCTCGAATGGCTAGGCATAAGCGGCCTGGCGGTGGCGGCCGGCTGCAGTCCGCGTCCCGGTAACCCTACTCCCACCTTGACGTCAACTGCCACGCTCACCCGCCTGCCGCCGACAGCCATACCCACTCACACCGCATCCCTCACCCCCAAACCGGTGACCCCCACGGCCGTACCGCGCACCGCAGTGGCGTTAACCCGGGTGAAAACGTATGAGGCCAAATTATTGCGCGCGCAATGGCAGGCGATGGTCGACAC
>Ga0307445_10001482_pt1 | contig 13241 bp, 13 predicted proteins | sample SalMarSW160330MG_FD_202147 | JGI IMG/M metagenome (GOLD analysis project Ga0307445, IMG submission 202147) | Salt marsh sediment microbial communities from the Plum Island Ecosystem LTER, Massachusetts, United States - SW1603-30 | ecosystem: Environmental > Aquatic > Marine > Intertidal zone >...
AACTAAATGAATTAAATAATAAAATCCAGAAATTTTTGAAATCATCAAAAATCCGATATTGGATGAAAGATAAAAAACCAGAAAAAATAGGTAAAGAATTGGATAAATTCCTAAGAGAATAAACACTGATCATCGATTCTTGTTTTTTCCCGAAAATGTTTTGGTTTTTATATTTTATGGCAAAATAATATTATCATAGTTATTAACATAAATTCAAATTTTCACCAAGAAAATGATTATAAAACTCAAGATAAAAGCACAAAAAAGCACAAAAAAGAAGAAACAGATAGTTGTTTGGATTCAAAGAAATGAAGAAATTGAGAATGATATCAAACAACTATTTCAATTTTTCAATGATCAGATGAAAGTGTCGAAAAATAGAAGAATCTTACCGTATTATAGAATTTCATCCGAAAAACCTGCAATCATGCTCTCTTTTTTTTCAGCTCTTCAAGAAATTCTTCCTGAGACATATTTTAATGATGTTGATTCCATAGAATTTGCAGAATCATTCAATTCATAACTTTTTTACATAAATCAGTTCATTATCAAAAAAATCAACATTTTTTAGATGAAATGGGAGGAGAGGGATTCGAACCCTCGACCACCTGGTCCCAAACCAGGAATCATACCAAGCTAGACCACCCTCCCATCGTTTGTAGGGATATCCTAGCTCTTGTACTACTTTATTAATAAGATAGGGTTTATTTATATGATCTTAATACACATTAAAATTAATTTTCAATTTTTAATTTTATTGTTACAATACACAATTTCTTGAAATAAAATTAATTTAGTATTTTACAGATGAAACATAAAATCTATCTTCAACTAATAGGTTTAGTAGACAAATCTATTGTGGTAGAATTGAAGAAAAACCTAGAATTGATCTTCAAGAAATTTAAAATAAAATTTAAAATATGCTCTAATAATCTTCTACTATATTATGATGATTACGATTCCGCTAAGGATCAATTTAATAGTAAAAAGCTTCTTAAAAGACTACTGAAACAAGCTGAACGTAAAAAACATTTCAGAATATTGGGAATTATTGATCGTGATATTTATCTCGAATCATACAATTATAATTTTGGAGTTGCAAAACGTCCAAGGGTTGCTTTGATTTCAATTTATAGACTTAAGCAAGAATTATATGGAAGGAAAAAAAACCCTGCTCTATTTGAGAAAAGAATGTTAACGGAATCGGTACATGAACTTGGACACACATTTGGATTAGATCATTGTGAGAATGATTGCGTTATGCAATTTTCTGATAAGATAACGCCGGTTGATAAGAAACCTTCTAATTTTTGTGATAAATGCATGAGAAAATTAGATGAATTATTTTTAAATCTTGATTAGTGAGTTAGATTTCTTTCCTTAAATTTAAGATATAAATTTTCAGCAATATTTAGGATAAATTTCTTATTTTTTAACAAATCAACTAATTCTATTGGAATGTTTTTCATTCCAAAATATGCTCCTGCCAAGCTCCCACCAATCGCTCCAACCGTATCGCTGTCACCACCAGCGCTGGCTAATTCATAAATACAATCTTCAAAAGAATTTAATTTATTAACGAAGATAAAAATTGCGCAAGCAACAGTACTAATGGCATAAGGATGAACAAACGCTTTTCCAAGGTATTCTTCAATGAAAAACGGAGACCTAACACCAATTTGTGAGAATTTAATTAATCCTGAATTAATTGGCGTCCCTATATTTTCTCGTACTTTCCTTAAAATAGATATAAACTCAACCCAAATTGGTTCCTGTGAATCTGAAATAGAATCTATTATTATATTGAAGAATTCATCGATAGAAAATCCGTCTTGTGGGTTTTTATCTATCAAATAAGCTATCGCTCTTGCTATAACAATTGCGCTTGCAGTGGCCGCAGGGTGAGAATGGGTGATTAAACTGGATTGGTAGGCAGTTCTCTTTAATTCCTCAGGTTCATTACTATAAAAAAGCCCTATAGGAGAAACTCTCATTGCGGTACCGTTCCCCCCAGAATTCGAAGCTGCCTCTTTCCATGAAATTCCATATTTCAGCTTCTTAATGGCAGTTAAGCATCCGTAACCTGGACCTATGGGGGGATCATCTAACCAATTAACATAAGCTCTCACAAAATCATCGATATTAAAACCTGAACCTTCAATCAATGCTCGAGCAGTGTGAATGGTGAGTTGTGTGTCATCAGTATACGTATTGAATAATTTTTTATTTTTCATTACGAATTCTTGAAAATTTTTAACTTTAGATTGAATTTGTTCTCTTAGCATTCCTTCAAAAGGTTTTCCTAAGGTATCTCCTATGGCAACTCCTAATAATGTACCAGAAAATTTATCAAAATAATCAATTCTTTTCATTATCAACCGACATTGTTGAAATAATTAAATTTTTAGTTCATTAAGATTGGGTTATCAGTAAGCCTTATAAATGAATCTTTCCAATTAATATTTTAATTAATTTGTCTATAAATAAATTAAAACATTTATTCGGATCATATAATTAAATCGAAATTGATTAGTTTATGAAGAAATTAGAAAAACTACAAAATGTGATCACAGCTCTAATTACTCCTTTTAAAGAAGATTATACGATAGATGAAGATAAATATCGAGAGTTTATTCGATTCCAAATCGATAATGGCTGTCAACCGTTAACCATGGGTACTACGGGGGAATCTGCAACACTTTCTCATGATGAGCATCATTATGCGATTGATATTGCGGTTGATGAGGCAAAAAAAACTGGAAAAGATCCATTTGTCTTAGCTGGAGCGGGAAGTAATTCAACAAAAGAATCCATCTCACTCTGCCAGTACGCAGAAAAAGCCGGAGTAGATGGACTTCTAGTCGTTACTCCTTACTATAATAAACCCGCTCAACATTCTTTAATAGACCATTATAATGCTATCGCAGATAGTGTAACCCTACCAATTATTATATATAACGTTCCAGGGCGGACTGGTTGTAATATTGAGCCTGAAACGGTTTCTAAATTAGCTCACTCTAAGGATAATATTGTAGGAATTAAATGTGCGAGTGGAAATATTGACCAGATCACAAGATATTTTAAATTATGTCCTGAGGATTTTATTGTACTCAGTGGGGATGATGTTCTTACCTATCATATTGTGGCACTAGGTGGAAAAGGGGTAATCAGCGTTGCTTCTAATATAATTCCTGCGAAGATTTTTGAATTTACATACACCATGCTGAATGGAAATTGGGATAAAGCAAGAGATATACAATTTGAATTATATGATCTCTTTAAAGTACTCTTTGTGGAAACAAATCCCGGACCTATTAAATACGCTGCTGAAAAAATGGGAATCATGAATAAAAGAATGCGATTACCGTTAACTCCTCCTTTAAATGAAAATCAAGAAAAAATCAATCGCGTTTTACAGAAACAAAATTTAATCTAATGAAATTTCAAAAAAATGTGATAATTATGATAAAACTACTAATTTTAGGTCCATCTGGTTCGATGGGGAAATTAATCAGTCAACTTGCATTAGAGGATGAAAGTATTGAGGTAGTTGCTGCTTGCGATATGTCGAATAAAGGTGAATCTTTAGGTTTTGTTGCTAATGCATTTGATAAAAATAATATTATTATCACGGATGTAAATCAACTTGATGATGTTATTGATGAAGTAAAACCTGATGTTGTTGTTGATTTTACAATTGCAAGTGCAACGGAAAAGAATTGCATGATTTGCGTTAATAAGGGTCTAAGATGTGTCATAGGAACAACAGCCTTATCTCCCTCTTTTTTAATTGAATTTGAAGATTCAGTAAAGAAACATGAAGCTCCAGCAGTTATATCTCCAAATATGGCTACGGGCATGAATGTAATTTTCAAAATGGCATCAATTTTATCACAATACTTATCTGATTGGGACATTGAAATAATAGAAGCTCATCATCATCGGAAGGCTGATGTGCCTTCAGGAACAGCGTTAACAATCGCCAAAGAAATATGTGCTACTCTTGGGAGTGATCCAGAGGAAACTCTAAAATTCGGACGTTCATTTGGACCAAACAAACGAAAAATTGGAGCTAAGAACGAAATTGGTGTGCATGCTATTCGGGGGGGAGATATTATTGGAGATCACACCGTATTATACGCCGGTTCAGGAGAGCGAATTGAACTGAAGCACCAAGCGCATAGCAGAATGTGTTTTGCGGAAGGGGCAATTAAAGCAATAAAATTTATTGCCTTAGCTAAGGAAAATAAAATTTATGCCACAGATGAAGTTTTGGGAATTTAGCTCTCTCCTAGCTTACAAAGAAGAAAGATAAAATTACAAAAACCATCAGTGCAGATCAGTATTATCATCAATCTATAATGGATACAGATTTCATAATGCCAACACTTCATCGAGATTAATAAAGGGTATCCAAGCCTTAATAAACTCATGTTTTTATAATTCTATCTTAAAGAATAATAGTATTTCAAAAATAAATTACTTTTGCTAATGTTAAATTAAAAAAATGAGTTTATTTTAAATGATCTGGAATGATTTGACGTGCAATTAAATCATCAAAACTTTCTGCTTCCCTGATAGTATAAGTTTTTCCTTTATTTATCAGAATTTCAGCTGCACGCGTGCGTGAATTATAATTTGAGCTCATCATGAATCCATATGCTCCCGTGTCAAGAATAGCAAGATAATGGTTTTCCTTTAATTTAAAAAATTCACGATCTTTTCCAAGAACGTCCCCTGATTCACAAATTGGACCAACTATATCATAAGTCAATATTTCATTTTCATTTTGATTTTCACATTTTATTATATGATGATATGAACCATATAATATTGGTCTAATGAGCGTATTAAATCCCGCATTTAACCCTGCGAACCATTTGTAGCCGTTATATTTAATTGTATTAATCTGTGCTAAAATAATGCTTGCTTCTGCTATTAAATACCTACCCGGTTCTATTTTAAATTGAGGGATTCCTAAATTCTTTTTTTCTACTACATTTTTAAACTTTTTTACTACCAGATTGACATAAACTTTTAGATTTAGTGGATCGTCTTTAGGATCATATGGAATTCCCAAACCTCCTCCAAAATCAATGAATTCGAATTTTAAGTCAAGATTATCCTTTATTTCCATAATAATTGCGAGAAATTTATCGACCGCTTTTTCAAAATCAAGAGGATTGATTATTCCAGAACCAATGTGAATGTGAATTCCAAATTTCATAAAACCAAGATTTTTTGCCTTGCTGTAAGCTTCGATAACTTGATTATCTAAAATCCCAAATTTTATGTTTTTACCAGCCGTAATTGTATGAGAATGATGTCCTGCTCCAAATTCAGGATTTATTCGAAAGGAAATTAATTCTTTTTCTTTTCCTAATTCATCAGCGATTTTCACAAAGCGATCTAATTGGCTTAAACTATCCAAATTCACTGAAATATTATGTTCAAGGGCAAATTTAAAATCCTCGTCAGTGAACATGTTGCCAGTGAACAATATTTTATCAGGAGATATTCCCACTTTTAGACAAGTTCTTACTTCTCCTAAAGAGGTGCAATCAAAACTAGCGCCTTCGGATTTTAAAATCCTTATAATAGCTAGGTTTGAATTAGCTTTTACCGCATAATGAATTTCATTGTTCTCGTATTCAGAATTAAGTGCATTCTTCAATTTATTATATCTATTTCTAATCATTTGTTCATTATAGACATAAAGTGGAGTTCCATACTGGTTTGCTAAGTTTATTGTATTAACATCAGCAAAATATAAAATTCCATCTCGATATTCTAAATCTTTATTTTTTAGCCACTCTTCGTAATTCATTTTTTACCAGCTTATAATAAAATATTAAAATTCAATTTGAGAAATCATACCTTCAAACACTTTCTCAGCAGGACCTTCCATGTAAGTATTTTGCCCATCATAAGTAATAATTAAATCACCTCCATCATTATGGACGGTGACGGCATTATTTTTTTTAAAAACGCCTAATATCGTTCCTGCTACAACAGCAGCACAAGTTCCAGTCCCACAAGATTTTGTTATCCCAGCTCCTCGTTCAAACACTCTTAAATTAGCTTCATTTTCAGAAATAACTTTCACAAATTCCACATTAGTTCTTTTAGGAAAGCGTTCATTGGATTCGATTAAGGCTCCATATGTATTTAATTGCTCATCATTTAATAAATCATTAGTGAAAATGATAGCATGTGGATTTCCCATCGAAATTGCAGTGAATTCGAATATTCTATCTAATACTACTAACGATTCATTCACACATCGATTATTCAAACCACTTGCGACTACTGGAATGCTATCGCAGTCTAAAATGGGAGGTCCCATATTAATCTTCACAGATCTTACCTTTTCTTCTATTATAGTCAGTCTTGCAGTAATTATACCTTTTAGCGTCTCGATTTCTATATACTCTTTTTTGATGATCTCATTTTCATAAATGTACTTAGCAAAACATCGAATACCATTGCCACACATTTCGGCTTCCGTACCATCAGGATTAAACATTTTCATGCGAATGTCTGTTTTATTTGAGTCGCATACAAATAATACACCATCAGCACCTATTGAAAAATGAGAAACGCATAAAATTTTAGCCAGATCCTTCTTTTTATCATCGTCAATTCCCCAACGTAGATTATTAATAATTATATAGTCATTGCCTAACCCATGATGTTTTTCAAAATCGAGATTTTCTAATTTCATGATGCACCTTTTTTAATTCTATCTTATTGAAACATTAAATAGTCTATAACCATTATAATAATATATATTTCATTAAAAATTGTGATTGTACCATAATGAAACAGAAATTACTACTCTTATCAGTGTTGGTATTATTTGTATTTATTCCAACTAAAACTTATGCATTTACTCACATAGATGATATTAATAATGGAATCTCTGTTTTTTTTCTCGTTGATCTAAATGCCTCTGATACCATTGAAATCAATGTAACTCATACCGGAAGCGGAAATTTCGAGTTATTTTTATTTGATGCCCGACCTGTGGATTCCTATGTAAAAATAGATAATACACTTAATCCAGAAATTTATAATCAAGCAATAAACTATAGCACTGGCGATAATCCATACATTAATTATACGGTAACCTCACTGCAAATCTATTACATACAACTCGTTTTATTAAACAATGGTCCAGACACGTTCTTCCTATATTGCAATTATGATTTAGTCCGATATTATCTGCCTACAATACCCGGCTATAACATGGAATTCATATTGCTTACTCTTGCCGCAACTTTAATGATTTTCTTAATTTTTCGAAAGAAACTCACGAAATCAATAATGTATAAATAGTTATTCAACTAATTTTAAACCAATTTAATGAATTAATTTAAGTGAAACATCCATGAAAATGTATGAAAGAATTCATCCTAGTTATTTTTCTTATGTCGGATTGATCATTTTTGTTGTTGGATTAATTCCTGCGATGATTGTGCAAACAGATTTTAGTTTCTTAGTCACTCATATCAGCGATCTTGGGACCCCCTCTAATGAAATGTATCTCTTCTTTAATTTTTGCTGGTTCTTAACTGGATTATTAATGATCTGCTTTTTATTGGGGTTTACTTATTATTTAAAAGATAAAGGAGCAAGTGGAAAGAGTGCGTGGCTCTCTTTTATTTTCAGTTGCCTTTCAGCAGTGGGAATTTTAGGCTTATCCATATTCAATAGTGAACAGGCACCAGACATGCATTTATTAGCGGAATACTTGTTTTTCTTTGCTGGCATTTTATATTTATTTGCTTATGCAATTATTGAAAGCAAGATTTCAAGTTTTTCCAAGTTTCAGGTGTTTTTTAATCTAATAGTGGCAGTCTTCTTCTTTCTCTATCTGGTGATGATCATATTAGATAAAATCAATCCGGGATTCGCACCCGAATTTCAATCCTTGGCTGAATGGTTATTCTTGTTTTCGAACCTATTCTGGTTTCTGGAAAATGGGATTTACATCCAAAAACACAAATAATTTATTTTATTTTTTTTTAAATTTTGTTTTCTGAACAAAAATATTGTCATCTTGATCGATTTTCAGCATAATTCAATTTAAATGATCAATTTGAATATCTACCTTTCAAAAAACCAATTTAAATGATTACTCAAATCGAAAAACCCAGTTGGGAATATTTATATTTTTTTCAATAATCCCCTTATTATTAAAAACAATTTAACATCAAAAGTGATTATATATTTCATTTGAAGAAATTAGCAAAAAACTTGCTCAATTGATGAAAGATACCGAAGAAATTGAGCTTAGAGATGTCGATTTATTTGCAGATTACCTTGAGTTTCAAATGTTACCCCAGATGGTAGTTTCTGCTGCTCAAGCTACGTTACCCGGCATCGGAAAGGCTGAATGGAAAGACGTGAAGTTTAAACTTGACTTGAATTATCCCGGTAAAATTGAAACCATTGAATTTGTTCGCTCTAAAGGTAAGAAGGTTACGATTGGTGGTGAAGTGGTGCCTCCTTTTTATAACTTCCTCGGACTTGATAAACGCAACCCCAATCCTCCACTGGTTACGTATGATGTGTTCGATATGGGTTCTAAAATGATGCTTCCAAAACCCATTAAGCAAGAGTATGGAGAAGTATTACAACATCCTGCTGAATGGGCTAAATTCGCAGTTGATAAATTCGGTGCTCAATGCATTACATTCCACTCTCTTGAAATTGATCCTGCCATGGGTGATGCACCAATAAGTCAATCCGTGAAATACTTAGAAGATATTTTGCAAGCAGTTGATGTACCCGTCATCATTGGATGTTCGGGTAATAAAAAGAAAGATATTGAATTATTCGAAGCCACAGCTCCGATAACAGAAAGCGAAGTATTGATGCTATCTGCCGCAGACAAAGCCACATGGGAGGAAGTAATCCCCTTAGCAGTTAAATATGACCATAATTGCTTGTTATGGACGAGTTTAGACCTCAACAATCAAATTAAAATGAATAAAGACGCTTTAGAGCTTGGACTCCCCCGTAATCGGATCGTAATGGATCCTACCTGCGCAACAGCATAATTTAAAAATCTTAAATTGCTGCGATTTTAGGCTACGGGATGGAGTACAGTTTTAGCATCTACCAAAGAATGCGAGTCGCGGGTCTTTTGGGTGAAGAAGATTTAGCGTACCCAATTAGTGGTGGAACTACTAACGCATGGGGCGCTCGTGAAGCGTGGATGAGCGAAAAACAAGTTCCTGAATGGGGTTTACGACAGTATAGAGGACCTATTTGGGAAATCATAAATGCTCTTTCATTAAGCTTGGTTGGTTTAGATTTAGCCATGATGTTCCATCCCGTTTCAGCTAGCTATGTCAAGGAGATTACGGGACAATTCTTTGCCGAAATACCTAAAGTAATGGACAACTTGGGTTATTACGACTGGGTTTCCGCTCGTATAAAGAAATAATCTATTTTTTCATGCTTTTATAATTCTTATTTTCTATTCCTTTTTTTAATATACTAATCTTCATTTGATTGCATTCACCGTTTTAAATTCCTTTTAAAAAGCTTCTTTTTTTAAGAGTCATTTTAAGAATTAGAGATTCTATTCGTCGTAATGTAAGAACATCTTTTTTTGGAATGAGCTCATATATTTCCTCAAGGTCATCCTGACTAAGGAGCTTGAAGAAATCCTTTTGCAATAAATATTGATAAGATTCAGAATCATCCTTTTTTAAGTATGAAATTATTTCTTTCTTGATAACATCTTTGGCTTTTGGAATATCTCTTTCAATTAATTCTTTAAGTAGCGGGTACCACACTCTTCTCTTCTCCATAAAGGCGAAATCCACTCTTTTTTCAAGCCAATCTTCAAATAACACTTCCAATTCTTCATTTGAAAAGAGATTTAGATATTTTTCATTAAGGTAAAATACAATCGTATTATGATTTTTGGACGCAATCCTAAATGCGATGCTTTCCTTCAATCGAAAAATCGCTTTTTGATCTCCTAAGAACGCAATTTTCTTAAGTAAGGGGATCGATAGGCTACTGTGTAGAATTCGGAGATCATAATCATGTTCATACCATGCTTGTAGATTAGAACAATGACCAAAGAATTCAGATTCTGGATCAATGATTTCATGCACATTTTCATGAATCTTGTCCATATTATTGTAAATCTCAAAAGCTTGGTCAATCGAATCAATATGATCAAAATTAACAAAATCCTTTTGGGTGAGGTTCAGGAGGAGATACTTGCATTGGTTGAACGGTTTTTCGCCAACAAAGATTATCGTTCGTCCCTTTATTAATTTTAACGCGAGATACTCATTGATCCTATATTCTTTCTCCTCAGGAAATATATCTTTTTCAACGATCTCTGCCCTCTCACTATTTCGAATATATCTCATATCCGCTAATCTTTCTTTGACTTCCATTGATTCAAGATTAAATGCATCAAGAAATTCTTGAGCTTCATCTCCTTGGTCAACAGAAATAATTTTACATTGATGATATTGAGCAGCATTCATTAATTCCATTTGAATATCTCGTGCTGCCTTGTAACTGACAAATCTTTTTTTTACTGGAGATTTTGCTCCCTTCCAAATAAAGATTCTCTTTAGATCTTCTCTAACAAGCACTAAAACCCGTTCAGGATTAAGATTTTGGCTTAAATCCTTCTCCGTGAATTCAAGTTCTTTTCGTTCTCCGTTATCTAACAGTTCAAAAGCAAAAAAAAATCTTAATTCATCCATTTTAATTAAAAAATCTTATATTTTTGTATCAACTCGTCGTTGAGTTCATCAAGCAAGATGTTCATGCTTTCTGCAATAATTAGATTTATTTCTGATTTATAGACTTATTTTCTATTTTTAATTTGTTTTTTGAAAGGGTTGGTTAATTTTGCATATCCGTATATTTTATATTTTTAACTTAGCAATACGAATTACTGTATAAGATCATCAAGATTACATAATTTCTTTCATAAGTTTTAAATATTCTATTTTACCTAGAAAATTAGTTAGGAAATTAATAACGAGGGGGAAAATATTATGAAAATTATGGATCTTTATACAGTTTTTCTTACAATTATAGGATTTTCCACTTTGTTTGCTTTAGGGTATTTAATAATTTTCTTTGCAAGTATCATTTTCTAATGAAATATTGTTAATTAACATCTCTTCATACTTCACATTATCTATCATTAATAGTCAAGAAGCTTCACTTTTCTAAGTATTTTTTCAATCGATCAGTACCAAAAAATCGAACCTCTAATAGGATTTTTCTGAAAAGATCTTGAGCTACATCATATTCATTAAATTTCTTTTCTAGTAATCGGAATTGTTTAGAGTGATTTGGGTATTTAATGTGTAAAATTTCATGATATAATAGAAATTTAATTAAAAATTTTGGAGTATTCTTAAAACTACTCGATATCAATACCTCATTTCGTATTTCACGTTTTCTATCGGTTCTAAAATACTTTCCCCCTAATTGATAGGTGACACGGGAATTCCACTTTACTTTAACAGAATTCAACAATGATTTTTGTTCTGTAGAAAAGGTATCATATACGTTAGAATATTCTTTCTTGAGTTCTTCAATGAGAAGATAAAAATCTTCGTCTGAATCATAGGATGAACGTTTAAAAGAAGGGAAAGGGGCATTAATTTTATTTTCCTTGAACAATATACCGTACGATACCCTGTATTTTTTATTATTTACCTGTAGTAAGGCCGTTTTAGGATTTTTTTTTAGGACAATGGCTTTGTTAAGCTTTCCATTAAAATGAAAAAAAACTTCATTTCCAATTTCCACATTTTTTTTTTCGATCATCAATACTCAGTATAATGTTTCTACTTTTTACTAAACTCTCTTTTTCATTCTAAAATAAGAAAATGCATATAAATTCTTTGAGTCAACAAGTTTTTTAGGGCAAGGATCTAAACAAGAGATCTTGAATTTTGTTGCTAAGTTCTTTTGCTAAATCATATACTATTTCATCAGGAGCATTTTCTAAGTATTCAGTCAGTTCAGTTTGAATTACTGGTTGAATATCTTTCATTACGTTTTCAATTACTCCATGTTTTCTTAGATAATCACTTTTATAGTATTGAATAAAGTTAGTATTTAACTTTTTTAACCATTTTTTTCCTTTTAATTCAAGACTCCTAAAAAGCTCTCTGCTACGAGTAGCATTAAAATTTTGAAACTCATAATCGTGAGTAGCTAAGTGTTCTTTTATGTAAGAAAGAATCTGGGTTTTTTCATTTGAATTTAAATTTGTATGAGAATTAAGTAAAACAATAATCATGTATTTTTCAAACAAAAAATATATCTGTACTTTAATATTTGAGCCATAAACTTCAAAATGAGATAAATTTTGGATGTTTATTTGACCTGCAATATTTGTGATTGAACTAAAGTACATGGAGATTAATTCTAAGAGGTTTTCATCGTCTTTAGACAGATAAGATTTAATTGGACCATAATTAGATCCTTCCTCGGAATTATATTCAATAACCATTAAGGTATATCCGTCAAAATTTGAGACAATTAAACCAATTATAGGAGGTGTATCATTAAAGTTACAACTACGATAGGCTATTTCACTTAATGTCTTATCTATTTGATTATTGTTTTTATAATAATCTTCCTTCAATTTTGTATTAGATAGTGGTTTATTCATTTGAAATATCTTGCTCATTTAATGTTGTTAAGGAATTGTAAAATACATTTAATTCCATTAATAAGAAAGGACGGTATTTGATTTGTGAGTCTAATATTATCTAAGTGATATGTTTTGATTTAATGAGATATTATAAAATGAATAAAAATTTTAGATTTCGTAGACTTGAGAACTTGCGACAAAAATAAATTAAAAAAAAAAAAGTAAATATCTATTTTACAATCATTCCAGCCTTATCAAAGTTCAGAAAATAACTGATCTTTTCTTTTAGAGGATAAAGACCTTCCTTGAATAGGGTATAAAGAAATAATCCAATGAATATTATGGAACCTAAGCCAGGTGCAAAATTAGTGACTACATCGACAGCCGTAGATGAAGGATCGATTGAAAAGAGGGTATAAATCAAGGAAGCTGCAGCAATGATAATTGATATGAAAGAAATTATCATCGCTGTCTTTTTACTTACATCTAAATGGAACGGACCTACATCAACGTGAAAAGTTTTAGGCTGTACGATGATCGAAAGAACTGAATGATTTATCGTTTTCTCTTCAAATTCGAC
>Ga0307445_10001484_pt1 | contig 13234 bp, 15 predicted proteins | sample SalMarSW160330MG_FD_202147 | JGI IMG/M metagenome (GOLD analysis project Ga0307445, IMG submission 202147) | Salt marsh sediment microbial communities from the Plum Island Ecosystem LTER, Massachusetts, United States - SW1603-30 | ecosystem: Environmental > Aquatic > Marine > Intertidal zone >...
TGAGCCTTCTGTCCCACACGACCGACATGCCGCCGAACACGCCGCCGAACAGGGCGGTCATGATCATGACCCCGGGCACCATGAAGTCAAGGTAATCGCCCGTGCCCAGCAGCTTCTCGGCCGCTGGATTCCTGGTCAGCCCCGAAAGGGAGCTGCCCATGAACACAAGCCATATGAAGGGCTGCACCACCGCGGTGATAAGCCTGGGCTTCTGTTTGGCGAATTTTTTTATCTCGCGCCAGAAAACCCAGTATATGTCCGAAATAATATATCGCATTCTCATTTTCTCGTCCTCCTCATGATGATCCTCGCCCTCATCGCCTCGTCCTTCCCGCCGCCGTTCTCCCTCATCTCGCGTCCGGTATAGTGCAGGAACACGTCGTCGAGAGACGGCTGCTTGAATGAAATAGAGCCTATTCTCACCTTGAATCCCCGCAGCGCCTCAAAAAGCGCTGGTATCGCGGATTCGCCGTTTATCACGGAGGCGGTGTATCCTCTCGCCCCCGCCATATGCACGCTTTTTACGAAATCGAGCCGCCGTATGCGGCTAAGCGCCGTTTCCCTGTCCCTGGAATCACCCTTTGAAAAATTGAACTCGATTATCTCGTTGCCCATGGAGCTTTTCAGGCCTGCGGGGGTGTCCAGAATGATAATACTGCCCCTGTCCATGATGGCGATCCTGTCACACAGGGTATCGGCCTCCTCCATGTAGTGTGTGGTCAGGAAGATGGTCATGCGGTTCTCCTCGCGCAGCCGGTTGATATACCTCCAGATCTCCCTCCTGGTCTGAATATCCAGACCCAGCGTCGGCTCGTCCAGAAAGAGTATCCGCGGTCTGTGTATGAGCCCGCATGCGATGTCCAGCCTCTTTCTCATTCCTCCCGAGTAGGTCTCGGCCAGGTCTTTCGCCCTGTCGGTGAGCTCGACCATGGCGAGCACGTCGCGTATCCTTTTGTTCACCTCGCCGCTGGGGATATGGTAGAACCCCGCCTGCAGCTTCAGGTTGTCATACCCGGTGAGTGAGTCATCGATGGCGAGGTCCTGCGACACGTACCCTATCGCCAGCCGGACGCCATACGCCTGCTTTACAATATCCATTCCCGCGATCGTTGCAGTCCCGGACGTGGGCTTATACAGCGTGGTCAGCATTGAAATCGTGGTTGTTTTACCCGCCCCGTTGGGACCCAGAAACCCGAATATTTCACCCTGGTCCACCCGGAAGCTGACGCGGTTGACCGCCTTTATGCCTCCGGGAAAGATCTTTACGAGGCCCTTGGCTTCGATTATTTTTTTCATATGTCCCGCTCGTGCTGAAATTTTACGACATGTTCATCGCGCTTTTCACATATCACCTCCCGCCTCCCGTGCTGTAAAGAAATTCTCCGTAAATAATAAAAATTTGCCGTTCGGATTACCTTTATATTGGTGACGGCAGTTTGCCCCAAAAACATCGTGTGATATTCTTAGGAGTTGACATCGTCACAGGTATCGAGTAGAAAGGTAGCCAAGTGGCCGGGTCGGAAGGCATGGCCGGCCCCGTCCGGGAAATCAAATTTTACCGAGCGGCAAAAGATGCAGGATACAGTTCGAGCCATTGCAGAGGGGACGTGCGGCAGTAGGAATTATGAAATCGGGTATGCGGATTTAAGGGGACTGCTCGGTGATGAATTCAGGCATTGCCAGTTTGCGGTTTCTATTGTGCGGAAACTGGACGACGGCGTGATCGATGCCGTATCACAAGGACCCACGCAGGAATATTTCGACCTGTATCAATCCGTGAACAATGAATTGAATGACAGGGCCCGGGCCATTTCGGAAAGGCTCGTCGCAGTCGATGTGAGGGCGGTGCCCGTCAGGGCAACGGTGCACGACGGTGAGCTTGACGACCGGTTCAAAAGCAATTTAAGGTATAAATTTTCCCACAAGATGGCGGCCACGCGCGCCGGTCTGGGATGGATAGGAAAAACCGACCTGTTCATATCAAAAAAATACGGGCCGCGTGTCAGGCTCGCGACGGTTCTTACTGACGTTCCTCTTGCGCCCTCGCACCCGCCGGTTGAGGAAAGCCTCTGCGGCGCGTGTTCCGCGTGCGTGGACGCGTGCCCCGCGGGCGCGGCGAACGGGGGACTGTGGAACACCGGATCGGACAGGGACGATTTTTATGACGCGTTCAAGTGCATGAGGTATTGCAGAACAATCAGCAGGAGCAATTTGCACCGGGAGGTCAGCCTTTGTGGAATATGCGTATCCGTGTGCCCGAGGGGAGGCGGTTGATGACCATATATTTCAGCGATGAGCAGACTGCCCGTCTGAACGACCTTATACGGAAGATCGAACGGCGTACCGGTGTGGAGCTTGTTGCCGCGGTGGTGGGCAAGAGCGACAGCTACCCGGAAATACCGTGGAAGGCCTTTGCCTTTGCCGCAGCTGCGGGAGCGCTGGCGTATCTTGCTCTGGCTGCGGTGCGTCCCGACTGGGGCGCCGCATGGGGCGTGCGGCTCTCACTGGTGCTGGTCCTCGGCGCGGGCGCGGCGGCTGCTTTCCTGTCGGTTGTCTGGCCCTCTTTCGGACGCCTTTTCCTCGACAGGCTGAGCGCGGAAACCGAAACGGGTCAATACGCGCGCGTGTTTTTTCTGGAGCATGAGTTGTTCCACACCAGGGACCGGACCGCCATCCTGCTGTTCATCAGCCTGTATGAACGCAAGGTGGTAATCCTGCCTGACCGTGGAGTTGCGGTCCGCCTGGACCAGAATGTTTTATACTCGGTAATCTCTCTGATGGCGCCCCATCTGAGAAGAAAGGAACGCTTCCATGCCCTTGTGCAGGGGCTCTCGGCTCTTGAAGCGGGACTCGTGGAGGCGGGATTCAAACCGCTTGCGAGGGATAGGGACGAGATCGCAGATGAGCTCATCCAGGACAAAGGGGCGGACCAATGAGGCGGCGGCGCTGTTATATTCGCAGATTTTATTTACTGCTTGTGCTGCTGGCATTCATACCGGCCATGGCCGCACTCGAAGTGCCCCGGCTCGGCGGCAGGGTCACGGACGATGCGCATATTCTGAGCCCTGAAGCCCGCGAACGAATCACCAATCTGCTTAAATATCATGAAGACCGCACCACCAACCAGGTGGCCGTGCTCACCGTACCGAGCCTGGAGGGTGAAGATATCGAGTCCTTTGCGGTGCGTGTCTTTGAGAAATGGAAGCTTGGCCGCAAAGGCAGAGACAACGGCGTGCTTATCCTGATCGCGGTGCAGGACCGGCGCATGCGCATCGAGGTGGGTTACGGACTCGAGGGGGAGCTCACCGATCTCGAGGCCGGACGCATCATCCGCAACATCATGACACCGCGCTTTAAAGCCAACGATTTCGACGTAGGCGTGACCAAGGGCGTGCAGGCGATCATTGCAAAGCTGGAAGGCCGCGAAGCAGCAATACCCGCAGAGGCCCCGGACTCGAAAAACAAGTCCGATTCGTTCTTCAGCGGTCCGGATCTTCCCATCGTCGAGCGCATCCTCATCGGCTCCTTTATTTTCGGCATCATCGGCCTGTTCACGGTGATCGGCGTGCTCACGCCCGGCATGGGATGGTTTCTCTATTTATTTTTGATCCCGTTCTGGGGCATGTTCCCCATTATAGTCGTCGGCGCATACGGCGCGCTCGCAATCCTGTGTACCTATCTGGTTGCCTTTCCCATAGCGAAAATCATCATCAGCCGCACCGCATGGTACAAAAAAGCTGCAAAAGGGCTCAAAACTAAGGGCCGGGCCCACATAGGCGGATTCTCATTCACCTCGGGGGGCGGCTCTTCTTCCGGCGGATGGAGCTCATCCGGAAGCTCGGGCGGATTCTCTGGAGGGGGCGGCAGCTCCGGAGGCGGCGGCGCCTCCGGGGGCTGGTAGGAAGGCCTGCAATGTGCGTTACTCACCGCCTCCGTCGTGGCGTTCACTCCAGTGATCGTGTACCCTGCCAGGCATGACCAGGCCGAAGAACGCCGACACGAGGATGATGAATGCGCCGGCGATCACCGAGCCCCCCACGATCACGGTCTGTGTTCCCTGTCCCAGCGACTGCCCGTAGCTCAGTATCACCCACGGCACGCCGATGGCGATGAGCGCGCCGCCTAAAACACCGGCGATGTTCGCCACATGGTTTTACCGATAAATTATTATTGAAATTTATTTCCAGACAGATTAATCCACTCACGATTACTTATCGACCCATGGAGCATGTGTGAAAAAGATACGCCTTGACCTTTATTTAGTCCAAAAGGGCCTGTCATCGACGCGTGAAAAGGCCAGGCGGGACATACTCGCGGGCTGGGTCACGGTACACGGGGAGACCGTAACACGGCCTTCACATCCGATCGAGGGGTCAGAGCATGTGATGGTCGGGAGGCCGGGCGGCATCTACGTGAGCAGGGGCGGACAGAAGCTCGCACACGCGTTAACAACCTTCGGCATCGACCTTTGCGGCAGGACCTGCGCCGACCTCGGGGCATCAACCGGAGGGTTTACGGACTGCATGCTCAAGGCGGGCGCGGCCGTGGTGTATGCGGTGGACGTGGGATACGGCCAGCTCGACTACACCCTCAGGCGGGACGGCAGGGTAAGGGTCATGGACAGGACCAACGTCCGCGGCCTCCATGCTTCCGATTTTCCCGAAAGGGTCGATTTCGTGACGGTGGATCTTTCATTCATCTCTGTCCGAAGGGTATTTGATGCCATCAGGAAGGCGTTCGCTCCGGTCCGGGGCGTCATGCTCATAAAACCGCAGTTTGAGGCGGGGAGGGGTCAGAGCAAGAAGGGAGTGATACGAAAGAAGGAAGACCACGAGCGTATATTGAGCGCCGTGTTATCCTCGCTTACGGGTTCGGGTATGACGATTATCGGCCTCACCCATTCGCCCTTGAAGGGACCGAAGGGTAACATCGAGTTTCTGCTCTATTTCGGGTGTGAAGAGGGAGCGCCCCTGAAGGTCACGTGGTCTCCTGAACAGGATATAATAATTAAAAATGTTGTTGAAGCCGCTCATCGCGACTCGGGCCCATAACCGGCATATCAATTCCCCGTCCCTTCAGACCATGATTTTGACCATTACCTGCCTGCGCGGAAAAATATTTCTTGACCCCGGTTTCTTCGTGTAATAAATAAATAAGACGAACCGGCTCACAGATTAACATAAGGATGATTCCGGCTATGAAAAGCGCATCCGCCGCGTTATTAAGCGTCTGTATTTTATTGATGTGCATCGGGGAGGCTCACGCCTATCATGCAAGCGGGGTCGTCGTTTATCCCGTTCCCTATTACGCGGGCAGGGGCGTGTTCCAGGCGGTCGACCTGACGGGAACCGCATTCCAGAGGGTGAGGTTAAAGATATACAATATCGAGGGCGAGCAGGTTTATTCGGGCATCTACCCCGGATATCCGGTGATCTGGAATGGGAGGGACGACGGCGGGGACAGGGTCGATCCGGGAGTGTATACGGTCAGGCTCGAGGCGGATAACATCTTTACGGGCCTCCATGCCACGAAAACCGTGAACATACTTACCAGCGGGGGAAGCAGGGGAACGTTCACCCGGGGAGGGTGGATCGGCGCGAAGTATGTCGCCATGGGAAGGAGCGGAGAGGTCATAGCCGACGATCTGTATTCAATATACTGGAACCCGGCCGGCCTGACCGAGCTGCGACACACCCGGCTCATGACCGCGAAGGAGATCAAGGAAAAGGCTGAGAAGGGCAAGGTGCAGGACATCACCGAAAGCGATCTGGTAAAGTTCTCGGAGGAGGAAAAGAGCTTCTCGGTGCAGTTCGGCGCCACCGGATCGTTGCTCGCGTTCGGGAACAAGACGCTCTTCGCCGGTATGGCGATAAATCTTCCCAAGGGCGTCCTGGGTATCGGCGTGTACACCATTTATTCGGGCGGGATCGACAGAAGGGACTTCAGCGGATTCAAGACCGGGGACTTGCAGTATATCGGCTCGGCCCTGTATCTTTCGTACGGCGTTTCCCTGGGCATATCCTCATTCGGGGTCAGCATCAAGGGCCTGTATGAAAAAATCGGCAACAACACCTATATGGGAGCGGGCGCCGACGTGGGAACCCAGGTCTTCGTCCTTCCCTTCCTCAAGGTCGGCCTGATGATACAGGACGTGGGTACCGGCATGTACCCCATGAATACCGATTACGGGACCCCGCACCGTTATAATTTCGGGTATCCGACGCTTCGTCTCGGGATCGCCATTATCACGAACAGGAATTTCACCCTGAACGTGAGCGGCATCAAGAAGCTGGACCAGAAGGAATTCGGTTACAGTGTCGGAGCCCGGTATGACATAGTGAAGTGGGCGTCCGTGTACATCGGCATGCAGAACCTCGTGTTTTCAGCCGGGCTGACCTTTCACGTGGTCCAGTTCGACGCATCCTATGCGTTCACGCTGGACACCGTAAACAAGGGATTCAATCATATCGTTTCGGCCTCCGTGATGTTCTGAGGGGGATGCATGGGCCTCTGCAAGATCATGGGAATACTGAACGTAACGCCCGATTCGTTTTATGACGGCGGCCGGTATTTCGACGGGGGGCGCGCGATCGAGCGCGCGCTCCGTATCCGGGACGAGGGCGCGGACATGATCGATATCGGCGGGGAGTCTTCCCGGCCCGGCTCGAAACCGATAACCGCTGACGAAGAGATAGGCCGCGTGTGCCCCGTCATCGAGGCGATCGCGGGCGACATCGGCATCCCGATTTCAGTGGATACCTTCAAGCCCGAAGTGGCCCGGGCCGCGCTCGCGGCCGGGGCCACGATCGTCAATGTGATCGGTGGATTCTCACTCGACGAGGAAACCGCCCGCGTCGCGGCCGCGCACGGGGCGGGTGCGGTGCTCATGCACATGCGGGGACGGCCGCAGACCATGCAGGATGATCCCCGGTATGCGGATTTGATTGGGGAGATACGCGAATTCCTGGAGGATGCGGCGGACAGGGCCGTGCGCGCGGGGATCGAGCCCGCACGGATAATCGTTGACCCGGGAATCGGCTTCGGCAAGACACTGGAGGACAATTACCGCATCATCAACAACCTGCGTGAGTTCAAGAGGCTCGGCTTTCCGGTTCTCGTGGGCCTGTCCCGCAAATCCCTGATCGGAAAGCTCTACGACCGGGAATCGGACAGGCTCCCGGCGACCATCGCACTCAACGCGGCGTCGATCATCAACGGCGCCGACATCATCAGGGTGCATGACGTGAAGGAACACCGGCTCGCGCTCGCGGGCCTTGAAATGCTGCACAGGGTCTCATAAGGCATGATGGAACTGGCGAACAGTTTTTCCCATTTCATGAAAACATTCTGGGAATATTTCAGGAACGTGATCGATATCGGGCTGGTTGCGTTCATATTCTACATGGTGTACCGCTTTCTCGCAAAAACGAGGGCCATACAGCTCCTGAAGGGGGTCACCATCATCATCGCCGTGGCGATCCTGGCGAAGTTTTTGCGGCTGGACACCCTCGACTGGCTCATCAACTTCATAGCCCAGTCGGTGGTGATTGCGGTGATCGTCCTGTTCCAGCCCGAGCTCAGGCGGCTCATCACCCAATTCGGACAGAGGAACTGGATCGCCACGGATATCGGCAAGGAGACGTTCCCCCTGGATGAGCTCGTCAACGCGGTCGTTTCCATGTCCGACGAGAAGATCGGCTCGCTCATCGTCATCGAGAGGAACACCGGCCTCAAGAGCTACGCCGAGTCCGGCGTGGCCGTGGACGCCGAAATATCCGAAGAATTTATACGGACGATCTTTTTTCCACTCACCCCCCTGCATGACGGCGCCATCATCATACAGGAGGGGCGCATCAAGTCCGCGGCCTGCTACCTCCCCCTGAGCGATTCCAGGCAGCTCAAGAAGCAGCACGGTGCCCGCCACCGGGCCGCCCTCGGGATCGCCGAGGAGACCGATGCGCTGGTGCTCCTTACCTCTGAGGAGACCGGGAGCGTCGTTATCATGGTGAACGGGAGGTTTTTCCCCAAGGTGAAGATATCGGATTTAAAGAACATGATACTCTTTTTCATGAATCCGAAAACGGCGTATGAAGAAAAGTTCAGAATAATGAAATGAAGGGACTTGCGGACAAAATCATAAAATTCGCGACCGGCGGGGATTTGCTCGCCAAGCTGATATGCCTTGCGCTGGCGGTCATATTGTGGATGCTGGTGACCAGCAGCAAGGTTGAAACCTTGAAGTTTAAGATTCCGATCACGCTGAAAAACCTTGCTCCGAACCTCATTGTATCCAACATGTCGAGCCGCTTTGTGACCGTGCAGTTCGAGGGAAGAAACGACGACCTGAAAAATCCGATGCTGAAGAGCGTCAAGGCGTTCGTGAACCTTGAGAACGCCTCCGTCGGCCAGCCCAAGTACTATCCGGTGGAGATCGAAAAGCAGGAGATACCGGAGGAGATTACGGTGGCCGCCCTGATCAGGGAGGTACTGGTGACCGTAGACCGAAAGGAGAACAAGTGGGTGGAGGTGGTGCCGACGATCACCGGCCGCGTGCCCGAGGGCAAGATAATCATCGATAAGACCGTCACACCGGACCGGGTAAAGGTGACCGGGCCCCAGTCGGTTCTCAATGCAATTCAGTCGGTCGAGACCGACGAGGTGTCCGTGGACAATGAAACCGCGGAGTTCGAACGGCAGGAGGGGCTCAAGAAGGACGACCGATTCAAGAACGTGACCTTCGGCACCACGCTGTTCACGGTCAGGGTGGTCATCGTTGACGCAAAAAACATAAGCGCGCTGGGCTGCCAGCTCAGGATCAGGAACGCCTTGAGGGATTATTCGTACGAGATGAAAAGCACCCAGGTCGTGGTCTATGTGCGGACAAAGGACAACCGGGCCGTGACGCCGGCCGACGTCGATGCCTTCATCGATCCGGGTGAGCTCGATCTCGGCGCGATGTTCGAGGATGAGAAGGTGTCATCGGTATGGAGGGAGCTTCCGATCATTGTAATCGGGAAAATCGGCGCAGCCGCAGACATCATTTCGTACCTGCCGAAAAAGGTCTGGATTAAAATTTCGAGAAAATAGAGCGAGGCCTCAATGCCAGGTATCAGACTTTGTATTAATATCGATCACATCGCCACCCTGCGCCAGGCGCGCGGCACCGCATACCCGGACCCCATCGAGGGGGCGGCCGCGTGCGAGGGGGCGGGCGCCCACGGCATTACCGTGCATCTGAGAGAGGACCGGCGCCACATCCAGGACCGGGACGTGTACGCCCTGAAGGAGATCGTCAGGGGCACCTTCAACCTGGAGATGGCCCTGTCGGACGAGATCATCGCGATCGCCAAGGAGGTGGTCCCGAGCCAGGTCACGCTGGTCCCGGAAAAGCGAAGGGAGCTCACCACCGAGGGGGGGCTGGACGTGGCGGGTAACTTCGGCCGCATCAAAAAAGTCGCGGAGCAATTCCACGACATCGACGTCGCCGTGTCCCTGTTCATAGAGCCTGATCGCGACGCGGTTTACCGCTCCAGGGATGCGGGCGCGGATTTTATTGAGATACACACCGGCTCCTATTGCTCCGGAGCCGACGCATGGGGCGGGGACCTCGGCGGAGGGCTTCCGGACTCCGTCAGGAGTGAGCTCGACCGGATATACCGTGCGGCCGAGCATGCGTCCGAGATAGGCATCGGCGTGAACGCGGGCCATGGGCTCAACCATTACAATCTCAAGCCGGTGCTTTCGGCCCGGAATCTGCACGAGCTCAATATCGGCCATTCGGTGATTTCACGCGCGGTGTTCCTGGGGCTTCCCGGTGCGGTAAAAGAATTACTTGCCATAATCGAAGGCCGGGAATGATATGACATTAAACGGAGCTTGTAATATAATGAACGGGGTTTGATGTTTATCTTTCAAATGCTTAAGATACTATTCATCGCGGCTTTTTTATACATGCTGTACAACTTGGTCGTGTACGTTTTCAAGATCGGCAGGATCGTGAGGGAGAAGCGGAAAGAACAGGAGAAGAGAAGAACAAAGAGGCCTGAGGACCGGAGCGAGGGCGATGGTAGGCGGGTGATTGAGCTTGGCAAGGATCAATATAAAGTCGAATAGGAAGGGAGGGTTCCCGCGGATGCGGTGCACGCTGCAGAACGCGCTTTTTCTTTTCATACCTGCTCTGATCGTCGTTTCGTGCGCGAAGATGGCGGGGGATTTCGCGTTCAAGGGATTTTTTGACGACACCTACCGGAAGATTGCGGGCACGCCCGAGTTTTCCAGCGACCGGGAGATCAAGTGGGTGTTTGCGTTCAGAACGAAACAGAGCGAGCGGCAGATCGGCGTCGTGTATCTGAAGAAGGAGCTGGTGTGGGTTGAAGTCATGACCGCAGCCGAGAGGATAGAACCGGGCCGCCGCGTCGTATACGGGACGATAAAGGGCCTTCAGCCGGGGGAATACCAGATCGTGCTCACCGATCCGGCCGACGACAACCGTGAAATCGCGCGAAAGGATTTTGTCATTTACTCCTCCGGGGATGACGACGGCTGAGCTATTTTCGCACGTTTCGTTTCAGGGTCTTGATGCCGTTTTTTTTCAGGGAATCGATTTTTTTCTCGCTGTACTCTATGACCTCGCGCCTTGTCCTCGGCACCTTCTGCCCGGTATATACCAGATACCCGACATAGAGGATGAGGATCGCGAGAAGCACCATCGCCACCTTGACCAGCTTCGTAAACGCGGAAAGCACGATGATTATGCTTATCAGCACCGCCACCGCGAGTAAGACCTTGTTTGATGTTAGGGCATGGATGATCGTTTCCATAGGGGCCTGAAAAGGGGATTAGCGAGGGAGGGACTCGAACCCCCAACACCGCGGATATGAGCCGCGTGCTCTAACCTGCTGAGCTACCTCGCCATATTGAAGCGCTCTCCGTATGAGAGGGGTGGAGCGCGTCACACGTCATGTAAAAATATCCAGTCCCGGCGAGCCGGGACTGCGGAATAATCATTGATTAGCGCGGGCAGGATTTGAACCTGCGACCTTTGGGTTATGAGCCCAACGAGCTACCAACTGCTCCACCGCGCGGTCTGCCACTCACGCTATATAACCTCGGTGGGGTGTCAACAAAAATTTATTGACTGCGCGTCGATGATCGTACCATCGTATCTGCCATGGCGCGGGACCAGGGAAAAATTAAAAAGCGATACGACGATCTGTGCGACCTCATCATCAAATATAACTACCATTACTATAACCTGAACGCGCCGCTCGTGGATGACTCCGAATACGACTCCCTCATGCGGGAGCTCATTGACATAGAAAAAAAGCATCCGGAGCTCAGGCGAATCGATTCCCCTTCCGCGCGGGTAGGCGGGACCGCGTCCGAGACGTTTTCCGAGGTGCGCCACGACCCGCCCATGCTCTCCCTCGGCAACGTCACGACGGAGCAGGAGCTTGAGGATTTCGATTCCCGGTGCAGGAAGAACCTGGGAGACGGGGATATCCTCTATTCGATGGAGCTCAAATACGACGGGCTCGCGGTTGAGGTGGTGTATGAGAACGGCCGGCTCGCGCAGGGCTCGACCCGCGGGGACGGGGAGATCGGGGAGGACGTGACCGCGAACCTGCGCACGATCGCCGCGATCCCCAAGCTACTCTCAGAGGCGTCCGGGATCGAATATCTGTCCGTGCGCGGCGAGGTGTACATGCGCCATGGCGAGTTCGAGCGCCTGAACCGGATCCGGGAGGAGCGGGGCGAGCCCCCGTTCGCTAATCCGCGAAACGCGGCAGCCGGGTCGCTGCGGCAGCTCGATCCCGGGATCACGAGGGAGCGTAATCTCGATACGATCTTTTACGCAGCGGGCGTCATTTCAGGGTCCGTGTCAATATCCGACCAGGGAAGCCTGTTCGAAACGCTGCCAAGGCTGGGCGTTCCGGTAAGCAGATTTTTCCGGACAGGCCGCCTGGGCGAGGTGAAGGAGTTTTACGGCCGCTGGCTTGAGAACAGGCATACCCTCGATTTCGACATAGACGGCGTGGTGGTCAAGGTGAACGATTTCAGGCTCAGGGAGCGCCTGGGCGCCACGAGCAAGGCCCCCCGCTGGGCGGCCGCGTGGAAGTTTCCGGCGCGCGAGGCCATCACCGAGCTTGAGTCCGTGGATTTTCAGGTGGGCAGATCGGGCATCATCACGCCCGTGGCCAATCTGAAGCCGATCAATATCGGAGGGGTGATCGTGAAGCGGGCCACTCTACATAATTTCAAAGAGGTCGAGAGGCTTGGAGTCAGGATAGGCGACAGGATCAGGGTCATCCGGGCCGGAGACGTGATACCCAAAGTCGTGGAGAGGGCGGGAGGAAAGGAGGGGTCTGCGGGCGCCGGAATCACGCCACCTGATCGATGCCCTTCGTGCGGAAGCGCCCTCAAACAGGAGGAGATATACCTTCGCTGCGTCAACCCCGCGTGCGAGTCAAAGCGCCTCGAGATGTTCAAGTTTTTCGTTTCCAAGGGCGGGATGGACATGGAATTTTTCGGGCCGGAGCTCGTCAATAGATTGTATAACAAAGGAACAGTCGCGTCCCTTGCTGATATATTCAAAATTGACCGCGACGATCTTCTCAGGGTTGAGCGCATGGGCGATAAACTGGCGGACAAGGTACTCGAATCGATAAACAATCGGAGGCGCGTCCCCCTGTCGAGACTTCTGCAGAGCCTTGGCATACGCAACGTGGGCGAGCATATCGCCCGGGTAATCGCGGCACAGGTGAAGAGCCTGGAGCGCCTGCGCGCCATGAGCGTCGACGATCTCATGAAGATACATGAGATAGGACCGGGCGTGGCCGAGTCCGTTTACGGTTTTTTTCATGACGACAAGACCATCCTGCTCCTTGCGGACATGAGGGATGCCGGTCTGGTGGTGGAGGACGAGAAGTCCGGGCCGCCGCCCGAAAGCCCGCTTGCGGGAAAGACCTTCGTCGTCACCGGCTCGCTTTCCCGGTTCTCGAGGAAGGAGGCTGATGATATGATCAGAAGGCTCGGCGGCAGGGCGGCAGGGTCCGTAAGCGCAAAGACCGATTATCTGATCGCAGGCACCGGCCCCGGCTCCAAGCTTGACAAGGCCCTTGAACTGGACATTCCGGTCCTATCAGAAGAAGAATTCATCACTTTGACGGGCGGGGACCCGGATGAATAGGGTTGTCGCGTTCTGCAGAAATCATTATTATCTCCTCACCTCGAT
>Ga0307445_10001488_pt1 | contig 13226 bp, 4 predicted proteins | sample SalMarSW160330MG_FD_202147 | JGI IMG/M metagenome (GOLD analysis project Ga0307445, IMG submission 202147) | Salt marsh sediment microbial communities from the Plum Island Ecosystem LTER, Massachusetts, United States - SW1603-30 | ecosystem: Environmental > Aquatic > Marine > Intertidal zone >...
AGTAATAAAATGGTGGAAAAACAAAGTTCAGGAAATTTACAGTATGATCCCGGATTTTGGAGGATTTCTTGTAAAAGCCAGCAGTGAGGGACAACCCGGACCCCAGGATTTTGGACGTACTCATGCAGATGGTGCAAATATGCTGGCTGATGCACTCAATCCTTTCGGAGGGATAGTGATGTGGCGTGCCTTTGTCTACAGCCCGACTGATCTTGATCGTGCCAAACAGGCTTACACTGAGTTTATGCCACTCGACGGTCAGTTTCGTGATAATGTGATTATACAGGTCAAGAACGGGCCGGTTGACTTTCAACCACGCGAACCTTTCAGCCCGCTTTTCGGAGCGATGAAAAAAACATCTGTCATGCCTGAATTTCAGGTAACCCAGGAATATCTGGGACAAGCGATTCATCTGGTTTTTCTTGCAACAATGTGGGAAGAATGCCTGCAAAGTGAAACTTACCAGGAGGGAGCAGGAAGTACTGTTGCCCGTTGCACCGATGGAAGTGTCTATCCCCAGAAACATACCGCAATTGCAGGTGTGTCCAATATAGGGCTGGATACAAACTGGTGCGGACATCCATTCGCTCAGGCGAACTGGTACGCCTTCGGACGACTGGCCTGGAATAACTCACTGACAAGTGAAAAAATCGCCGATGAATGGATTAAACTTACATTCGCCCCTGTCCTGCCAGGACAAGCCACATCGACACTTTTCTCCACCGAATGGACTGAACATTTCCTGATCCCGGTCAGGAAAATGATGCTTCAAAGCAGGGAGGCTGCAGTTAACTATATGATGCCTCTTGGATTTCATCATATTTTTTCCGCTAACGGACATTATGGCCCCGGACCATGGTGGGCTCCAAAAGGCATGAGATCTGACTGGACACCTCCTTATTATCATAAAGCTGATACAAATGGTGTTGGTTTCGACCGGACACATGCCGGGAGTGATGCCGTTAGTCAATATCACGATCCTCTTGGATCGCAATTCAATGATCTGAAAACCTGCCCCGATAAATATCTTCTGTGGTTCCATCACCTTCCATGGGATTATAAAATGAAGAACGGGCGTACCCTCTGGGATGAAATATGTTATCATTATGAAACCGGACTACAGCAGGTCCGGGAGTTTCAAATAATATGGGATAAGGTTGAGCCTTATGTAGATACTGAGCGCTTTACGATGGTTCAAAGCAAACTACGCAACCAATGCCGTAATGCCCAGATATGGAACGATGCGTGCCTGCTTTATTTTCAGCAATTCAGCAGGAGACCTATCCCCTACGATATAAAGCGCCCAATGAACGACCTGAATGTTTTGATGGAAAATGATATGAAAAGACGTTGATAGGGTTGGAAAATTGTAAACAAGATTAATGAAAATTAATAATACTATTACTTAACCTTTTAATCCGGGAGGAATAACAAATGTATGCTAAATTCGTAATGCTTGTGTTCTGCCTGACAATACTGGCAGCATGCTCACAAACGGGCGACCGGGTGGATCTTGGAAATTTGCAGTCCGGGGCAACTGTCTCGTTTATCCGCTCCGCTGAAGGCGGGTGGGGTATCGAAGTCACCAACAGCACAGTTCTGAAGCTTATTCAGCAGAAACCTGTGCAGATAGAGGTATATAGAGGCATGGAGAACGTGGTTCAGCTTGCTTCAGGCTATAAATCATTGAAAAAGAAGGACAACACCATAATAGCCAGTGTTAAGGTTTCGACTGGTGGTGAAGCGAAATTTGATATAGAAGACCAGTGGAATATTTCAGGTGATGTATTAGCACTCAGCCGGAAAGTTACTGTTACAGGTACAGAGGACAGCACAGGATTCTATTCGGCCATCAAGCTTTCAACATCGCCTGCAGTGAAATGGGAAGATGCTGATTATTTCGCTCCCGACGTGCTCTACGGCGATCCTACTTACGATGGAGAAACTTCACCTGGAGGTACTTTGGCTTACAAAGCAAAATGTTTTTCAATAAGAGAAGATGCCATATCCGCGCCTCTGTTTGGTCTTTCATTCAAAGATGGCAACTGGGCAGCAGTGATGGACCTGACCCCCGATGGTGAAACTACAACTGCAGAATCGAGTGCTGCCGCTTCTACACCGATTATCGAGGAACATATTAAATTCGGGGCTTTGGGAGCCCGGGAAGTTCCCGGAGGAGGAGTCGAATTCGGCTTCTGGTTGCCAGGCACTACAAATGAGTTCGCAGGTGGGTTTGGACCTGCAGGTGTTACAACACCGACGCAGGTTGTAAAACGCCGGTATAATCCTGTTGAAGATGGATTTACACAAAGCTATCAGGTGGGCTTCCGCCTGAGTAAGGGAGAATCTTTCAACTCATTGGTGCGTGATGCCTGGCGCTGGGCATGGGAGAGCTTGAAACCACAGGTTACTCCTATCAATATAGAAGTTGCCCGTCGCGCTATGATAGACCATCTCGCTGATCATGTCCTTGTTGTCGGGGATATGGCAGGTGTTGGATTCCTTTATGATGCTGTTACCGGAAACCCCGGTTCTTATCGCAGAACTGCAATGCCCCGTCCTACCGGAATGCCAGTCAATACAGGACCGGCAGGACCACCCCGCCAGCCAGGCCAGTCTGCTCAGACTCGTCAGGTAGTAGGTGGTACAGGGCGCTCCATCCCGACTGCTGAAGAATTAAAAGAAATGCAGCAACTGGCTCGTACCCTGGTAGTTGATTTCGATCCAAAGGCAAATGAACTGGCACGCTGGACAAAAATACTTATGGGGTTCGTCTCAAAAGGTATAGAGTCGGCCGACCAGTTATTAATTGAAGGAGACCGCGATCCGGGCCCCCGGGGAGAGAGAATGAGAGAGTTGGGTTTAAAGATAATTAACAGTTTTGTACGTCTCGTGCCAATGGCACCTCCGGCCGGGACAGGATTCAATCTTTTAACCGGAAAACCGGACTGTCAGTCTGAAGGAATAGTTACAATAAGAGAACCATCCGAAGGAATTCGGAGCTTGATCGATGTAATCCGCCGCGAAAGAAAGCAGGGACGTGAACACCCCGATTGGCTGGCCTGGTGCAGGCAATTTGGCGACTGGCTGATCCCACAGCAACGGCCCGACGGTTCGTTTCCCAGAAGTTGGGATGCAGGATCGGGAACTCCAAGAGAAGAATCGGGGACAAGCAGTTGTATACCGGTGCCTCTGTTGGTCAAGCTGAGCGAAGAGACCGGTCAGCAAAAATATCTTGACTGTGCTATCCTGGCTGCCGATTACACCTGGGAAACCTATGGCAGCCGTGGAATTTTCATCGGAGGTGCAACTGATAATCCAAATGTCACCGATAAGGAAGCCGGCATGCTCGCCCTGGAAGGTTATCTGATTCTTTATGAGAATACAAAAGATGATAAATGGCTTGAACGCGCTCAGGCAGCAGCCAATTTTGCCGAAAGCTGGATTTGGATATGGAATGTTCCTATGCCAATCGATGCAGATCCTGCAACTCTTGGATGGAAACCAGGTGTACCTACAATTGGAGTAAATGGAATTACGGCGCGTGGATCAGGGGTTGACGAATATATGGCCTGGTCTGTACCTGCTTATACCAGGTTGTACAGGTACACAAATGATGAACACTACCTTGATGTGGCGCGCATCCTTCTTCTTAATACAAAGGCAATGCTGGCAATACCCGGGCGTACATATGACCTTTTAGGACCTGGCTGGCAACAAGAAAACTGGAGTATGGGAAGGAACAGGGGTAACGGATCACACAGGAGTTGGTTGCCCTGGGTTTCCGTTAACCACCTCCATGGAATTACCGGACTTGAAGAGTTCGATCAGGAGTTGTTTCAGCAGTTGTCAAAAGAAAAATAAAGACCAATAAATGAAAACAACAAAGAAAACAGTTTCGTTAATAGTTTTTACAATTTTGTTTTTAGCAGTAGCCTGTAACCAAAATCAAGATTCCTTGGGTGAAAAATCCTGGGATTAGATTAGCATTAAAAAGAACTACTAATATTTAATATTAATTTTTAATAACAACTCTAACTATGAAAAAGAAAAGTCGTTTTTTGGTCACCTTTGCACTGGCGCTCGTACTGCCTGTCACCATGATGATGGTGATCCTTTTGGCCGGGACAGGGTGCAATGTTAATTCAGCCGGACCGGAAGGTCCGTGTGATATCTATGCCGCTGCAGGCTGCCCGTGCGTGGCTGCCCACAGCAGCACACGTGCTTTGTACTCGTCCTACAACGGTCCGCTCTACCAGGTTATGCGCCAGTCGGATGGCAAGACCCTGGATATAGGAGTGGTCCGGCCCAGTAAGGGCGATCCGGGCGGATATGCCGACGCAGCCGCTCAGGACGCATTCTGCGCCAATACATACTGCTGGATCACTATTCTCTACGACCAGTCAGGTAAAGGCAACCACCTCACCCAGGCACCCCGCGGTGGATTCAGCGGTCCGGGCATGGGTGGATTTAACAACATCCCGATCGCGGACATGGCGCCGGTTACCCTCATGGGCCACAAAGTCTACGGCATCTTTATCGAGCCAGGCATGGGCCTCCGCAACGACGATCCGGTTGGCACTGCAGTCGACGATCAGGCTGAGGGTCAGTATTGGGTCATTAACGGTCATCACTACAACTCCGGTTGCTGCTACGACTACGGCAATGCAGAGACCGACAGTCGCGACGACGGCGACGGTACAATGGAAACTACCTACTACGGCAACGCCACTGCCTGGTATCATGGACAAGCTCCCGGTCCATGGATCATGACCGACCAGGAGAACAACCTGGTGGGTTGTGTCAATATGTCTCCAAACGATAAGTACTGCCCTGACCTGTCGAGCATCACCTGGCGCTTCGTGACCGCAATGGCTGATGGCGAACCGCACCACTGGAGATCTATGGGCGGAGATGCGCAGCAAGGCGATCTGGAAATTATGTTCGATGGACCTCGCATCATCAATGATAGAAACAGCTATGATCCGATGCGCAAACAGGGAGCTATCCTCCTTGGTAACGGCGGCGACAACAGCAACGGTTCGCAGGGTACCTTTTATGAAGGAGCGATGACAGCCCCTGGCACGTTCCCGACGCAGGAAACCAACCAGAAGATTCAGGCTAATATAGTGGCTGCAAAGTATGATGTTCAGCGTCTAAGCCTGGCGCCGGCAAATGCAACCGACATACCTCCGGGACTCCAGACATTCTCACCACGGTCTTCGCAGAACACAACCCTGACTTTCACAAATACTGCCGGGGAACATGTGGATAACCTCACATTGAGCATTTCTGTGCCCAGGGGGTGGAAATCCGTAGTTTTAAACTCCGATGAGTCTTCAAAGATGTTCACTAATACAATTGCACCTGGTGAGAGCGTAAGCGTAACATTCACGATCACCTCAGGGTCGGAGGTCTTCAACGGCGATTTCGTAGGTAAAGCCTCATGGATGAACTCGACGAATCGTCAGACGCAATCTGAGACAACGGTTGAAAAGGTACGCAACGTCAATCCGATCAAGATTAATGAGTTCCGTATTAGCGACGGTTCTCCTGACAACTCGACTAACTCGTTTATAGAACTTTACAACGCTGGTGACAGTGAAATAGATATCTCAAACTGGACCCTGATCCACCACCAGACCCAGATGCCAGTCTTTTCATCGGTGAAAATCCCTGCCGGGACGAAGCTTGCTTCGTACGGCTTTTACCTGTTAGGTCTGTCTAACTCAGGGCTGGCTGTTCCCGCGAAAAAGGGTGAGTCAACCATCTACGTCAGGAGTACGACCGGCATGTCGGTTGGCGATATGATTGAAATCGGCGCCGGCTCAACTGTCGAAACCCGCAGGATCGCAAGCATTACCACACCGCCCAAGCCTGAGGTAATAGCGTCGCCATTTGGTTTTGGCCGTCGGGGTGGACCAAGTGGCTCAACGACGGTATGGCAGCCCCTCCCAGACGGTCCGGTGATCACGATACCCGCCGGCTCGACCAATATACCTGTCACAAGCGTGACCGGCTTCGAGGTAGGCCAGAAGATGGCCATAGGTTATAGCGCAACCTACCCGACCGTTGCACAAGTCATTGAAAAATATGAGGTGGTCACGATCACCGAGGTCGGCAAGCAGGGCACGCAGGCCTGGCTCTCAATGGATGCGAAACCAGGCGACACAAACATCAAGGTATCTTCAGTCGAAAACATCTCAGTTGGTGACAAGATCAGACTGGATATCGACAGCGAAGGTCATGGGATCGAAACAGTTATCGTTACGCGTGTAGGTACGCAGTCGTCCCGCAGCACTTTCAATGGTCCCTTGACTGATAAGGATGATCCGGGTACGGGACTCGACCTGGCTGAACCGCTGAAATTCGACCATTCGTCCAACATGCCTTTCAGTGCCACTGGAACGGGGATAAGTTTCAAGCCGGCGACAGCCTTCGCTCACTCGAGCAACGAGCCAGTACTGGCGCTCAGCTCCAGCATAACCATCGACCAACCTCTGGCCAACGACCACAATATCGATGCGGTGATACGTGACGAAAAGGTCATAACCGCGGGCTACCAGGGAGCAAAGGAGCCCGACCAGTGGTTCGGAGGCCCAGCCCTCGCCCTCAGTGCCGGGAACATGGTACTGCGTGACGCCAATGGTAATGTTGTTGACGGCCTCAATTATGGAGGACTCGTCGACCCATGGGCCGCCGAAGGATACCAGGCCGCTTCCGGAGCAGGAGAGAGCGGATGCTTTGTACCTTCACCCGGTATGAACAGAGGCTTCAGGCCGGGGCCTTCTACACCCACCAGCCAACCCAACAGGAGCGCCGGCCGCTTCCCCGACGGAGCCGACAGCGACTTCAATTGCCGAGACTTCCTGCTGCAGAACACCATCACCCTGTCAGCCCAGGCGGCAGCCGGCTCAAACAATATTAAAGTAGCCAGTGTGGCTGACTTTATCAATGGTCAGAAGATTATTATCGGTTCAGGCACAAATAGCGAGACCGCTGTTATCGCGACTATTGGTACAGCGGGTGGCACCACAGTGGGTACTGCCACCAGGGTGAGAACAACAGTTATCCCTGTTATCGGCGTGGAAGGCTTTAATGCCGGTCAGATAATCACCATAGGCAGTGGTGCAAACCGCGAGACAGCGGTTGTCGCTTCCATCGCTGCCGGACGCCGTCGTTTTGGCATCCGCAATAGCAGCCCAACCGATACCATCACCGTAGCCATGCCGCTTAAATATGCGCACGCAGTGGGTGCTCAGGTCTCCGGCAGTGGTATCACCCTTACCACGCCTTTGACCATGGCTCATGACATCGGTACGCAGGTAGCCGGCAACGTTCCCACACCAGGTAAGCCCAATCAGTATATCAGAAAACCTTAGTAAGTACAACAGCAGGGTTTAGTAAAATGTTTATAGCACTCCGCGGATCGAAAGCATATTGAGATGCCGCGGGGTGTTTTATTTCCAAATGGAGGATGATTTAACTTTGGTTACTTTCAATGATAGTGCCCGTCTTCAACAGTCCTGGCCCTGGTGGCATTGGGTCCTGACCGGTATCCTGGCTGCCTGTCAGGTCAGCTTAACACCCTCAGCTGTCTATCGCGGCGGCGGGTCACAGGATAACCTGCCTGCCATCGATTACCACTCTGTACCGATGGTCGGGTCTCCGGATGCCCCTTACGTCGTCACCGTGCTCTTTGATTATCAATGTTCCCATTGTCAGCAAATACATTTCATGCTCGATGAGGCGATTCGCCGCTACGCCGGCAAGCTTGCATTTGCTCTGTGTCCGGCGCCATTGAATACCCAATGCAACTCTTACATCCCCCGGGATGTGGATGAGTTTAAAAATTCGTGCGAACTGGCAAAGATTGCCCTGGCTGTTTGGGTGGCAGAGCGCGAGATGTTTCCTGCCTTCGAAAACTGGATGTTCACATTTGAGTCAGGCGATAGCTGGCGCCCCCGAAGCCTCGAAACTGCCAGGGCAAAAGCGGTTGAATTGGTTGGTCAGGCGAAGTTCGATGCCGCCTGGTCTGATCCCTGGATAGGACAGTATTTGCAAACCTCCACTCAGATTTACGGTCAGACCATTCAGAACGGCAAGGGCGGAGTCCCCAAACTGATTTTCGGTCCGCATTGGGTCATCCCCGAACCGTATAACGCAGAGGACCTTGTTATAATTCTGCAGAAGAGCCTCGCTGTGCCCATGCCTTGATCCCAGTTGAATGCTTGAGCAAACTTTATTATGTTTGTAAATTATTTTAATATCTGGAAATATATTTAAAATTAACATATATGAAAAAGAAAAGTCGTTTTATAGTCATCCTTGCGCTGGCGCTCATACTACCTGTCGCCATGATGATGGTGATGGCAATGTCAGATGTAGGGCACAATGCTACTCCGCCCAGACCGGAAGGTCCGTGTGATATCTATGTCACTGCAGGCAACCCGTGCATGGCTGCACACAGCAGCACACGTGCGTTGTACGCTTCCTACAACGGTCCGCTCTACCAGGTTATGCGCCAGTCGGACGGCAATACCCTGGACATAAGTGTGGTCCAGCCCAGCGAGGGCGATCCGGGAGGATATGCCGATGCAGCCGCCCAGGATGCATTCTGTGCCAGTACATACTGCTGGATCACTACAATCTACGACCAGTCAGGAAATGGCAATCACCTCGTTCAGGCGCCCCCGGGAACCTTCAGGGGACCGGCAAAAGGCGGATTTAATGCTCTGCCAATTGCAGATATGGCGCCAATCACTGTCACGGGACATAAGGCTTACGGTGTATACATCATGCCTGGCATGGGTTTACGCAACAACAATGCCACCGGCCTTGCAATCAACGATGAACCGCAAAGTGTTTACATGGTCTTTGACGGTACGCACTTTGACAGCGGCTGTTGCTTCAATTACGGCAACACATCGACAAACAGCCGTGCGGTGGGCAGAGGTACCATGGAGACTGTATATTTCGGTACTGCCACCGCCTGGGGCAGCGGCAGCGGCCCGGGCCCATGGATCATGTCCGACATGGAGGCCGGCCTGTATTCAGGGTACAACGCGAAACAGAACATCGCTGATCCGACCATCGATTCCTGGCGCTTTGTTACCGGTGTCGTAAACGGAGGTGGGGGAAACCAGTGGGAAATCTGGGGTGGCAACGCCCAGGATAGCAGCCTGACGACATTCTACAGCGGAAATCGTCCCGGCTCACGTGAAAATAACTATTACTATCCAATGCACAGGAAGGGAGCAGTTCAGCTGGGTAATGGCGGCGACAACGGCAACGGCTCGGCCGGCACCTTCTATGAAGGCGTGATGGTCACCGGATTTCCGACCGATGCCACTATCAATGCAGTGCAGGCGAACATTGTGGCTGCCAGGTACGATGTGCAACTGGTGAGCCTGTCGCGGATTACAACATTCACACCGGGATCCACAAAAGACGTTACGGAAACGTTTACGAATACCACGGGAGCACCTGTGAAAGACGTTACACTGAGCATTTCTGTGCCCGGGAGGTGGAAATCCGTGGTTTCAGGGACCAAAGAAACTACTAAGAAATTCGCTGATCCGGTCGCCCCTGGCGCAAGTGTGAGCGCGACTTTTATAATTACCTCACCTGCAACAGCCGGTGCCGAGTTCCTTGCTGGCAGGGCCGAGTGGAAAAACCAGATGACCAGTCTGATGCAATCCGAGACAAACTCACAGAGGGTGCGGAACGTTTTCCCAGTCAAGATTAACGAGGTTCGCTTAGAGACTGGTATAAACCCGACCAACCAGTTCATCGAACTATACAATGCAGGCGACAAGGATGCTGACCTCTCCAAATGGACCCTGATCAGCACCCAGAGCGGATGGGCTCCTGTCAGGTTGGCGACGATCCCGTCAGGAACAAATATCGCAGCTCATGGTTTCTACCTGCTTGGCCTCTCCGGTTCAGGACTGACTGCACCTGCAAGTCAGGGCGATAAAATAATCAACGTTCGAAGCACTACCTACTTCGAGGCCGGTCAGAAAATCGACATTGAAGGTGAGATCCGCACGATCGTAAAAGTTGGGACAGCAGCCGCTCCAATGACCACGGTGTTCGTCCCTGTCTCCTCGGGGCCGTGGCTTACGATCCCTGCCGGTTCGACCAACCTGCCCGTCACAAACGCTACCGGCTTTGAGGTCGGACAGAAGATCGGTATCGATCTCGGCGGCAGCTACGAGGTGGCCACGGTCACTGCTGTCGGCAAGGCAGCCACCCAAACAACCCTGGCTGCGGAAACGAAAGCCGGCGAGACAAATATCAAAATTGCGGCCAATTCCAACATGACGGTTGGTGACATGCTGACAGTAGGCACCGGCGCACGCAAGGAACTCGTCAGGGTCAAACGCATCATCAATACTGTTGCGGCTCCTGCCCGCGGTGGATTCGGTCAGGGTGGACTTAGCGGCAATAGCCCGGGTGAAGTGGAACTGACCGCGCCCCTCAAGTTCGACCACATATCGGGCGTCGACGTGTCCGATGTAGGTACGGGAATCAGCTTCTCACCGGCCACGCGCTTTGCACACAAAAGCGGCGATGCCGTACAAGCGCTCGGTAGCGGTATTACACTTGAAAGCTCATTGGAAAAGAGTCATGAGGTCGGAGCAGCTGTGATTAACTCCCTGGCCACATCAGTGGGTTATCAGGGGTCAGCAACACCAAATCAGTGGTATGGAACTCCCCTCTCGACTACTGCCGGATCAGTCGTACTGATGGATGCCAGCGGTGTGGCAGTAGTTGACGCCATGGTCTATGGATCCCGGCAGAGCAACTCCAGTGCCAACGGTACCATAACCAGTCCGGAGATCGCCATCCTTGAGGGGGATCAAAGCCAGGGAGGATGCATTGTAGTGGTGCCTGGTTCACTCACCGGTTTCGGACAGTTTACCCCGGCAGCCGGAAATACCAACAGGAGTCCAGGTCGCTTTCCCGATGGCGCTGATACTGACAATAACTGCAGCGACTTCCAGTTGCAGAACACGATTACCCTGTCAGCCCCGGCAACAGCCGGCTCAAACAATATTAAAGTAGCCAGTGTGGCTGACTTTATCAATGGTCAGAAGATTATTATCGGTTCAGGCACAAATAGCGAGACTGCTGTTATCGCGACTATTGGTACAGCGGGTGGCACTACAGTGGGTACTGACACCAGGGTGGATGCGACAGTTATCCCTGTTGCCAGTGTGGAAGGTTTTGGCGCCGGTCAGACAATTACCATAGACAGTGGTGCAAACCACGAGACGGCGGTTGTCGCTTCCATCGCTGCCGGACGCCGTCGTTTTGGCATCCGCAGTAGCAGCCCAACCGATACCATCACCGTAGCCATGCCGCTTAAATATGCGCACGCAGTGGGTGCACAGGTCTCCGGCAGTGGGATCACCCTCACCAATCCTTTGACCATGGCTCATGACAACGGTACGCAGGTAGCCGGCAACGTTCCCACACCGGGTAAGCCCAATCAATATGTCAGAAAACCTTAGTGAAGACAACCGCAGGGTTTTGTAAAATGTTTATAGAACTCCGCGGCCCGACAGCAGATTGAGATACCGCAGGGATTTCAATTTCCAAGCAGAGGAGAAGCGATATCCTGTTAGATAATAAAATTAAATTAACGTGAGTTCGACATAAAAAAGTTACATAATCAATTGATTGTTAATAAATTAATGTTAATATATGAATATCCATTTGATTAACAATGTATTATAAAAAGAAAATGAAAAAAAATTTAATCATCACATCACTGGCAATTTCAATGGTTATTAGCGCTAAGGCTCAACCTTACCAGAAAACCGAACTGGGCATAAAATCGGTAATCAACTCCGTGGGGATCGAGATTCAGTTTTACACTCCTTCTATGGTAAGGGTACTGAAATGGCCCGAAGGCAAAACCTTTGAAAAAGAAAGTCTTTCGGTTATTAAAACTCCTCAGAAAACGTCTGTCAGAATTAAGCAATCAGGAGACGAACTCTCGCTGAAAAGTGATAACCTCCTGGTATTACTAAATCTGAAAAACGGGAAGATTTCCTATTCAACACTGAAGGGGGAACCACTATTAAGTGAGAAAAAACAAGGTGTTATGTTTACTGATTTCAACGATGCCGGCGTAAAAACTTACAGTGTTTATCAGGCATTTGTTTTGGATAAAGATGAAGCCATTTATGGTTTGGGCCAACAACAGAACGGAAAAATGGAGCAGCGTAACCTGAAACTAAATATGGTACAGGGAAATACGGATGATTATATCCCCTTTTTCCTGTCGGTAAAAGGTTACGGATTGTTCTGGGACAATTACTCACCAACCCTTTTTGAAGACAACCCGGAAAGCACATCGTTCAAATCGGATGTGGGCGATTGTATTGATTATTATTTTATGTACGGCGGCAATGCTGATGGCGTGATTGCCCATATGCGCGACCTCACAGGGCAAGTGCCCATGTTTCCTTTATGGACGTTCGGCTACTGGCAAAGCAAAGAACGTTATAAAAGCCAGGACGAACTTTTAGCAGTAGTCAAAAAATACCGCGAACTGGGTGTTCCAATCGATGGTATCATCCAGGACTGGCAGTACTGGGGCAATAATTACCTGTGGAATGCCATGGAATTCCTCAATGCCGACTTTTACAATCCACAGAAAATGGTTGATGATGTACACAACCTTAATGCCCACATGATTATATCAATCTGGAATTCGTTTGGCCCTCAGACAAAACAATATAAGGAGTTGGAAAAAATCGGCGCATTGATGGATTTTCAGACGTGGCCTCAATCAGGTTCTGATAAATGGCCGCCAAATAGAGATTATCCTTCAGGTGTAAGAGTCTACGATCCATTTAATCCTGAAGCCCGAGATATCTACTGGAAATACCTGAATAAAGGCATCTTCTCGCTTGGAATAGACGGTTGGTGGATGGATTCATCAGAACCCGACCATTTGGATTTCAAACCTTCCGATTTCGACAATAAGACATACCTTGGTTCATTTCGTAAAGTACGGAATGCTTTCCCTTTAATGACCGTAGGAGGTCTTTCGGACCACCAGCGTTCTGTGTCGTCTGATAAAAGGGTATTTATTCTTACCCGTTCAGCGTTTGCAGGTCAGCAACGCTATGGCGCCAATACCTGGTCAGGCGATGTTACGGCATCATGGGACGCATTAAGAAACCAGATCTCTGCAGGATTGAACTTTT
>Ga0307445_10001491_pt1 | contig 13198 bp, 11 predicted proteins | sample SalMarSW160330MG_FD_202147 | JGI IMG/M metagenome (GOLD analysis project Ga0307445, IMG submission 202147) | Salt marsh sediment microbial communities from the Plum Island Ecosystem LTER, Massachusetts, United States - SW1603-30 | ecosystem: Environmental > Aquatic > Marine > Intertidal zone >...
TTTCGTCGGGTCCCTGGCTGAGCAGCCGGATCCCGCCGGCATTCCACTGGGGCTGGCGGCCGGGGACCTCGGTAGAGGCGGTGATCATTTCGATGTCAGGGTTGCGGGAAAGTTCCGCCTTGAAGGCATTGAAGGTCTCGGCATAGGTGGAATCGTTCACGCTCGGTCCCCTGAGCACCAGCACATTCTTAATGTCCACCCCCAGGTCGTAGTTCTTCATGAAGGTGATCTGCCGGTAAACCGTCAGGGTCCCTGCGATCAGCAGCAGGGATGTGGCAAACTGGAAGATCACAAGGATCCTGCGCATGCCGACCCCGCCGACCTTAAGCCCGGAAACCCCCTGGAAAACGACCGTCGGGCGGAAGGAGGAAAGGACCATGGCCGGGTAGATCCCCGACAAAAGGGACCCGGCAAGGAACATCAGCAGCACGCCGCCCCAGAATCCCGGGTTTGCACGCAGGCTGTAATTAAGGAATTCACCGGTCAGGCGGTTGAACGGGGAATCAAGCAGCATGACCAGCACCACTGCCAGGATAACCGCCAGGATGTTCACCAGGAACGATTCGACAAGGAACTGCATCACGAGCTGCTTTTTCACGGCACCCGTCACCTTGCGCATCCCCACTTCCCGGGCACGTTCGAGGGACCTCGAGCTGGAAAGGTTGATGTAGTTGATCCACGCTATGATCACCAGGAATATCGCGATCGCCATCAGGGCATACACCGAGCGGGCATTCCCGTTGGGTTCGGCCTCGAACATGAAATCGGAATGCAGGTGGATGCTCCTGAGCGGCTGGAGCTTGAAGACCACCCCGGCGTCCCATTGCTTCATATCCTCCCCGATCTCGGCTTCGACGAATGCCGGGATCTTGGCCTCAAACTCCCTGTAATCGGTGGAAGGATTCAGCAGGATGTAGTTGAAGAACCCGTCCCATTGCCAGGCGGTATTGATATCCGGTCCGCGGAACTGGACCATGGTTGCCCAGGATACCACGAAATCCGGCTTAAGGTGGGAATTACGCGGTACATCTTTGAAAATGCCGGTGATCATAACTTCCGGTCCCCCGTTAAACCGCAGGCTTTTACCCACCGGGTCCTCGTCGCCGAAATACCTGCGGGCGGTGGATTCCGAGACGACCATTTCCAGCGGGTTCTTCAGTATGGTCGAAGGATCCCCATGTACAATCGGAAAGGAAAAGATCCTGAAAAAAGAGGTGTCGGCGATGTAGATCTCTCCCTCCCTGAATTTCTTATCCCCGTATGCGAAAACCCCGTCGATCTTCTGAAAGCGCGTGAAATTTTCCACCTCCGGGAAATGCTCGAACAGGGCCTGGCCCACCGCCGAACAACCAGCTGCCCACTGCGTGGTCACCACTCCCTTGTTATAACGGTCCTGCTGGATGCGGAAAATGCGATCCCCGTTCACATGAAAATCATCGTAGCTCAGCTCGTACCTTACGAACTGGATGATCAGGATGAACGCCGCCATCCCGACAGCGAGTCCCACTATATTCACCAGCGAGGAAACCCGGTTCCTTAACAGGTTGCGGAAGATGACCAGGAGGTAATTACGTATCATGGTTCAGGGGGTTGATTAATGATTTTTCAAAGGCACCGGTATAATCCTTTTCAGCTCCTTTACAGCCGTTTCATGGTACCCTGCACCTGGAACCCTGACCGCATCCGACAGCGCCAGCAGCCGGTACAGCCTTTGATCCTCCCTGCATGCTTCCGGTACTCCGGGATGCAGTGGGCTCACGGATCGGCCGTATATCTTGCCAGACGCATCGGGCCACACATAAGGACTGGAGACCTTGACCAGTAAACTCAGGGGAAGTGCGGAATGCGCGGTTGGCATACCCCTGGAGGAAGGCCCGGTCTGCACAGGAAAAACATATTTTAAACCGAATTCAAGGAATTCCATAAGAGCCTTATTATTAACAATCTTTTTTTCCTTGTGCACCAGGCCGGAAAGTGCGGACCGGTTAAGGGATTCACTGATCTCCGACTGGCTGATCCCCAGGCTGTAGGCAAGATCCTTCATATACCATTCCCAATGGTCCAGAGCGATGATCTTGAGCAGGACGACTAAATCCAGCGGTCGCATGCCATGGTGCTTTTTCACAGATACCGGATTTGCTGATTACGATTCGCTTTTTACGATATCCGAATATAGCAAAAATAGCAACACCATCACCATGGGCCGATTCTGCGTGCCATGCCCCTGTCATCCTCCTGCCCCCGTCAGCCCTTTGCTTCCGGCAGCAGTGTACCGCGGTCAAGTTCCGAGCGGGTAAAGATCCCGATGACGCCTTTGATTCCCACGCTCATCACGATGTTGCAGAAGAACGACAGGAAGGCGATCAGGAGCAGGGCACCCGACAAACCTGCCAGGATCATGAAAGTCTTAAATTCCCCATCGAGATAGAGAGTGCGCCTGAGCATTCCCTGCAGGCCTGCCATTCCCATAAAGGCCCCCATACCGATCCCGCCGATCAGGTGGCACCAGAAATGCACATTCGCCAGTTTCTGGCTGTACAGTTTAGCCCCGTTTGTCAGTATCGGGAAAAGGATATAGATCGCTGCATACAGGGTCATGGTGAGTCCCACGAGGACGGCCACGTGCACATGCGGGCCTACAACCCACTGGGTATTGTGCAGGATCCGGTTCAGTCCCACATCCGCCTGCATGATCCCTGCCGGAACGGCCAGGGCAAAGCCGAGGAGTCCGCCGAGCAGGAATTTCAGCGGATTGGTCATTTTCAGCGGGCGGGCGGCCCAGAGCGTGGCAAGGGTGATAAAAAAGGCCAGTCCCTGGGTGATCAGTTCAAAGGCCGTTACGAACTCCCCGGAGATGACCTTCAGGAAGGCAGGCTGTGCCTGGTCTGCAAGCAGGTGATGTGACCAGACCGTCCACGAGACGACCAGTTCAAGAAGCAGGGCCGCCCGGGCGATGTTCTGCATGAACAGCTTGCGCCCGGTGATCATGGTGGCCAGCAGATACCAGGTACCCGCCACGAAGATCAGAACCAGTCCGTCTGCTATCAGGTCGAGTCCCCACCAGAACCAGTTCTTGTACAGCAGGGCATCGATGGCTGTATCCTTCAGGCTGTGGCCCAGAAGTGCCGCCACCATGTAAACCAGGATCAGGACCCCGGTGAACAGGATGACCGCGGAGTTCAGGGCCATGTCAACCGTTCCCCGGGCAATGGCTGCCACCGGGAGGGAAACCAGGTGCTCCTTCTTTTTCCTGCGGAACAGGTTCTCGGCGCCGCTCACCCCGAGGGCGGAAGCGATCAGGGCTCCGGAGGGCTGCTTTTCCCATCCCTCCGGTGTATAGGCGATCGTCTTGAAAACGTTGATCACGAAAAAGACCGTGCCGAGCATGATGAGTGCGATTCCCAGGATAAAAAATGCCCCTCCCAGCGGCGCGAACTGGCTGAAATCGGCCGGAAGCGGCCAGTAAAGGGTGTAAAGGGGGGCGTAATGGGAGATGAAGCCGGCGGACCAGAATACGAAGGTTCCGATGGCAATCAGCAGGAAGGTCCAGTTGGCCAGCCGGAAACTCCAGAGCGGTTTTTTCATCAGGAAGGGGACCAGGAAAAGGAAGGCCCCGCAAACGATGGAATAGGTCGATCCGAAGATACCAACCAGCGGATGCGCCGTAAGAATGGCAAAGAACTGTTTCTCGGACACGAAGGGCAGGGGACTGATCTCGTAAAGGCGCATGATCATTCCCTCGATGATAACAAAGAGGTAGTAAACAAGTCCTACCACCACAAATCGCAGGGTCAGCTTCTGCATGGGGGTAAGGGTTTTCGGCTTGAAAAGTCCCTCTTCCCCGTTTAATAATGTCTCTGTAAAACTCATTTTCCTGTGGTATAACGGTTAATTGCAGCCCCTTACTTCCACTGCATTCTTCACGACCATATGAATTCCAGCGGGACCGGAATATTCCGTTGACCGGATGGTATAGGTGCCGGGACTGTTGAATTTCCAGAGGATGTCGTTCCTGTGGCCCGGGACTACCTGCATCTGGAATAGCATGGAATTGTCCTCGCGGAAGAGGCCGAACCCGTACGTCAGGTCCTCCGTGGTAACATCGAACAGCACAAGGTCATTGCAGTCGACGAGAAGTTTTTCCGAGGGAAGGCGGAACTCATGCTTCGCGATCGAGATCTCGAAGGTTTTGTCGGGGGTGTAATTGCCCCGGTGCAGGTCAACTGGGGACCAGGGAATGGTATTGTAGGTAATGATGTGCAGGGAGACCCCGAGCACAATCAGGAAACCCACAAAGGTGTAAAACAATCCCGGCTTAACCACACCGCTGGTTCCCCTGGTGATCTTCAGGGCGAACCATCCCATGACAAGCAGAATCACGATGCAGTAGCAGGTGTAAGCAATTGTCTGTCCTTTAAGGACAAGGGCCGGATCAACCATATTGCTTCATTATTAATTGTTATTACTGGGAATTATTTATTGTGCCTCCTTGAAAGTTCATCCAGGGTCATGGATTCCATGCTTGCCTTGATCACCTGATTTAACCCGCACCAGTAATCCTTCAGGACACAGTCCTGTTTCCTGGGACATTTCCCTGCCGTTAGCAGACAGTCGATAATGGCAAGGTCTTCCCCGAACGCCCTGTAAATATCATAGATGCTGATCTCGGTGGCAGGTCTTCCCAGCTTGTACCCGCTTTTTTTCCCGCCCGCATTCCTTATCAGTCCCGCTCTCTTTAAGGAGGCAATGATATGGTCGAGGTATTTCACCGATACTTCCTGGTTAACAGCTATGTCCTTCTGATATACCCCATCCTTATTCCCTTCATTCAGGGCGAGTTCAAGCATGGTCCTCAGACCGTAGCGAGTTTTAGTATTGAATTTCAACCGCTTTTATTTCCTACCAAAATGATAGGATAAAAATAATTTAATTCCACATCCGAAAATCAAATCCGGGAAATAATTTATTCAAAAATGATTAAATAAATTGGATCAGGCTTAATTTTTGGGCCTGTCACGAGGACAGCCCGATTTTTTATTTTATTTTACAGCAACGGATATATCCGCCAACACTAAACTGCTTCAAGATGCAGACACAAAAAATAACGATCGGTTTCATCGGGCTGGGCGTGATGGGAAAGCCGATGGCCCTCAACCTGATCCGCGCGGGGTACACGCTCATGGTCCATGACCTGCGGTCCGAAACGGTTCGGGAGGTCACAGCCGCCGGGGCGCTGGACGGGAAATCGCCCGCCAGCATCGGCGCGAACTGCGAGGTGATCATCACCATGCTGCCCAATTCCCCCCAGGTAAAGGAAGTGGTAACGGGGAAAGGCGGGATCCTGGAGGGGGCGAAACCAGGCAGCATCATTGTCGATATGAGCTCCATCTCCCCCCTGACGGCGATCGAGGTGGCCGGAAAGGCAGAGGAAAAAGGCGTGGAAATGCTGGATGCACCGGTCAGCGGGGGGGAGCCCAAGGCCATAGACGGGACCCTCTCGATCATGGCGGGAGGCAAAAAGGAAGTCTTTGAAAAGATGGAAAAGATCCTGCTTGCCATGGGCGCATCCGCCATTCTTGTCGGGGACATCGGCAGCGGGAACACCGCCAAGCTCGCCAACCAGATCATGGTCGCCCTGCACCTGGCGGCCATGAGCGAGGCCATGGTGTTCGCCGAAAAATCCGGGGTGGACCCGGAAAAGGTGTTCCAGGCGATTCGCGGGGGACTCGCAGGCAGCACTGTGCTGAATGCCAAGATGCCCCTTGTGCTGGAACGCAATTTCAAGCCGGGGGGACCCATACTGATGCATACCAAGGACCTGCTGAACGTACGGGATACCGCCCAGGAGACCGGCGCCCCCATCCCCCTGACGGTCCAGGTGCTTGAATTCATGAAAGCCCTGAAGGAAGACGGGCACGGGATGGATGACCACGGCGGCATTATCCAGTACTGGGAAAAACTGGCCCACGTCGAAGTGAAAAGGAAATGACCCGTGAATCCATAACGCGACAAAAAACCATCTGCCATGCTGCTGATCATCCTGCTCATACTGGCCATCCTGTTCATCATCGTCTCGACCACCCGCCTGCGACTGCATCCCTTCCTGGCCCTGCTGCTGGCCGCCATCCTGTACGGATTGTTCTCGGGGATGCCATTGGGTGAACTGGTGGAATCGATCAACGGGGGATTCGGGAGCACCATCGGCTATATCGGGATCGTGATCGTGGCCGGGTGCATCATCGGGACCTTCCTGGAGGAATCCGGCGGGGCCTATTCCATGGCGGAATGGATCCTGAAGATCGTGGGACAAAAACATGTCCCCCTTGTCATGTCGATCATAGGGTTTTTTGTCTCCATCCCGGTCTTTGCAGATTCCGGGTTCGTGGTCCTGACCCCCCTGAATAAGGCACTGTCCAAAAGGGCGGGGATCTCCTTCGCGGGTGCGACGATCGCGCTTGCAATGGGACTGATGTCCACTCACAACCTGGTACCCCCCACGCCGGGTCCCATCGCAGCAGCCGGCATCCTTAAGGCGGACATCGGGCTGGTCATCCTGTTCGGACTGATCATCGCTCCCCTTGCCCTGGCCGTGGCCTGGCTCTATGCTACAAAAATTGCCAGCCGGACCTGGATCGATCCGAACCCGGATCTTTCCGAAGAGGACCTGAAGAAAAAACTCACCCAGGCTCCGAGGGCCGTAAAGGCCTTCATGCCGATCCTTGTTCCAATCCTGCTGATCGTCCTGAAATCGGTCTCGGATATTCCTTCCGCACCGCTGGGGACCGGCTTCGTGAAAACCCTCACGGGCTTTATCGGCCAGCCGGTCATTGCCCTGCTGATCGGGGTGATGCTTTCCTTCCTGCTGCCAAAAAAATTGGAGAAAAAGATGCTTTCCACCACCGGTTGGGTGGGAAAGGGACTGGTGAACGCGGCCATCATCATCCTGATCACGGGAGCGGGGGGGTCTTTCGGGACCGTCCTCAGGAATTCGGGCATTGCGGATGTGATCGGGGATTCGCTGGCCCACATCCGCCTGGGGATCTTCCTTCCCTTCCTCATTGCGGCGGCCATAAAAAGCGCCCAGGGCTCCTCGACCGTGGCCCTGATAACGGCAGCTTCCATCCTGTCACCCCTGATGGCGACCCTCGGATTTACGTCGGATGTGGACACAGCCCTGGTGGTCCTTGCCATCGGTTCAGGCGCCATCGTGGTCTCGCATGCCAACGACAGCTTTTTCTGGATCCTGACCCAGTTCTCGAACATGGACGTAAAGACGGGCTACCGGCTGCTGACCGTGGCAAGCCTGATCCTGGGATCGACGGCCATCCTCATCACCTGGCTGATCTATTCCCTCGTCGGCTGAAGCCCTGAGTCCCGCTTCCCCTAATCCACCTTTAACTTCCAGGTAAGCTGAAAGATGATGCCCGACTGCCAGACCTCAAACTGCTCGTTTATATACATGATCCCCCCGGTGAGGTCCTGTTTCTTTGCTACCGGGTAGCTTACCTCGGCACCCGTCCTGATCTGGTCAATATTTCTGAAACGGCAGGCGTTCAGGGGCGTGAAGGTCTCGCAGAACACGGCGGGTTCAAGGGGAGTTTTGGGGATGTCGTAGGATAGTTCAAGTTTGTTCCGCCAGTGAAGGTCCGGCACAAGGTCAGATTCGCTGTTGATATAGGTTTTTGCCATGCGTTCGAACCTGGCCCGGTAATTAATCTTGAACCGGCCTACCGGGTAATCGAATTTCAGGTCGAGCATCATTTTGTTCCGGTAGTAATAATGCAGGTTCTCCTCGAGCTTCCATTCGAACCGGTATTTATACCCGATGTCAAAGTGTTTGCTTATCTTGTAGTTCAGGCCGAACTGCGCCAGGTACCTGCTTACCTGAATTCCAGCCGCATTCAAGGCCCTCGCCTCAATGCTTGTTTCAAGAGTGAATTTCTTCGGAAGGTCGAATTCGATCTCTGCACCCAGCCATTCCCCCGTATGCTGCGGATAGGCCCATGCCGCAGCGATCAGGCCCTGAAGCAACAGCAGGTATCTGAGGGTTTTCATGAATTCCTAGGTCAGCCGGCCCTTTTTCCTGGAATTATTGTTGTCGTTGAAAATAACATCGTCCTTGGCATAGTAGTAGATCCGTATGCGCACCGTGTCGGTAATGAAATTGACCGGCCCGATCTCCACCCTGTTGATGTTTTTGATCCCCGTCCGTTCCTCCAGGTCACTGATCAGCTTATCCCGGTTCTCCTCGCGGATAAATTCGATCTTCTCGTATTCAATGATCTTGGATGTCTCATGCCTTGACAGCCAGGCCTTTTCGAGCGCCCAGGTAAGACCGATGATAAGGATGTTCGTCAGGAGAAGCTCCATGTAGGAGATCTGTGAGTGGGCCAGGGCATTTATGACCGATACGCCGATGACCAGGAACAGGTAGGTCATTTCCTTGATCTGTATCTGCCTGGTCCGGTAACGGATGATGCCGAAAATGGCGAAGAGTCCCAGTGCAAATCCCAGCTGCAGGTTCACGTTCACCAGGGTGTAACAGAGCAGGAATACCACGCTTCCGATCAGTATGTAGCTGAAAAGGTAATCTTTGCGTTTGGCCTGGCTGTAATACAGCCATCGCACGATGATCAGGAGGATAACCAGGTGATAGGCAAATTTCACCAACAGTTCCACCAGGCTCCCGATATTTAATAATTGATGGTCCATCAATAAATCGTTATTTGTCATTAATTGGTTTGTTCAGTATATCAGATTTCTTTCGCGATATACAGGGTCCCGGCATCGAACATCCCCTGCAGATCATCCACGTTAATGTTTTTTATGACCGGGACCTTTTCCGGTGACCGGTTGGTATTTTCAGAATAGACGAAAACGGTGTAACTCCCCTTTATCAGGTTCGGAAACGCAAAATTCCCGTCGTGGAGCGTCCTTATCCTGTCTGAATAATTCGGGTCATCTTCATAAACCAGGTACACATCCAGATCCTGGCCGGCTATGGTATCCACTGCATAAATAAAATCCTTCGAGTAATTCACCTGCCTTACGAGTCCCGTTATAACCGCCTGTCCCTCATCAACATCGAGGGTCCTGTAAATATTAATCCGTCCAAGATCCGCTTCCTGGCTGTTCGAGGAAAGGTTGACCGAACGTTCAACCGCGATCATGCCGGAAGCCGAATTGCCCGTGCTGTCATCCGAATAAATGAAAACGTTATAATCTCCCTTGCTCAGGTATTTGAATTCGAATATCCCTGCCGGGGAAGTGGTCCTGTCGTCGGAAATGGTCTGGCTGGATCCGTATTGGATATAGACTTTTTCGTCTGCTGCCGGGTAAACGGATTGCAGTACCCGGAATTTTTTATCGTAGGAACGCAGGATCACCTGGCCCCTGATGGTACATTTCCCTCCCGGGCCCTCCGGCTTTTCACAGGAGGCAAGCAGCAGGATTGCTGCTGCCAAAACCGCTGGTAACAGCCTGCCGTAAAACCTCCTGGTCATGGGAATTTTCATGGGAACTGTCACGGATGCCAAGCTTATCAAAAGTACTTAAGACGCTAAAATTATTTAAATTAATGATTACTTAACGTTAATTTAAAGGAAAACTTCATAAAATCGACCGAACCGGCAGGACGGGGCACCGGTAGACGGGAACGAGAGAGAGGAGCGGACAGATAAGGCGGGCAGGTAAGGCGGGCAGCGACCTTGTAAGGGTCCGCGTTGGATGCAGGCCTCCTGTCCTCAAAGACGTCCTTTCCATCCGTTCTCTATGGTGCTTACCGGGATTCGGATCGAAGTCCCGCGGTCGGATATGCCGTAGGAGAATTTGAGGAAAGGGGCAGTCAATCAGGAAAATTCACAGTCCTTGATTTTCTAAACGACCGGCAGGAAAGAGCGTTGACGGACCGGGCGGGACAGGGAATTATTCGATGAACCCGTTCATCTTCAGCCAGGCTATGCAGGCATCGGGCCAGGCGGATTGGGTACCCTGTCCCTGTCCGAGCCCGTATCCGTGTCCCCCTTCCTGGTATAGATGCAGTTCGCACGGGATCTCGTATTTGCGGAGAGACAGCAGGTAACGTATGCTGTTCTCAGGCGAGACCGCCGGGTCGTTCACACTGTGGACCAGGAAAGCCGGGGGGGTGTCCTCCTTTACCTGCTTCTCGTTGGAAAAGCGGTCGATCAACTCTACCGAGGGATCCTTCCCCAGGAGGTTCTCCCTGGAACCGCGGTGGCTGAATTCCATGTCCATGGAAATCACAGGATAGATCAGGATGGAGAAATCCGGCCGGGCGCTGAAGCCGTCACCGGGGGGACAGACGACATCACTAAAATGCGTGGAGGCCGTTGAAGCCAGGTGTCCCCCGGCAGAGAACCCCATGATCCCGATCCGGTCAGGATTGATATTCCATTCCCCGCTGTGGCGTCGTGCGATGCGGATGGCCTCCTGGGCGTCCTGCAGGGGACCGATGCTTTTGTCCTTCATGATGGCGTCGCTGGGAAGCCGGTAGGTCAGTAAAATGCCCGTTATCCCGTGATCGTTCAGCCAGGCGGCCACCTGGTAGCCTTCATGGTCGATGGCAAGCCTGCTGTATCCCCCGCCGGGACAGATGACCACCGCCGCACCCGTTGCAGTCTCAGCGGGAGCAAGCCAGACCTCCAGGGTGGGATCGGTTACCTTTGATACCCGGGGACTTGTACCGTTGACCATGGTGGTCTCCATCTGGTAACCGGGATCGATAATGGAACCGGGGACCCCGTCGGGCCAGACCTTGAGGGTGATATCCTGAGCCGCCGCCGTGAAAAAGGCCAGGGAGAAGATCAGGGTAAGGGCCGAGGAAAGGGCCAGGGGATGCAGTGCCCTGAATACGCGCGTGACTGATTTTTTCATGATCTTATCCGTTACAGAACCTTAAAGTTAGGAGAAATGTTTTAAAAATGAATTCACCCAGCTGATCTCCGCCTCTAGCAGGTATACCGGCCGGGTGCGGCCATCAGCTCCCTGATCCTGGATTTCAGGTTCCTCTCCCCCTCAGGCGTGATCGAATAAAGTTTCCGCAGCCTGTTGGCGGAACTCTTGCGTACCTGTTTGATCACGAGTCCCTCTCTTTCAAGCTTCCTCATCAGCTTGTAGATCGATGACATGGACAGATCGGTCCAACTTCGCATGTCACGGGACTTAACCTCCTGCTCGATCTGGTAAGGATGCATGGGCTTTTCCGAAAGCAGTCCCAGCAGGGCTGCTTCGGCATTTGAGAGGTTCGTTACTTTCATAAAAACAAAAATCGTAAAAAAACCCCTGCCGGAATTTCCGGCAGGGGTTCCAGTGCAAAACCCGTCCCAACTTAACCAACAAACCTAACCAAACCTAACCTATCTGAACTAACTTAACCTATGAACCTGGCAGCAGGGTAAAACCCGACTCCAGGCAATGGCTGGAATTTGTCCCCACGAATACCCTGAAATCCCCAGGTTCGGAAACAAATTTGAGATCCTGGTTGTAAAACCGCAGGTCATCCGCTCCGAGCCTAAAGGTTACGGTCCTGCTTTCCCCGGGTTCCAGGCTGATCTTCCGGAATCCCTTCAGTTCCTTAACCGGCCGGGTGACGCTTCCAACCAAATCACGCACATAGAGTTGCACCACCTCCTCGCCCTGATAATCACCTGTATTCATTATGTTCACTGATATTTCAATTTCCCCGTTCATTTCGAGCTGCCCGGATGAAAGCTGCAGGTCCGAATAGCTGAAGGTGGTATAGCTCAAACCGTATCCGAACGGATATAGGGGATCGTTGGGGACATCCAGGTACTTGCTGGTATATTTATTCTCGCTGATGGGCCGGCCGGTGTTTTTCACATTGTAGTGGATTGGGATCTGTCCCACGTTCCTCGGAAAGCTTATCACCAGTTTGCCCGAGGGATTATAATCGCCTGAGAGGACGCTTGCTATGGCATCTCCTGAGCGGGTTCCCAGGTGCCAGGTATTCAGCACCGCCGGAATATTTTCTGCCACCCAGTTAATGGTCAGGGGCCTGCCTGCCATTATCAGGGCGACGATGGGTTTGCCGGTGGACTGAATGGCCCTGGCGAGGGCTTCCTGGGGACCCGGAAGATCGATGACCGATCTTGAGGCGGCTTCACCGCTCTGCATGAAATCCTCCCCGATGGCAAGGATCACGATGTCCGCTCTGCGGGTGATGGCAAGGGCTTCATCGAAACCGCTCCGGTCATTCCCCTCAAAACCGCATCCCCTTGCAGATAAAATAGTTGCACCGGGATACCGGTGCCGGAGTCCCTCGACAACCGTAACAACGGAATCGCTTACACCGGAAGCGTGCCAGGTGCCCATAACATCCACTTTGTTGTCTCCAAGGGGACCGATGACCGCGATCATTATGACATTTTCGTCGAGTGGGAGAAGGTGCTTGCCGTGGAAAGGCTCGTTCTTCAGCAGCACGATGGACCGTTTGGCCGATTCAAGGCTGTGCTCAAGCATCTCCCCAGATAACACGGTTGCCTTTTCGCGCCCGGGATCCAGGTACCGGTACGGGTCATCAAACAGGCCGAGCCTGAATTTCAGTGCTAGGACCCTTCGTACAGCCCGGTCGATCATTTCCCCGGTGATGATCCCCTCCCCGAAGGATTCCATCAGGTGATCCCTGAATACGCCGCCCTGCATATCCATATCAATCCCCGCAAGCAGGGCAAGTTCCCCTGCATGTTTCTCATCCCTGGCAAACCCGTGGTTAACCATCTCGTTTATGGCCGTATAATCGGTTACCACCATTCCCTTGAAATTCCATTCATCCCGCAGAATTTGCTGAAAAAGGAACCGGTTGCCGGTAGCAGGAACGCCGAACAGTTCATTGAAGGATGTCATGACGGAAGCAACGCCGGCATCAACGGCCGCCCTGTAGGGTGGCAGGTATTGTTCTCTCAGCATGAGACCGGACATGTCAACGGTATTGTAATCGCGTCCTGCCTCCGGCGCACCGTAGGCGGCAAAATGCTTGACGCATGCCGCCATGGTTGAAGGATCGGCAAGGTCATCGCCCTGGTAGCCCCTGACCTTTGCAGCGGCGATCCGGCTGCCGAGCCATGCATCCTCGCCTGATCCCTCGGCAATCCTTCCCCAGCGGGGATCCCTGGCGATGTCGACCATGGGATTATAGGTCCAGTTCAACCCGGCAGCGGTG
>Ga0307445_10001492_pt1 | contig 13197 bp, 10 predicted proteins | sample SalMarSW160330MG_FD_202147 | JGI IMG/M metagenome (GOLD analysis project Ga0307445, IMG submission 202147) | Salt marsh sediment microbial communities from the Plum Island Ecosystem LTER, Massachusetts, United States - SW1603-30 | ecosystem: Environmental > Aquatic > Marine > Intertidal zone >...
GTCACCGCGCTCCACATCGCGATCGGGAGGCCGGCCAGGATCCCCCCGGAGGTGACGGCGGCCGCGATCCAGTAGACGACGGCGGCACGATGCCTGCGGGCCGGATCGGGGACCGCGTACTCGGTCAGGTTGCCGGCGTCGAGGTCGGACGGCATCTCGGCCGCTGCCGCCACGTCCGCCGGGACGGGAATCTGCGGCATGGCGGGACGCTCGGTCATGCCTCGGCGCCCTCCTCGGCGACGTCGAGGTGCAGCAGCGCCTCGTCGACGGCGGCTTCCCCGCGCTTGAGGTGCCAGCGGTCCCACACCAGCAGCAGCGACGGCAGCACGAGCACCGACCCGACGAGGGCGAAGATGATCGCCCAGAACGTCACCTCGCCGAACTGCTGGAACGGCTTGAGCGACGAGGTGACGAGGATCCCGAAGCCGGCCGCGGTCGTGAACGCCGAACCGGCGAGGGCGCCACCGGTGTGAGTCGTGGTGGAACGGATCGCTTCTTCGGGAGTGTCGAAGCGGAGCCGATCCTCCTGGTAGCGGTGGGTGATGTGGATCGTGTAGGGCACCCCGATGCCGATGGCGAGGTTGGCGATCATGGCGGTGATCGGATTGAAGGGAATGCCGCGGGCGGCCATGATCCCGAACACGAGCAGCACGATCAGCGCCACCGGCAGGATGGTGATGACGCCGAGGAACGGGCGGCGCGACTCGAACCAGAAGTTGAGGACGAGGACGAGGCCGGCGACCAGGATCGTGAGGCCCAGAGACCACAGCTGGGAGTCCTGGAGTGCCCGCGCCACCCCCTGACTGATGATGTTCTGATTGGTGGCGACGGTGGTCGCCCCCGCGTCCCGTACCGGGGTGAACGCTCTCTGGAGGTCGTCGCGAAGTTGGAGGGCGTCCGTCTCCCCCGCCTGGGTGGATACGCCCGCGTCGATGTATCGGAATTGCCCGTTCACCTCGGCAACGACGCGGCGCATGGCGTCGGGAGCGACCTCCATCGCGGCTCGGTAGAGCGCGTCGACGTCGGTGCCGGCGGCGACGGTCAGGTCGGGCTGGAGCCCGGCGGCGAACGCGGCCTCGGAGAAGGCCGGGTCGTACGTTTCGGGGTCACCGCCCAGGTCGGGCGGCACCGCCAGTTGGGCGATCACCGACACCGGAGAGTCGGCGGCCGCCACATTCCCGAACTTCACGACGTCGGGGGTGTCGGCGAGGTTGGCCCATGCCGCGACGAGGCCGTTGTACACGGCCGGCGTGGCGACGTCGCCCTCCACGATGACGTCGGTCTCCTCGCCGAAGCCGCCTCCGAACTCGTTGACGATCGTGTGGTAGGTGGCCAGGGCCGGGGCGTCGTCGGGAAGGAAGTCGGTGAAGCTGAACTCGGTGTTGAGTTCGGTGAAGCCGTACACGCCGGCGCCGCTCGCCAGCAGTGCCAGGATCAGCATCACGCCCGAGAAGCGTTCCGCCAGGACCGAGGTGCTTCCCATGATCTTGGGGAGCATCCGTTCGCTCTGGTGGCCGAACGCCTCACGGACCAGCTTGCCTTTGGCTTCGGCGCGCCGGTCGAGCAACACCCGGGCCGACGGCACGACGGTGAGCATGAGCAAGAACGCCGAGCTGATCCCCACCGCTGCCAGGACGCCGAAGTCGGCAATGGCCGAGATGGCGTTGACCACGTTGGTGAGGAAACCGATCGAGGTGGTGACGGTGGCGAGCACCAGCGCGATGCCGACGGTGCGGGTGGCGCGGGAGGCGGCCCGGGTCACCATGGAACCGGCGCCGATTTCCTCCCGGTAACGGGCCGTCATGTGGATGGCGTAGTCGACGCCGAGACCGATGAGCAGGATCGGCAGGATCTGCAGGATCTCGTTGAAGGCGCCGATCAAATTGAGGTATTTCGGCCCGAGGATGACGCCGATGCCGTTCATCCAGAAGATCGACATGGTGATCACGAGCATGGTGAGCCCCATGTCGGCCAGGGCTCTCCGCAACGACGCCCACCACGTCATCCGTCCCTTGGGGTGGATCCAGTACACGAAGAGCAGGATGAGCACGATGATGAGGAAGGCGGTGGCGAAGAGCCGGCCGATCTCGGACTGGAACTGGTCGACATTCGAGAAGAGCAGGGCGAAGCTGAAGGCGGAGGCGTCGGTGGCGGTGGTGGGGACGGCCGCCACCGCTTCGGACATGTCGACTTCCTTGGCCTGCAGGATCGTCTGGTCCGGATCGTCCAGCCCCGAGACGTTGAGGAAGGCCACCATCAGCCCGGTGTCGGCGCGGGCCTCCGCCAGGTCGGATCCTTCACCGAGGAGGCCGCCGAAGAGTTCGGCGGTGTCGGGCGGGAGTTGGGCCACGGCCTGCCGGAAGCCGTTCTTCACGTCTGTGTCGGTGATGGCGGCCACCATCGCCTCGAACGGGACACCGGTCGATTCGGCTCGCATCTGCATTCCCTGCAGCAGCGGGTCGAAGTAGCCGACGATGTCGCCTCCCGGGCGCCCCTTGAGCAGGTCCGCGACGTCGCTGTGCTCGATGGCGTTGCGCACCGCCACGTAGTCGCGCAGTCCGTCGGCGGTGAGGAGGTCGCCGTTGCGAGCGGTCATGACGATCTGGACCGGCTCCTCGGAATTCTCGGCGAAGTATTCCGAGATGGTGTCGAGGGCGAGGAACTCCGGGGAGTCGGGCGAGAAGCCCTCGTTCCCGGACGCCGTCTCCTGCTGGAGCATGAACACGAAGAACACGGCCGTGAGCAGCAGCGACCCGATGAGGACGGCCCACGGGTGGCGCCGGACGGCAGCAGCGAGGAACTTGACCAGTTGCTTCACAGGTTGGTCCCTTCAGGCGAGCGGTGACAGCGATGGTGAGGTGGGTAGCCGCAGCATACGCGCCGTCGGGCTCAGGGCAAGTTCACCCAGCCTCGCCACGGTCGACCGCAGCTCAGCGCGGCGCGGCGCACAGCGCGAGCAACTCGGCCAGAACGTCGTCCCGCGCCACCCCGCGTCGCTCCTGATCCTCACCGCGCATGCGGAGGCCGACCGTGCCGCCCTCGACGTCCTGATCGCCGACGACGAGGACTGCCGGGTGCTTCTGCGTGATGGCACGACGGATCTTCTCGCCGACGGTGTCGTCGTGGTCGTCGACCTCGACCCGCAACCCGGCCTCCTTCAGCTGGGCCTGGACGGCACGGGCGTAGTCGTGGTGACGGTCGGCCACGGGCACGATCGTCGCCTGCACAGGGGACAACCATCCCGGGAACGCCCCGGCGTAGTGCTCGACGAGGATCCCGACGAAGCGCTCGATCGACCCCATGAGGGCACGGTGGATCATGACCGGCCGCTCGCGGGTGTTGTGATCGGTGGCGTAGAGCAACTCGAAGTTCTCCGGCTCGCCGAAGTCGACCTGGAGGGTGGAGAGCTGCCAGCGGCGGCCGATGGCGTCCCTCACGTGGACATCGATCTTGGGCCCGTAGAAGGCCCCCTCCCCCTCCGCCACCCGGTAGTCGAGGCCGGCCGCTTCGAGGGCGAGATGGAGCGCCTCCTCGGCCTTCTCCCACGCCGCGTCCGAACCGATGTACTTCTCCGGGTCTTTGGTGGAGAGATCGGCCTCGAACTCGGTGAACCCGAAGTCCCGCAGCACCATCAGGGTGAAGTCGAGCAGGTTCTGCAGCTCGGCGACGATGTCCTTCTCCTCGATGAAGATGTGGCTGTCGTCCTGCGTGAAGCCTCGGGCTCGCATCAGGCCGTGGATGACCCCGGATCGCTCGTAGCGGTACACGGTGCCCAACTCGAAGAGACGCAGCGGCAACTCCCGGTAGCTGCGGCCCCGGCTCTGGAAGATGAGGATGTGGAACGGGCAGTTCATCGGCTTCATCCGGTACTCGGTCTGCTCGTCGAGCACCATCCCGGGAAACATCCCCTCCGCATACCAGTCGAGGTGGCCGGAGGTCCGCCACAGCTCGGCCTTCGCCACATGTGGTGACGCCACGATCTGGTAGTCGTGGGCGAGGTGGGTCCGGCGGCTGTAGTCCTCGATGATGGTGCGGAGCAGACCGCCCTTCGGATGCCACACCGCCAACCCGCTGCCGAGCTCCGGAGGGAACGAGAAGAGTTCCAGCTCCATGCCGAGCTTGCGATGGTCGCGGCGCTCCGCCTCCTCGAGGCGCTCCAGGTACGCCTCGAGTTCCTGGCGCGATTCCCACGCGGTGCCGTAGATGCGTTGCAGCTGCGGCTTGGTCTCGTCACCGCGCCAGTAGGCGCCGGCGCTGCGCATCAGCTTCACCGCAGGGATCCGGCCGGTGGAAGGCACGTGGGGCCCGCGGCACAGATCGACGAAATCCCTGTTGCGGTACACCGACACTTCCGAGTCGCCTGCGCCCTCGGTCTCCTCGACCCCCTTGATGATTTCGGCCTTGAACGGCTGATCGGCGAAGACGGCCAGGGCCTCATCGGTCGACAGGACCTCGCGCTCGAACGGCTGGTCCTCCGAGATGATCTCGGCCATGCGGGCCTCGATGCGTTCCAGATCTTCGGGGGTGAACGGCTCATCCACCTCGAAGTCGTAGTAGAAGCCATCGGTGATGGGAGGCCCGATGGCGAACGAGGCCCCCGGGAAGAGGTCGAGCACCGCCTGGGCCATCACGTGGGCAGCCGAATGGCGGATGATGTGGCGCCCTTCCTCGGTGTTGGCCGTCACGACGGTGACCGTCCCGTCGGCGGTGATGGGACGGGTCAGGTCGATCGGTTGGCCCTCCAGCTCGACCGCCACCGCCGCCTTGGCGAGGCGGGGCCCGATGCTGGAAGCGACCTCGCGACCCGTGACGCCCTCGGGATACTCCCGAGTCGAGCCATCCGGGAAAGTCAGGTGCACGGCCGCCATTGCGTTTCCTCTCAGGTGAATGGTCGGTAAGGGTACCGCGAATCCCGCCACGCCAGCCCGAAGCGTGGGAGAATGCACCCAGGTGCCGCGAGCGGAAGGTATCGGTTTGGAGACACTGCGGATCGCGGAGCGCCTCGCCAAGGGGGGGCGTGTCCAGGAGCTGTCGAGCATCGAGCGCGCCCTCGGAGCCAATCGCGTGTACCGGTTGTGGTCGGATGACGGCACCCGGGTTGCGAAGGTCTACGGAACGCCGGCCCGAGACCGGCGGGAGCGCCACGCCCTCGAAGCCCTCCACGACCTGCCGGGCATGCCGGCCCTCCTCGAACGCGGCACCGACGACGAAACCCACTGGGCCATTTTCGAAGACGCAGGGCGTTGGAGCCTCGGGACCCTTCCCGAGAATCCGGGCCTGGCGAAGAAGGCGGGTGAGATCCTCCGCAGCATCCACGACGCTCCCCCGGAGCGGGTCTCCAACCTGGCTCGGGGCATCGATCAGGAGTGGGTCACGGTCGATTTCCTCTCGACCTTCCGGCGCCTCGAGCGGTACCGGGGACGCCTCGGTCTCTCCGCCGAGACGGTGGCGGAGGCGCGCACCGTCCGTCCGCCCTACGCCTCTTCTCCGCGGATCGCCCACACCAACACCGTGCCGGAGAACTTCCTCGTCGACGACAAGGGCAAGGTGACGTTGATCAACTGGGAGTGGGCCACCCTCGCCCCCCCGGAGTGGGACCTGTCCAAGGCCACCTGGCTCATCGGACTCCAGGCCGGCCCCAATGCCGCCGCCGCATTCCAGGACGGGTACGGCAAGCATCTGGAGCGGGGGCAGCTCGACCGGTGGACCGTCTACCACGCCGGGATGATGCTGGTGTACACGGCCGAGAACTCGATGCGGAGCGGCCTCACCGACTACGGGTATCTCGTCGCCGAGCTTCGCCGTGCCGTCACCGGTTCGATCGCCGAGCCCGAGCCCCCTTCCTGATCGGTCCTGGGTCCTCGCGATCCGCTCTGCTCCGCCGTACCATGGCGTGAGGTCGACGAAGGGTCAGCGATGTTGATGGTCGGTCACATGGTCAGCCTCCTCACGGGACGTGGCGTCATGGTCGACGGCACCCCGGCCACGATCGAGGACGGAACCGCCGTCTCGAGCGGCATCGTCGCCATCGAGGACGACGAGGTTCCTCCCGATCTGCCGTGCCCCTGGTGCCTGGCCCCCACCGAGGAGAGCGATGTGAGCTGCCCCTCCTGCGGGGAGCATTTCGGGCCGTTCAGCCCGCCTCGTACTCTCGGTTGATCAGCCGCGTCCGGAACCCCAATCCCCGGTAGAGACCGAGCCCCTCCGCGTTCGCGGCGTCCACGTAGAGCATGGCGGTCGACGCCCCCTGGCGGCGGTGAAGGTCGTCGAGTCCGGCGACGACCAGTGCCACCCCGAGACCTCGTCCCCGCGCCTCCGGACGGACCCCGATCGTGTAGATCTCGCCGGTGCCGTCGGGGTGCAGCTTCGTCCAGCAACTCCCGACGAGGGAGTCCCCGTCCCGGGCCATCAAGAGGCCCGCCGGATCGAACCAGGGCTGGGCCAGCTTCCGCTCGAGATCCTGGAGGGTGAGCGCCCCGTTCTCGGGATGGCCCTCGAATGCCGCGTTGTTGGCCGCCAGCCACGCCTCCTCGTCGACGCCGGGTCGGAACTGGTCGAGATGGATCCCGGGCGGGAGCGGCGCCTCGTGGTGGAGGGGAAGGGGGCGCCGCATCTCGTGCAGGGCCCGGGTCGCGACCCAGCCCTGCCGGGCGAGGGCGGCCTCCGTGAAGGGGTCCCATGCCCAGGCGGTGGTCCGCCCTTCGTCCTCGACCTGTGCCACCGCCGCCGCGAACAGGAGGTCGATCACGTCATCGGAGCGAGCCGCCGGATGGACGGCCGTCTCGATGGCCCAGTGGCCGCTGCCCCCGGTCCGTCCCGGGTGATGCCAGGCGGCCTGCCCGTACCCCACGAGGTCGCCGTCCTCGGTCTGCACGACCACGGCACGAGCCTCGTCGTCGCCGACGAGGTGGAGGTACTTGTGCTCGGAGAGCCCCGGGTGGCCGTCGTGGTCGGCGATGGCCGCCAGGAGGGCCTCGACGCCGGGGCGATCGGCGAGGACCATGGGCCGCAACGTGAGCGAGGATGCCATGGCGGCGCACCCTACCCGTCCCGCCTGCGCCCGCCGCCGCACACCGCTGCGCCCATCAGCCGCGGCGCCGGGCGTAACCTACCTCCTCGTGAGTTCGGTGGGCTTGGTACTCGGCGGAGGCGGCATCACCGGCGCCGCCTACCAGTTCGGCACGTTGATCGCACTGGAGATGGCGACCGGTTGGAGCCCGAATCGCGCCGACGTCATCGTCGGCACCTCCTGCGGCGCCTTGGCGGCCGCCATGGTGCGCGGCAACCAGGCGACCCTCGAGACCTTGGTGGGTGATGCCCGCACCGACGAGGACGCTGCCGCATTCCTGCGGGAGAAGGTGTACCGCCGGACCCGGCCCCGTGGCGTGGTCCGCTGGGTGCGGCGGGGCGTCCTTCCCGGTCTGCGCCATCCGGATCTCAGGCTCGTCCTCGGGAGCCCTGCCCTCTACAGCACCGTCGGCCTTTCCGAGTGGCTGGAGGAACGACTCGGCGCCCTTGCCGAGTCCTGGCCGGACCGACCCACCGTGATCGTCGCCTACGACCTCGCCGGGCGTCGCCGCGTCCCATTCGGCACGGAGGCGGCGCCGCCGGTCAGCCTCAAGCGTGCCGTAGCGGCGTCCACCGCGGTGCCGTTCCTGTTCCAGCCCGTGAAGATCCGGGACCGCTGGTACGTCGACGGCGGGATCGCCAGCGGCACGTCGGTCGATCTGGTGCTGGCCAATCCGACGCCGCTCGACCTCGTCATCGTCATCGCCCCGATGGCGGCACCCGAAACCCGCCCCCACGCCCGCTTCTTCGAAGGGATGTTCGACCGCGCCGGGCGAGCGGCACTCGAGGCCGAGGTGGCCGTGCTGAAAGAAGCGTGGCCGGAGACCGACGTCCTCATCCTCCGCCCGGACCAGCGGGTGATGGAGGAGGCGCGGCGCAATCCGATGTCGGCTGAGGCGGCAGTCCCGGCGTTCCTGCGGACCCTCGGCTCACTGCGCGAGGAGCTGGGTCACCAGGAGACGTGGGCGACCCTGCAGCGCCACCTCATGGACGAGACGGGTGTGACTCGCGTCAGGGATTGACCTCGCGCAGTTCTTCGAGCAGCCGATCGACCTTCCCGACCAGGTCTCCCTCACCCTCCGACTCGTCGTCGCCCTCCTCGGTCGCCTCGACCGCGTCGGCCTCGGCCTTCTCGGTGACCTTGCGACGTTCGTTGACGACGTCGGGGGTCTCTCTGGTCTCGGTGATGGCCTCCAGCAGCGTGCCCCGCGCCTGTTCGAGTTGCGGGACGGCATCGTCCGCGATCGAACGCAGCATCTGCTCGGTGTCTTCCACGACGCTGCTCAGCGCTTCGAGGCGCTGCAGCAGCACCGCGTTCGCCTCGAGGACCGACCGTGCCATGGCATCGGTTTCCTTCTGGCTGGCCGCCATGAGTTCGTCGGCCTCCCGTGTCGCTGCGGCGACGGTGTTCTTGGCTTCCCTCTCCGAGCCGAGCAGCAGTTCCTTGGCCCGCTCGGTGGCGGAGGCCACCGTCTCCTCGGCCTCGGCCTTGGCCGCCGCCAACATCTCCTCTTTGGCTTGGGTCGCGGCCACCAGGGTGAGGCGAAGCGCTTCCTCGGAGCCGCGTGCTTCGCCGATCTCTCCCTCGAGACGCTCGATCGTCGCCGTCATCTCGGCCAGTTCCCGGTCGCGCCGCTCCATCTCGTTGGCGATCTCCTCGATGAACGTTTCGACTGCGGGGACTTCGAATCCGCGCTTGACGATCTCGAACCGCTGCTCCCGAATCTGTGCTGCGTCCAACTCCACGACCTCACCTCTCGCTGCTCCGGGCACGCTCTCCCGGTCTCCCGGCGCCGATCCTTCCCGTCCCCCGGCCGGTCGGAGAATCGGCTTCGGTCCCCCGATCGGACCACGCGTCGGTGCGAGCCGCGAATGAGTCGCCCGACCCGTAGACATACGGCATCTCGGCCGTCTACTTTGAGTGAAACTACTGAGAGTGGTTTGGGGACCCGTCTGAGGCCCCGTGAGAACGCCAGCGTAGGGATACCATGACTTCGAGAATCGTTGTGAGGATCCAGCAGATGCTGCGCCACCAGGAGGGAGCGAGTCTCGTCGAGTACGCCCTTCTCCTCAGCTTGATCGCCATGGTGGCGTACATCGCGGTGATGGTCTTCGGTCAGAATCTCTCCACGAAATACAGCGACATCGCCCAGACCCTTCCGTAGGACCTGCGACGGCGCCGGACTTCGTTGGAGCGACGGTTTCGTTCCTGCCTCCGGGCATGTTTCGCGACGCGAGGAGCCCGACCTCGCCCGACGGAATCCCCCGGGGGCTCGTCGCGTCCGGGCCCCCGTGACATTGACAGCGCGACCGGCTCTCCTCTAGGTTGTTGAAAACGATCTCGATACCGTTTTCAAGCCGGCCGGACGGGGTGGGGATTCCTGGGGTCCGGGGTGGCTGGAGCGGCTGCAACCTGCAGGAAGGCAGGGACGAGTGGTGTGTTCGATCGGCTCCTCTGCGGGACCGACACCAGTCACAGGGAACGCCGCCGCGCTCTTTGTACTCCGCCTTCAGGATTTGCCCGTATCCTGTGCGCAGGCCCAGCATTGGGGCCCTCGGGATACGATCGGACCCGTGGCTCGTTGCTCCGTTCCTCGGATTGTCGGGCTCTTTGCGGCAGGATCGCCGTCCGATGGCAGACGCGGTCGTACACGACACTGAGTTGAGGAGGACACGCAATGGCAGGTGAGTTCTTCACCGAGGTGAGCGAGCCGGTTCGCTTCGAAGGCCTCGACAGCCAGAATCCGTTCGCGTTCAAGGTCTATGACCCCGACCGTGTGGTTCTCGGCAAGCGTATGGAGGACCACCTCCGCATTGCGGTCTGCTACTGGCACTCGTTCACGTGGGACGGGGCCGATGTCTTCGGCTACGGCACCTTCGATCGTCCGTGGCTGGCCGGCGCATGGGACATGGCGGCCGCCAGGGCCCGCATGGACGCCGCGTTCGAGTTCCTCGGCAAACTCGGAGTCCCCTACTTCTGCTTCCACGATCGTGACATCGCCCCCGCCGGCGACACCTTTGCCGAGACCGTCCGCAATCTCGAAGAGATGGTCGACTACGCCGAATCCAAGATGAAGGAGACCGGCACCAAGCTGCTGTGGGGCACGGCCGACCTCTTCCATCACAAGCGATTCGCCGCCGGCGCCGCCACCAATCCCGATCCTGAGGTCTTCGCCATGGCGGCGGCCCAGATCAAGCATGCCATCGACGCCACCCATCGGCTCGGTGGCGCCAACTACGTGCTCTGGGGCGGTCGGGAAGGCTACGACACGCTGCTCAACACCGACCTCAAACACGAGGCCGACCAGTTCGCCCGGTTCCTGACGATGGTGGCCGAGTACAAGCACGAGATCGGTTTCGAAGGTCTCCTCCTCATCGAGCCCAAGCCGCAGGAGCCGACCAAGCACCAGTACGACTACGACGCCTCCACCGTGCACGGCTTCCTGGAGCGCTACGACCTGGTCGACGAGTACCGGGTCAACCTCGAGGTGAACCACGCCACGCTGGCAGGACACTCGTTCCACCACGAGGTCGCCTACGCGGTCGCCAACGGGATCTTCGGCAGCATCGACGCCAACCGGGGCGATCCCCAGAACGGCTGGGACACCGACCAGTTCCCGAACTCCGTCGACGAGTTGTCCCTGGCGCTCTTCGAGATCCTGCGAGGCGGCGGGTTCACCAGCGGCGGGTTCAACTTCGACACCAAGCTGCGTCGCCAGAGCATGCACCCGTCGGACCTGTTCCATGCCCACATCGGAGGCATCGACACCTTGGCGCGTTCTCTCCTGGTGGCCGCCGCCCTCCTCGAGGACGGGAAGCTCGACGCCAACCGGGACGCCCGCTATGCCGGGTGGACGCAAGGGATCGGCACCGACATCCTCGGTGGCTCGGTCGGACTCGCCGATCTGGCAGCCAAGGTCGAGGCCGGTGAACTGGATCCGGACCCGGTGTCGGGTGGCCAGGAACGCCTCGAGAACGTCGTCAATCAGGCGGTCTGGAGCACCAGCTGAGCCTCCCCGTCCCCGAACTTCCTGCGGAGAGTGTGGAAGCCCGCAGTGGCCGACGTCGCCCTTGGCGATCTGGTCCCACACGACGTACGACACACGGCTGCCAGTCTGGCCATCTCAGCCGGAGCGAGCGTCAAAGCGGTGCAGAGAATGCCAGGTCATTCGTCGGCACAGATCACTCTCGATCGGTACGCTCATCTGTTCGAAGACGACCTCGATAGCCTCGCAGAATCGATGGGCCTGGAGGAAGATTTCGAAGACGTACGATGTGTGGCCGTGCCACTCCGCATTCGAGGTTCTCTCATCGGGGCAGTCGGCATCTCGGGACCGGCGACACGGCTTCCCATCAGCAGATTGCGCGAGCTCGGCCGCTATGTCGATCGGAAGGTCTCCTCGTTGTAGGTTGCGCGCGGGGTCGGAAACCGACTCAGGCAGAAGTCCGGCCTGTTGCAGTCTCGTCATCCGGCAGGATGGACGGCTTCGGCCGGGTCCATGCGTGCCGCACGTGCAGCCGGGTACAGACCGGCCAGAGTGCCTACGAGCAAGGCAGCAGCCACTCCCGCGGCCAGGAACCGGACCGGAACGTCTACGACCCAGTGCTGACCGTTGGCGTACAGGTAGGTGATGGTGGCACCGAGTGTGACTCCGGTGACTCCGCCCAAAGCCGAGAGGAGCATGCTTTCGGTGATGAATTGCCCGGCAATGTGGATTCGCTTGGCCCCCAGCGCCCGACGCAGACCGATCTCCGACCTGCGCTCGAGAACGGAGATCACCATCACGTTGGCGATGCCCACTCCCCCGACGACGAGCGCCACGGCGCCGAGGGCCAGAAGGAGTTGCGTGAGGTTCCGGTCGACGGCGGCCTTGGCTTCGAGGGCATCGGACGGTCGGCTGACCGCGACTTCGTTTGGAGACAGTGGGTTGGCGGTACGGGCGAGAATGGCTCTGACTTCGTCCACCGTGTCGGGATTGGTTCGTAGGTAAATCATCGACGGATTGATCTGGGTGTGGAACAGCTGTGCCGCGATCGGGTATCCGATGAGCGCGGATCGGTCGAGGTCGGGACTGAGTGGCATTGGGTCGAGAATGCCGATGACCGTGAACCAACGCCCATCCAGGTAGACCATCGGTCCCTCGGCGACGCTGGAGATGCCGAGGCGTTCGGCCGTGACCGACCCGAGGACGATCGCCGGCACCTGAGTGGTGGCGTCGTCGAGGATCCGACCATCGGCAACGGTCGCTCCGAGCGTGGCGAAGACTCCAGGCTCCGCGGCGAAGACGGAGATACCGTTGGTCTCGAGCTCGGGGATGAGCTGGCTGCGCCGCACCGTGGCGTCGACCTTTGTGATCGCGGCCGCCTGTTCGACCGGAGGGATACGGCGGATCATGGCTGGAGACTCCATCGGAAGCACCGCGTCGCCTCCCAACGCCGACTGTCCCGGCCGAACCGCCAGCAGGTTGGTGCCGAACGCGTCGATCTGGCGCAGCAACGCCGCCTTCGAGGAGGAAGAGATGCCGAGGACGCCGATCATGGCGGCAATGCCGATCGCGATGCCAACGGCGGTGAGCGCGGTTCGGACCCTACGGCTGCGGAGCCCGTGGCTTCCGGCAGCGATGAGATCCCCGGGACGCAGCCGGCTCGAGATCAGCGATCCGGCCATCACGGGAGCCTTTCGGGCTGGGCGACAGCTTGCACCCGACCGTCGGTCATCCTGATCTGTCTCGGGAACCTGGCGGCGATCTCGCTGTCGTGAGTTATCACGAGAATGGTCGAACCGCCGGCGTTGAGGTCGAGGATGAGACTGACGATCCCTGCGCTGGTCTGCGAGTCGAGGTTCCCGGTTGGTTCGTCGGCGAGCACGATCGCCGGGTCCCCGACGATCGCCCTGGCAACGGCGACGCGTTGACGTTCTCCGCCGGAGAGCTGGCCCGGCTTGTGCGCCATTCTTCTCGCGAGGCCGACCTGCTCGAGTGCAGCAGCTGCGAGCCGACGCCGGAGTCGTCGCGCCACCCCGCGATAGACGAGACCGGCGGCCACGTTGTCGAGAGCGCTGAGCCCGGGGAGGAGGTGGAACTGCTGGAACACGAAACCGATGCGGTTGGCCCGGATCGCGGCCAGAGA
>Ga0307445_10001493_pt1 | contig 13196 bp, 8 predicted proteins | sample SalMarSW160330MG_FD_202147 | JGI IMG/M metagenome (GOLD analysis project Ga0307445, IMG submission 202147) | Salt marsh sediment microbial communities from the Plum Island Ecosystem LTER, Massachusetts, United States - SW1603-30 | ecosystem: Environmental > Aquatic > Marine > Intertidal zone >...
TAAGCGCCTTACCGATATATTTTTCTGCAATATCAAAGTGCCCTCGATGCATTGCAGCTTCACCTAGTGCCATTGCCACTTCAGAATCGTCACGTTGGTGTTCCGGCACCATCTTTTCAACTGCATCGAAGTTTTTCTCTTTAGGAGCGCTTCGTACGTAGACTGCTCTACCTAAATTTTCTTCCGGAAAGTCATTTAGGAGGGCTTTTGCAAATTTGTGTGCTTTCCTCGGATTTCCCAATAGAAGATAGGCCAGAGCTTCTCTTGCTCGTGCTTTCTCATTTTCGCGGTCATACTGTTTAGCCTCTATAAAGCAATGAGCCGCTTTTTCGTGCTGTTCTAGTGCAAGATATGCGTGTCCTATATTCGCCCGCGTCCTGTATTTTTGATTACCGGTCATGACTGTGCTGTATTGCTTCCACAATCTCTCAAGTAAGACCAGGGCTTCTAATGTCTTATGATCTGTGAGCAATTGCGAGGCGTTCTCTATTTCTGCCTGTAAATGTACCGTAGCACCAAGGTCCAGTCCTATGATATTTGAGATATCAGTTTCATTGAATCCTAAGATTTTCTCTGTGATTTTTTTATGTCCCAATGTTTCGATGGTCACTTTAAAATTTTGTCTCCTAAGTTCCTCCACAAATTGTTCAACTTCACCCAGCAGAGTATCATTCGTTAGGTAAACCCATTTTTTGACATCTTTATGTTTCTTCAAACATCCTTCCAAGTCGTCTTTTATCTTTTTCTTAGTTGCTGAAGTTTTTTCTCCTCTCGTAGCATGAGCCGCAAAATATATTTTGGCTTTTGGGCAGTAACCATCCATTTTAGTGTCTCCTTTTGGTCCGCCTGCCCTTACCGGAGTATAATCTTTAGGATAGAGTTTCATTAACAATCGGTCACAAAGATCCTGAAAGCCATTTCCATCAAGATTAAAAATCCGATCCTCAATTATCTTTTGTAATGTTACCTTATTCATTTTCTCACCACTCTAATTCTAACCTTAACCATCCCGTTTTCAACAGATAACCAAAATCTTTCTTCCCAGAATCCGCTCATCTAACAATCAGTAAAAGTGGTGCTTTGTTCTTTTCACTATATAGCCGTAACTGGGGCGGCAAATGTTGATAGAAAAATAAAAAAAGTTGTCAGTTGTCAGTTTTCAGATTTCAGATTTCAAATTTAGTTGCCAGTTTCCAGTTGCCAATAGTTCATAGTTCGTTGTTCATGAAAAGATAATTTCATATTTCATATCTCAGATTTCAAATTGGCGAATCAATGCAAGATTCCGCTCAAAGATTTCACACGCCACAATTAGTATTTATTATATAGTCTTTAGTATATAGCCGTTCCTGGCAGGGTAAATGTTGATAGAAAAAGAGATAATTTCATATTTCAGATCTCAGATTTCAAATTTAGTTGCCAGTTTCCAGTTGCCAGGAACCAGACAAGGCCGGGACGGCCCCAGTGAGATAATAAACATTCCATAATCTGGATACCCGATTACGACATTCGAGGACAAGCGGGGTAAACCGGCTTTTTTTCAAGAGAACATCCCATTTGTACATCACGCAATTAGGGGCAGAATAGCATAAACAAATCACAAATTAAAGTGAAAAAAGTGCTTTATTTGCAAATTGGAGGAATTTCGTGGAATCCGTAACAAGTATATGAACGTAGACTACGTTTACATCATGACGAGTAGACGGAACGGCAGGTAATATGGCGTGACCGGAAACCAGTGTCAACGAGCCGGAGTATATAAGAAAAAACAGCAAGCGAATATCGTACATCCCTGTTCGGCAATGTTCAATGACATTTTTCTTGCCAGATTTGGAGATACAATGTAAAGTAATCCCGGCACGCAGGGCCCGTAGCTCAGCTGGTCAGAGCAGTGGACTCATAATCCATTGGTCGAAGGTTCGAATCCTTCCGGGCCCAATCTTCAAGTCTTTGGCCATCAATTATTTATGGTTGGTGGCTTTTCTTGTTCGGAACCGTCTGATGGGGTGCGCAACAAATGCGCAACAAAAACACGTCCCATCGCCTTGGAACTTGCCTGCCGTGCCTTATCCAGAAGACCATTCTTTACAGCCAAGTAGAATTTCCTCGTCGTCTCAAAGCTTCGGTACCAATAACAATTGAATCATCCGGGGCAAAATAAACGGCGTTTGGTGTGAATGGTTCGCCATAGCGATTGTTTATTAGCTTTGGATTACCCATAGTGCCCTAATTTAAAGCGCCCAATGACAATTACTGCCTGGTTTGACAAAAACTCCGGCGGGAAACCTCAGCCCGTAGGTCAAAAGCGGCCCAATCCCTGGGGATTGTACGATATGTACGGTAATGTCTGGGAATGGTGCAGCGACTTTTACAAAGTGGACTATTATCAGGAAAGCCCTGAAGAAAAGCCGAAAGGACCGAAGACCGGAGAAACAAAGGTGGTACGCGGCGGCGCATGGAAATTCAGCGCCGAGAGCTGTCGCTCCGGTTATCGTTACAATGAAAATCCCGGCTATGTTGATGGCTGCTTTGGATATGATATCTACGGCTTTCGCTGCGTTAGAAATGCCCCGCCGGACTGTAACCTTTAAGGCCGCATAAACGTATAAGACCGTGAAAAGACAGTTGTTCGTGGACTGTTATGGGATTAGCTGCCTAAATCACGGCAGCTTACAGGATTTTACCTTTTCACCTTCTATTTGATTCGAAGGCTGGCAAGATAGCGATTTTGGAAAATTATGATTTTTCGAGACTATAGCAGGTTTATAGTGTATAATCGTTCTCACTTATTTACACTTAATTGATTATTAGATACAAATGATTGTTACAACAATCCTTGGAGGTATGTCATGTCTCAGAAGCTCAGACTTATACCGGCCCTGATTTTGCTCGTGTTTGTTGCACAAAACACGATGGCGGCGCAAACCTTACCCCCGGCTAACCAGTGGATTCCGCAAGATGTGGTGATTTCACTGGAGCTGACACAGCCAAAAGCGCTGCTCGAATTGTTGTCGGGCGAGAAGGCGACCGCGGCTGTCACTGCGCTGCCGCTGTATCAGAAGCAGGCATCGACAGCAAAGTTCAAAGAGTTCCTCAACCTTATCAATTTCCTGGAGATTACGTTAGACACAGATTGGCGGACAGGCCTGGCGAAACTGACCGGCGGCGGCATCACACTTGCCATCTGTCCGGAGGACACGGTTTTGGTGATCATCGACGCCGAAGATGAGAATATGCTTCAGAAGTTTCACGAGATACTGCTCAACATGGCCCGGTCCGAGGCCGACAAACAAAATCAGCCAAATCGAGTGGCATCCACAGAAACAGAATACGAAGGTGTCACGGCGTGGACTTTCGACGGAGAAGAATCGCATGCAATAATCGGCAAGCGTCTGGTCTTCGCCAACCGTCCCGAAGGGCTCAAAGCCGTCCTGGAACTTCGCGCCAATTCCAAGAGCGCAAACCTAACATCGAACAGCACCTACCAGACTGCAAAGCGGGCAGTGAAACCCGACGCCGCCGCGACAGTCTTTGTAAACCTAAAGCCCCTTGTGCAAATTCCCAACATCGCGCAGCTTCTCAAGCAACAGCGCCAAAATCCACTGGCGGCATTGCTCTTCGCCGGAATCATTGAAACGGTGCGCGATTCGAATTGGTTGGCACTGGGTCTGCACATCAAAGACAACACGTTAGATTTTCAGTTATCGGTAGACGGCAAGACGGTGGCTCCGACAAGTCCCGTCGCCTTTGCCATACCAAACAAATCCGGTGAAGGCACTCTGCCAAACCTGTCGGTACCCCGTCGCATCGCCGCGTTAAGTCTGTATCGTGACCTGCATAGTTTCTACGCCGCCAAGGATGACCTTTTTCCCGAACGTACGTCCGGTTTGATCTTTTTCGAGAACATGATGGGTATATTCTTCAGCGGCCGTGACCTGACCAACGAGGTTCTGATAGAGACAAAGCCTGAAATCCGCCTGGTAGCAGCCGAACAGGAATATGATTCCTCAATCGGCGTACCACAGGTCAAGTTCCCTGCCTTTGCCTTAATCCTTCACCTTCGTCACCCGGAGCAGTTCAATGAAGTAGCTGAGGAAGCGTGGCAGAAGGCCGTGGGCCTAATCAACTTCACTCGCGGCCAGCAAGCGATGCCGGGGCTAATCATCGACCGTCCCTTGCAGGGAAAAACAAAGTATACAGTAGCCTACTTCTCGACCTCCGGGATCGAAGACAAGACTAATCTGGACCCGCGATTCAATGTCCGCCCAGCTTTGGCCATGCCGGGCGAATACTTAATCCTAAGCTCCACCGATGGTTTGGCCAAAGACCTGATCGATGCCCTACATCAAGAGACCGAACAGACTCCCGAACCACTCGCCGGAACCCACAGCCTGGTTGAACTCGAAGGAGGCCAGTTGGCCTCGATACTCGAAGCCAACCGCAAAACATTGGTTCGCGGGAACATGGTCGATAAAGGCAGCACACAGGAACAGGCCGAAGCTAATATCGATATGTTCATCAGCCTGGCGAAGTTTCTGGACAGCGCTAAGTTGGACATTGGGGTGCACGAGAGTCTTACCCGGGCAGGCTTGGAAATAAAGCTGAACTTACAATAACAGTGGATTTGCGCTAACGTTCAACCACGGTGCGTGGTACGTTGGTTGGAAATACCAAAAAGGAATCTCGCATGGTTTTGCAGATTGACAAACCGCAGGGGCATAATGAATCAAAAAAGGCTCACCCTGCAATTGCTGAAAAGCTTACGGATCCTGTCTGGGCCTGGAGAGAATACCAGACGGACGCTCAGCGGCCGTGGAACCTCGCTCAGGCCGGGCACCTGTACCGGCGTGCAGCTTTCGGGGCTACCTGGGACCAATTACAGCAGGCACTCTCCGATGGGCCGCAGCGAACCATCGATAAGCTAATGCGGCCGCAAGCCGACATAGGAGCGTTTAACAGCGCGTACGACGAGTATGAAAGCTCGGGCACTGGCTCAGCCGAAGGCCTGCGTGCGTGGTGGCTGCGTAGGATGATTCTAACTCCGCATCCTTTGCTGGAGAAGATGACCCTGTTCTGGCACAGCCATTTTGCTACGAATAGTGCGAAGGTCAAGAACGCCCGTTTGATGCGACAATACGTTCAACTTTTGCGAAGCCACTCCCTGAACTCGTTCCAGTCCCTGCTGAAAGGCATTTCGCGCGACCCAGCCGTGCTCATCTACCTCGGTGCCGAAACCAATCGCAAAGCACTTCCCAACGAGAACTTCGCCCGACCGCTTATGGAAGTCTTCACCCTGGGCTCCGGTCACTACACGGAAAAGGATGTTCAAGAAGCTGCCAAGGCCTTTACGGGCTTGTTTGTGCTGAGAGGCCGGCTTCGTTATATACCTCGCGAACACGATGGCAATCTCAAGCATATCCTCGGCCAAAAAGGTGACTTCACGGACGATGATGTCCTGCGAATAGTGCTCGAACAGCCCGCCACTGCGTGGACGCTGGTCCGAAAGCTGTACTGCTGGCTGATTTGCGAGACTGACGAACCCAATGCGAAGCTGATTGCCCCACTGGCTAAATCCTTCGCAAAAGACTACGATATACTAAAGCTCGTAGAAACAATGCTGCGTTCCAACCTGTTCTTCTCCCCGGCAGCATATCGCCGGCGGATTAAATGCCCGGTTGAGTTCGCCCTGGGCATTGTAAAACCACTGGAAGGAGTAATCTCCACAACGCAGCTTGCCCAGGACTTGGCCGGCATCGGTCAGAATCTGTACTACCCGCCCACTGTGAAAGGCTGGACCGGCGGACGGCACTGGATAAACAGCGCTACAATGGTGGAACGCCATAATCTGGCCTTAGCATTACTACAAGGCTCGGGGCCTTATGGCAACAAACTCAATCCGTGGGCTGTCGCCAAAAAGCACGGATGTTCGACATCTGAATCCGCCGCTGGTTTTCTGCTCGACCTGTTCCTGCAGGGTGACCTGGAGCCTGATATTCGTGGCGCCCTGCTGAAAACAGCAGTAGCACCTGCCGATGCAAGTGATACTATTCCAGCAGATACAGTACGCCGTTTTGCACATGCGGTAGTCACATTACCTGAGTTTAATCTGGCTTAGATTTGGAGAAGATGCCATGGACTATACAAGACGCGATTTTTTGAAGACCACTTTAGGTAGCTCAACACTACTATCGTTCGCATCCGCTACGCCGCACTTCCTGGTTAGCTCGTTGATGGGCGCTGCGGCCCGGCGTGATGAACATGACACGGTGCTCGTAGTGATCCAGCTCTCCGGTGGTAACGACGGTCTGAATACCGTGGTTCCGTACGGCGACGATGAGTACGGCCGAAACCGTCCTACGCTGCGTCTGCCAACCAAAGAGTTGCACAAAATCAACTCGATGATGGGCTTCCATCCAAGGATGGGGGCATTCGCGCGATTGTATAAACAGGGATATCTAAGTGTCGTTCAGGGTGTCGGCTATCCGAATTCGGACCGCTCTCATGAGGGTGCGATGCGGATATGGCATACTGCCGACCCCGATAGTCCCGGTCGCCAAACCGGTTGGATTGGTCGGGCTGCCGACAGCGTATGGAATCCGAACACAACAAACGCACCTGCCATATTTATCGGGCCGATAGCCCAGCCGTTTGCCCTGAACGCCGAGAACGTAGTCGTCCCGTCCATACGCTCGCTTCAAGACCTCACGACCAGCCAAATACCCGGCTATCCAAAAGACCAATCTCAACGGAAACGTGCATCTGAACTTCCCCGTGCAGATAAGGGGAATTCATGGTTGGATTTCCTGCAGCGCAGTACGCTCAACGCTTACACTAACAGCCAGCGAATCGAAGCGGTGACCAAGGCGTCAGCCAACACGGCCGAATACCCTTCGTTCCAGCTTGCCGCCACCTTCCGTACGATTGCACAACTTATTAGGGCCGATATCGGTATCCGGATTTTCTTCATGGAATTCGGTGGCGGCGGGATCGGCGGCTTTGATAACCACGCCAATCAACTGGGTAACCATTGCGCCTTGCTGCACCAGTTGTCCGAGTCAGTTGCAGCCTTTGTCGACGATCTAAGGCGTGACAAGCTGCTTGACAGGGTCCTGTTGATGACGTTCTCTGAATTTGGCCGAACAGTCAAGGAAAATGGCCGGCGCGGCACCGGACACGGCGCCGCTGCCCCTGTGTTCCTGGCCGGCGGCAAGCTAAAAGGGGGTCTTATAGGCCCACGCCCCAGCCTCACTGATCTTGATAACGGCGCCCCAAAGTTTCACACCGACTTCCGCAGGGTTTACGCTACCGTGCTGGACCATTGGCTTGGCTTCGATAGCCGAGCCGTGCTCGGCAGACAGTTTGAATCTCTCAATGTTCTGAATGTTTAACCTGTTCGACCTATTATATTGCTTAGGCCGGCAATGTAGTGAGTGGACTAATCCGTATATGGTATACTGCCCAAGTGGGGCCAACATTGCATGGAAGTTCGATGCCGGTAAGTTGACGGCTGTCGGTATTGACCCGAACCATCCCTGGTTTTAGCGGATTCTGTAACCAATTTCCCTTGATTTCGCAGTATCCTAAATATATTCCAAAAATGCGTTTTAAGTCCTTTGTGAGCTTTACACAAGTCGGACATACCTACTTCATAGAGAAAAGTAAAATATTCAAATCAGCTCGCACATAAACTGTTGACAATTCCGGCAATTATGGATATATAAGGAAACCAAGATGGATAGCGTAAATCCATAACGAAAATAGCATTTTAATGAAACAGCAGTATAGTAGGAGGAAAACCACTATGAGCGAAAACACGAGAAAAGACACATCTCGTCGCGAGTTTTTGAAAAACACCGGCCGAATCGCTGCGACTTCGGCCCTGATAGGGGGTATCGCTCCGCGCATCTATGCAGGAGAGAACAATACCATTAAAATGGCCCTGATAGGTTGTGGCGGACGGGGAACCGGCGCGGCATCGAACGCGCTCTCAGTCAAGAACGGGCCAATGAAGCTTGTTGCTATGGCAGACGTTTTCGAGAACCGTCTTGCTCGCAGTTACAAGAGTTTGAAGGACGGACACTCTAAACAGGTAGACGTGCCCGAGGACTGCCAGTTCATCGGCTTTGATGGTTACAAGAAGGCGATGGACTGTCTTGACGCAGGCGATATAGCGATTTTTGCAACACCTCCGGCATTCCGCTGGGTGCATTTTACATACGCCATCGAGAAGGGCCTGAACATCTTTATGGAAAAGCCTGTCACCGTGGACGGCCCGACCAGTCGGCGGATGTTCAAGCTCGCCAAAGAGTCAAAAGAAAAGAACCTAAAAGTAGGAGTGGGATTGATGTCCCGTCACAGCCGGGCGCTTGAAGAACTGGCCAAGCGCGTTCACGACGGCGAAATCGGGGACCTCATCCTGCAGCGAGGCTACAGGATGGGCGGCCGGGCCTGCACAACAGGTCCCAAGCCGGACAATATGAGCGAGTTGCTCTACCAGATTCAGCGGTTCCACAGCTTCATCTGGGCCAGCGGCGGCATGTACAGCGACTTTTACATCCACATCATCGACCATCTCGGCTGGATGAAAAACGCCTGGCCGGTTAAGGCCCAGGTGCTCGGCGGCCGACACTATCGCGGCGATAGCGTTGACCAGAATTTCGACCATTACGCGGTAGAATACACGTATGCCGACGGAACGAAGTTCGATTTCGACGGGCGTGCCATGACGGGCTGCAAGGGCATCTACTCGAGCTACCTTCACGGCACCAAAGGTATGGCGATCGCTTCCAAGAACGGCGATTGTGGAATGCCCTCCAGCACTTACAAGGGCAAGAATCCGATGAAATCGAACTTGCTCTGGGAATCCAAAGTCAGACCGGACGAGCGGAATCCATATCAAAACGAATGGAACGACCTGGTGGACGCCATCCGCAACGACAAGCCCTACAACGAAACCGAGCGCGGCGTTCAGGCCAGCCTCGTGACGAGCCTGGGCCGCATGGCCGCACACACCGGCCAGGAAATCACCTACGACGATATCCTCAACTGCGACCACGAGATGGCGCCCGGCTTGGATAAGTTGACGATGGATTCTGCTGCACCTCTGCAGGCCGATGCCGACGGTAAATATCCCGTCCCACAGCCGGGCAAAATAAAAGACAGAGAATACTAAGATTTCGTTTGGTTCGTGTAGAGTGACAATTTGTCCAGGTGTTAATATGTAAGGTATCTTGATGCACAACTTTAACACTGTTTCTTATCGTGTGGTCGCATTTTTAATACTGTCGGCCATTTGCGTTCTCGCCTGTAAGTCCCCGAAAGACGTAGAAGGCAAAAACAGTGAACACAAGAAAAAATATACGGAGACAATTACTTCCAAAAACGGTGAGGAGATTTCCTTCGATATGGTGTTTGTTCCCGGCGGAATATTTGACATGGGAAGCCCGGAGGACGAATCAGGCCGTAAAGACGATGAAGGACCACAGCACAAAGTGCGTATCTCGCCCTTTTACCTCTGTACAACTGAGACTACACTTGAGCTTTTTCTGGCCTACTACCAAGAGACGATGAGCACAAAGAAAGACTTTTTCGAAGCGGAACAAGGAAAGGAAGAAGCGGAGCAAAGCAAAAAGGACGTTGACGCAATCACGGGTCCTACTCCTGTTTATGGGGACCTGACAATGGGTTACGGCAAGAAGCACCCGGCGATGGGGATGACCTGGCACAATGCTACGAATTTCTGCAAGTGGCTTTCAAAAAAGACAGGCAAAAGATATCGTCTACCGACAGAGGCGGAATGGGAATATGCCTGCCGGGCTGGCAGCTCTAACGCCTTCAGCTTCGGAAACAACCCAAAACAGCTTGCGGACTTCGCCTCTTATGAAGACAATTCTGATGACGAGGCCGGCGAAGTCGCCAAGAAAAAAACCAATAGCTGGGGTCTGTACGATATGCTGGGCAATGTTCGCGAATGGGTTTACGACTTCTACAGTCCTGATGCATATAAGGATGCTGCCAAAAAAAATCCAACCGTCGACTCACGAGGCCCAACGAGCGGTAAGGTACACGTGGCTCGCGGCGGCGACTACAGCAGCTCGATAGATGAGCTTCGCTGCGCAGCCAGGGCATTCGAAGAAGATTGGTGGCGTTTCGGCGACCCACAGATACCCAAGAGCAAGTGGTGGCTGCCCGAAATGGATATCATAGGTTTTCGGATAGCCACATCTATAGAACCATATTCAGGCAAATAAAACGCAATAAATGAAAGGATGAGTCCAATGGATGCTTCGCAAAATACGACACGGCGCACATTTCTAAAAGGCACGGCCGCTTTAGCAGGCGGTGCACTGGCAAATAAACTGATTATCGACAAAGCAGCTTATGCCTCCGGCAGCAATATCATCCGCGTTGGTATGATTGGCTGCGGTGGACGTAACACCGGAGCCGCCGCCCAGGCACTAACGGCGGATCCCGGCGCACGGCTGGTAGCAATGTGTGACATCTTCATGGACCGTGTCAAAAGCAAACTCCGAATTCTGAAAGAGCAGAAAAATGAACAGGTCATAGTGGACGACGACCACTGCTTTGCCGGCTTCGACGGCTATAAGCACGTGATTGAGGCATCGGATGTGGTAGTGATTGCCAACGCGGCCAAGTTCCATCCACTCCATGCCATAAGTGCAATTAAGGCAGGAAAGCACGTATTCGTAGAGAAGCCCCACGGTATCGACCCGGCCAGTGTCAAGCTCATGCAGCAGGCGGCAGAGCTGGCAAAGCAAAAGAAACTGTGTCTCGTTTCCGGTCTGCACAGCCGGTACCACGCAGGCTACGCCGAAACGGTCCAGCGGATACACGACGGCGCTATCGGCGACGTGGTCGCCATTGAAGAAAATTTCCTACGCGGTCCATATGGTGTAATCGAACGCAAGGCAGGACTGACGGAATTACAGTGGCAATGCAGTACCCAGTACCACTTCCGTTGGCTCTCCGGAGATGATGTCCCCCAATCGCTGGTGCATAACCTGGACCGTTCCAGTTGGGCCATGAAGAACAAGGCCCCTGTGAAATGTCATGGTTTGGGCGGCCGGTCTTCGATGACCGAGCCGATCTATGGAGATGTGTTCGATCACCATTCGGTTGTTTACGAATTCGCCAATGGCGTGCTAATCTACGCCTTCTGCAGAACTACGAACGGATGCCACAACGATTCTTCCAGCGTCGTGCTTGGCAGCAAAGGCAAGGCGAACATTACGGGGTGCCGGATATGGGGCGAGACAAACTGGCGATGGAAGGGAAGGTGTGATCCTTACCAAAGAGAACACGATGTACTTTTTAAGGCGATTCGCTCCGGCGAGCCCATCAATAACGGCGACTACATGGCCCGCAGCACTATGATTACCGTAATGGGACAAATATCATGTTATACCGGCAAGGAGGTGACGTGGGAGCAGATAAACAAGTCAGACTTCTACTACCCTCCCAAGCCGGAGGATTGCCGTGACGATATGGAACCGCCTGTAAAGGCCGGCCCTGATGGCAGCTATCCTGTGCCCAAACCAGGTTTTACTAAAATGATTTGAGCTGACCCCGTTAGGAATAAGTCGAACCGGGGAAGTGCCGGAGTTACAGTCGGGATTTCTAACTGGGCTGACAAAAACTAACCGCAAAATTGGTAATTGGTTATTGGTTATTGGTGACTTGTTACTGGTAAATCACCAATAACCAGTAACCTAATCCCGACTTTTTGACGAAACTTCCACCTGTCGAGCGCCTCAAGGCCGAACGGCAGTTGCCGCAGAATTGGCGTTCATTTGCGTCGAATATCTCGGTAAAGCAAGGCAAAAGACGCTTCCCTGACCAGGTATGCTTTCGGCCCAGATTCGCCCCCCCTGTGTATCGATTAATTGTTTTGCCACATACATTCCCAAACCGATACCCTGTGACCCCGGCCCAGCATATTTATCGCTTTTAATGAAATTATTGAAAACCTCACTTACATCCTCGCCGCCTATTCCAATGCTGGGATTCCGTATATCAACCCGCACCTCATCGGCCAAATCCCCGGCTGTAATTTGGATAATACTACCCATCGGTGAAAATTTGATGGCATTGTCGATGAGATTAACGAGTATCTGCCTGACCACAGCCTGGTCCGCATTTACATTGAAACCGGCATCAGACGGGAAAGGCGCCGACAACTGTATCTTTTTTTCAGAAGCTAAGCTGTTAAGCAAAAGCATTGCTTCAGAAACCGCCTCTTTTATAACAACTTTTGTTTTTTTGAACTTCACATCCCCCGTCTCTATTTTTGAAATATCAAGAAAGTCGCTGATGATTTTAGCCAACCTGTCGATCGCCTTATCAGCGATTTCAAGTTCTTTTCGAAGCTGAGCGCTTACCGCCCCTAACCTTCCAGCCATCGCATTAGAAACAATCCCCTTGAAGATACCCAGCGATGTTCTAAGCTCGTCAGAAACAGTTACGGCCAAGTCGTCTTTCAGCCGATCGTAACTCCTGAGTTTCTCTTCTGCCTTTCTACGCTTCACCACATTCTCTATGTTTACAGGCAAAACTTTAAGGTAATTATGATTGTCGTCTTTAATAAGATAATCAAACGCACCAGCCTTCATAGCCCTTACGGCGATTTCCTCATCACCGGTCCCTGTGGCGATAATGACCGGAATATCCTCCATTGAATCAAAGATGTCAAACGCCGTTCCATCACCAAGAAGATAGTCTACAATTGCGATGTCAAATGTGTCGGTATCCAATATGCTAATGGCTTCTGAAACAGAACCTGCTACTGTGCAATCATAAGGCAGCTCTTCGTCTTTCACGAACCGCTGAAAAGCCTCCTGGTCTACTCTGTCATCTTCGATTAGAAGGACTTTATATCTTTCATTATCCATACATTACCTTCCTTTCCCCGGCGAGATGCAAGTTCGTATATTCTCCTAACTTCTTAATAACAGCTTCTCTCCTATTTTAACGCCCGCAAAAGCCCCCTTCCCGATGCTGCATTTTGGCAGGGTAAAACAGAAGCTGTTTCCCCGTTCGTGCTCGCTTTCAATCCATATAAATCCGCCGTGCATTTCCACTAATTGCCCGGCCAGCGGCAAGCCAAAAGCCAAGACTTTTTTGTCAGAATGGAGCTGCTCATCAATCAATGCAAAGAGGTCAAAAACCTTATCCATCTC
>Ga0307445_10001497_pt1 | contig 13176 bp, 8 predicted proteins | sample SalMarSW160330MG_FD_202147 | JGI IMG/M metagenome (GOLD analysis project Ga0307445, IMG submission 202147) | Salt marsh sediment microbial communities from the Plum Island Ecosystem LTER, Massachusetts, United States - SW1603-30 | ecosystem: Environmental > Aquatic > Marine > Intertidal zone >...
ATCATGAAATCGAGAACCGACGACCATATCAGCTTCTGCGTCTATGATTGGTTGGATAATGAGAGGAATCTGCATTGGATTAAACTGTCCATCGGCATCTATTGTACAGATAACATCAGCTTCCATTGCAAGAGCCACATGCATTCCGCTCTTAATTGCCGCAGCTACACCCATATTCATGGGATGCCTGAGTACATAATCTGCCCCTGCGGCTCTGGCAATTTTTGATGTGCCATCGTTTGACCCATCATCTACAACGACTATCAATAATTTACGATGCTTATCAAAATCTCGAGGTATCTGTCGAATAACATTTCCTATTGTTGTTGCCTCATTTAAAGCTGGCATGACAACGACAATTTTACTTTTTTTTAGGTGGGAAATGGTATTCACCCTCAGATTACATACTATTGAATCTCAATATCAATTGTGCTTCAAGTCTGGATATACTTAAACCTAATTGCATTGAATCTGTTCTCCTGCTGCATTCCACAAGATTCACTTATTAGAAAGTCAGAAGACAATTTTCACAGATGATGGAGCGAGAAAGATTTCATAGAATTCTTACAGGATTATTCAGTGAATCCAATAGATGGGTTATTAGCTTGGGAGCTATGGGGTTATGGCTAGTTTCGCTAGCGACCGGTCTGTTTTCTTTAGCATATTATCTAACTGTCCCGATGTTCTTCTATTTGATTGGGAGTCTTCTTCGACTAGGTCCTTTGCGCAAACTTGGGTTTCAAGTGGGCACACGAAGTTTCCTTGAAGAAGCAATCATTGATATCTTGCATAGTATACTAGTGACATCCGCAGTTGCTTTAATTCTCAACTTCCTATTTCAATTGAATTCCCTCATTACAATCGGTTGCTATGGCAGCATATTTCTCATACTCGCTCTAGTAGCTGGACACGAAACACGTGCTCGTGAAAACGAAGCAATCAGAGACCTTGAAAGCCTCCAGATTACTAAAGAACTGAAGTACGCATTATTTGGTATTTTGGCATTCAGTGTTGCATTTGTCTTGATTCGATTGAGCTTATATCCATGGCCGACAACGGCAGGAACCGACACCTTCAGCCATCTAGCCGCAATCAATCAGATTCTTTACGATCACGGCACTGCAAAAATCATTGATGGTTATCCTTACATATTCCACACTCTTGTTGCAGTTCTTTGTTTGCTATCAGGAGGGAATCCTCTATGGGTCATCAGCAATATCTATCCATTCATCTATCCATACTCTTTGATTCTTAGTTTCCTATTCCTGTACTTCATAACCAAGAACAGTATACTCTCATTCGTAGCGACACTATGCACGCTATGTGTCTATGAGCATGGAGGACTGCTTGCTACCTACTTCCCATTTCCTTCGTCATTTGCATTCATCTTCTTGTATACAAGTTACATAGCTTGCTTCATTCTAAGACCTTCATATTATAATGCAGGTCTAATTGTTTCTCTTGTCACGTTGACCATCTTTATGTATCCAAGTGCGCTTTTCGTGTCAGTACCTATACTGGCATATCTTCTCGTGCGAACCGGATTCTTGCCAAAGACACTATCAATACTTTACAAGTTCATCTTTGGTGGCATAATCATTGCCGGAGGAATTCTCATTCTGGTGTACTATGCCATCCTTCCACTACTATCAATTCCCGCACCTGTAATCACTTTGAACAGTTCTTTTACTATCATCGACAATCTAGATAATGCATCGCTTCATTTTAATTTGGGCTATTCACAGTTACAAGGTTTAGGATTGGTTACTGGTCTTGTAATTTGCTGGTTGGCAGTCCAAGGAAAACGAATACAGCACAAGTGGACTGAGAACACTAACTATGGGTTTATTGCTTTACTCGGAACTGCATATCTAATTATATTCTTTACACCAATGAGATATGTTCATAGAACAGAACTCTACCTAAGACCCATTTACAGCCTTCTCATTGTCGTGGTAGCTTATACAATTGCATTACTACTCATACAATCAGTACCGTTTTTGAGAACAGTAGCTAAAAGAAAATCAGATATTCTTGTTCTGATTTTACTGCTGTTGATAATGATGCCTATCTCCGCTGAGAAAACGGTACAGCAGGGTTTGTATCTTGCCTATGGAGAAACAAGAACACCAGATGCAGATGAGTTTAGCGCATTCACATGGATTGCTAGCCGCACAACACCTGGGGACTATATCCTCACGGATATGGCCACTGGATACATTATGAGAGGTACCGTCTTTCGAAATGCATCAACTGCATTCACTTTGGATGGCGAATCGAAGTCTCCAAATTCATTCCCGGACTTGACACAACGCATTTTTGATTTCTTGAATTCTTCCTTGGATACTGTCAATACTACAATCAGTGCACTGTTAGATGATGAAACCTTCCAGAGCTATGCAACATCAATTGCTTACATTATGATATCACCGCGTACGAATATGTGGATAAGTCGTGCTCGTGACGGTTCATTCATTAGAACTGCTTCGTACCAATTTGATTTAGGACAAAATGATACATCATGGGCCAAATTCAATAGTTCGCTTTTCGAAGTTGTCTATTCCATCGGAGATGTTCGTGTACTACAATTCAATTTTAACCTGAATGAGATTGTAATGCAGATGTCAGCTGAAAAGCTAGTGTATGCAAATCTGAGAGATTAGTACTTGATCGTAAACTTACCATAATATTGAAAATGGCTACCAACTGAGTCTACACATTCAAAGACTGAAGAGAGTTGTGTACATAATAACGTTGGAGTATAACACGGTTGAAAATCCGGGCGCTTGTACTGGGAAATGACTCGAGAAGCACTCTTGCAATAGTCAGATCTCTAGGAAGAAGAGGAATTATTGTCGATATAGGCTCCAGTGAACGGAAGACACCTAGTAGATATTCTCGATACACAAACCGAACGTATCTTCTTCCTGAACCGATGTACAGTATCGAAAGATGGACAAAAGCACTGAAAGTATTATTGAGAATAAACAAGTACGATATTATAATCCCAGCAAGTGAAGTGACTATAATTCCAATCATGATAGAATATGAAGAATTAAGCAAATTAGCTCTGGTAACTATTCCGGAACCAGATATATTTCTTCAGACTCTGAGAAAGGACCAAACACTTGAATTGGCAAGGAACTGCAATGTTCCAATACCAAAATCCTACCTTGTCAAATCGATGAAAGAAGTTGAAGAAGCAGTAATTAATCTTGCAATGCCCGTTGTTCAAAAACCAGTATCATCTAAGATAAGAATACATGATGAACAACTTCCATTCCGAGTAAGGTATGCAAAGGATACAAATGAACTCACAACTAGCATGAGTGAATTACTCAAATTCACACAGGTCCTCCTCCAGGAAAAGGTACCGGGAACCGGAATCGGGCAGGAATTCCTTGCACTAGATGGTAAAATTCTAGCAATGTTTCAGCATGAAAGAATTCATGAACCATCAGGAGGCGGTGGTAGTAGTTATCGAAAAAGCACAGATATCGATCCTGAGCTACTTGTATACTCCAAAAGGATGATTGCCGAACTTGGATGGACCGGCGTACTTATGGTTGAATACAAGAGTGATCCTATCACTGGAAGTAAGTGGTTAATGGAAATAAACGGGAGATTCTGGGGTTCTTTACCATTAGCAATTGCTGCAGGTGTAGATTTTCCCCGACTCTTAGCAGAGATGCACCTTATGAAAAAGGGAATTACAGCACCAAGATATATACAGGGCACAAAATGCAGAAATCTATTGCTTGACCTTGTCTGGGTGGTAAGAAGGATATTGGGTCATGAAAAAGGAGCCAATAGGTTAGATGGTATTCGACAGCTCTTCCAGATCCCCGTGAAACTGTTAGCCAAGGTAGATCATAGTGATACATTCGTTACAGATGATATGACACCAGGTTTCATGGAATTATATTCAATTGTTGAACTTGAGATAATGAACAAGCTATTTGCACTCCTTTTAGCATATCGTAGGAGGAAGTATCTGCAAACGTCCAATATCATGGAACGTAGAATTGAAGCGACTAGGAGAATACGAAAAGCGAGTAATGTTCTTTTCTTCTGTAAGGGTAATATCTGTCGGAGTCCCTTTGCTGAACAATCCTTTAAGAAAGTCCTTTCAGAGAGTGGTTTGACCGATATACGTGTTGAATCTGCAGGAAGAATTTCACGAGAAGGTAGACGTTCCCCAGCATTAGCCATTGCAAGTGCCGCAGAATTTGGAATTGATTTAGCTGGTCACAGGTCACGAAAACTTACTCAGGAAATGCTCGATGAATGTGGAGTTATCTTTGTGATGGATGCAAGTGAATATCAGTGGATAACACACAATTTTGCTAATATCACCAACAAGATATTCTTTCTTGGAGAGTTCCATAACGGTAAAGTCGTTGAGATAGATGACCCTTGGGGAAAGTCATATCAGACATTCCATAGAGTTTATAATTGCATAACAAAGATTCTCCAAATTGTGAGGCTCTCCTTGCTTGAAATTGCATCTATCTGTTGATACAGAGGTGGACAATCTCTGGGACAAATCGGATGGGACTGGATTAGAAAATCTGAGCGCGATTCCTAGATTTCAAGAATTATGTGATGACTTCTCATTTTCACCTACCTATCTTGTCACATACCCCGTAGCTGATTTGCCAAGAGGCAGGGATATTCTTGGAGATATTGTGAAGTCCGGTCGTGCTGAGATTGGGGCACACTTGCATCCTTGGACATGTCCTCCAATCGAACAGATTACCAAAAATGATCATTATCACCACCCTTGCCCTCATCACCTTCCTCTTGACTTGTTTCGCAGAAAGATGATAAATCTTACAGCGAAAATCAAGGAGTCTTTTGGAAAAGATCCAATCACGTATAGAGGAGGACGCTGGGGAATCATTGGTTCACACCTTCCAATACTTGAAGAATTAGGCTACAAGGTTGATACTACTGTTACACCCCAAATTTCATGGAAGATTATTGCACGAGCATCAAAAGAAAAATATGGAATTAATTTCGCGGATGCACCATTGAATCCGTACTACCCATCCACTGACAATATTAGCATGCCGGGAGAATCAAAAATCCTTGAAATTCCGATTACAGTCCTTCCTGTTAAGCGGCCTCATTTCAGTAGAATATTCCATTCTATGGCAAATTCAAGACTTGTTATAGTGGCACGAAGGCTTGGATTCGGGCCTCAAATGTTACGACCCTTACCACAAATTGGGAGGCGAGCATTCAAAGTATTTCTTGAAACAGCTATTGATATGGGAATGCCTCAGATTCATATGATGACGCATTCGTCCGAGTTGCAATTCCCATTCTCTCCCTATAATAGAACATTTAGTGATAATGAGAAACTGTATTCCAAATTACACTATTTCTTTAGTATCTGTGAGGAAGCTGGATTAGAAGGTGGAACGCTAGGAGATTACCAGCATTCGGTGGAATGAATCTCCTAATTTGAATTAGATTGAAGAATAGCGGCAATTTTGTCAACACGTTCGTCATTGGTCACATTGAGAAAACGTGCTGTTAAAAGATGACCTCTTCGAATCAGCTCATTCCGTCTATCGCTATTTGATAGAATCCCCGCAATAGCTGATGCATATTTTTTAGCGTCTGCTTCATCAATCAATTGACATGCCCAGTCAAAACCTAGGCTCTCAGACCCATGAAATCGATAGCTCACCACAGGGCAACCCATAATCAACGCCTCATGAGGTGCTTTTGCAAACCCCTCACTGACCGAGGGAAAAATCATAAGATCGCACACTTCGTGTAGTGCGAGAACTTTTTCGTTAGGTAGACGACCTAGGAACTTTACAGAGTCTGAAACTCCCATAAATTGCGCACGTTTTTCTAGATTCCTTCGTTCAGGACCGTCACCTACTACAAGAAGCACCGTGTTTGGGATGTTCTTCTTAAGAATTGCAAGAGCATCGATGGCAATATCGATTCTTTTTCCCGGAGATAAGCGTCCTACCGTGATGAGTAGTTGCATATTTGAGTCCTTGGATTCAAGGGAATAACGAAGAGACCTTGCGTATTCTCTAGCAGATTCGTCTATCTCTTGGGTATATTTCATGGACCGAAGAATGGTATATACCCGTGAACGGGCACCTCTTCCAATTCTTTTTTCTGCATAGCGTGCAAGTCCTTTTGTGACCGTAATTGCCGCTCGGCTTCTTTTGAACACATAGAAATCGCGAATAGGCCAGAAGATACGCACTAAGTTAGCAAGCCAGTATTGCCCCTTGAATCGAAGCTCGCTAATAATAACCTCGCTGTCCCATCCTCTCATTGTCGTGACGAGTTCTGTTCTCGAAGTAAGTAAATGTAAAATTGAAACATTGGCATTGGCAAAAGTATCAACATAGAGAACGTAATCTCCTAATTTCCTGAAAGATAGAGTGGCGAGAACTTGTCTGGTTAATGGATTTCCATTTATTCGTAAATGATAGATGTTTGAGATTTCAGGGTCATTTGTAAGATTTATTTTGCTAGTTCTAGATGGCTCTGCTGACACAAGATAGACCTTTTCAAAGTGTGTTGCTAGGCGGATGATTCGTTTAACATGTTCCGGGCTCCGATGTTTCCGAAAAGGGAAGCCGACCTTATTGCTCAGGACCACTAGATTCATTCTTACGCCTCAACGAAAGGACTCATTCTCGAATGTTCTAATATCAACCAATATTTGAGCTTGATAACGATTGCTATCAAAAGCGAACTATTGAAATGACAGATACACTCAGAGAGAAAATCAAGCATAATTTATTAGAGCAACTCGCGAGGACATCAAAATATAGATAATGTCTAGAGGAATCCATTCTGATGAAGAGTATCAGTACTGAACAATCGATGTGGATAGTATCAGTGACATTCTTCTGTTTGTGGTGCATCTCTCTATTAGCCGGTTTGCAAGGACTAGCATACTATCTTTCCATTCCAATCTTTTTCTTCTTCATAGGGCGATCAATAAGAATTGGACTTCTTGATAGGTTCGGACTAGCAAAATTCAGTGGTAACTATCTAGAGGAAACATTGATTGATATCGTGATCAGCAGTATTGTGACAATAGGAGTTGGAGGAATTCTTGCGACTCTGTATCTGCTCACAGCATTGAATACACTACTTGTTAACGGTCTGCTTTTTGGTGGGTTCACTTTTCTATGGCTGATTAGAATACTCAAGGACAATATCAGTATAGAAGAAGAAACTGAGTCCCCCAAACTGGGATTAGATCACAAGTTGGGTTTACTTGTCATAATCATATTTAGTGGCGTATTCGTGATAGTTAGATGGTTTATGTTTCCATATCCAATGACTAGTGGGACTGATACCTTTAGCCATCTTGCTGTGATCAATCAAATCATTCACGATAATGGCTCGTCACATATCACCAGCGGAGGATTATATCTATACCATGCAATTGTCGCACAGTTTTGTATCATATCTGGTGCAAATCCTCTTTGGGTAATTAGCAATATCTACCCAATTGTGTATCCAGTTTCAATGGTTTTGATGTACCAGTTTTTGTTTTATATCAGCAAAAATAGTAAGATGTCCGTTATAGCAACAATTGGGACCTTATCGGTCTATGAGCATGGAGGGTTACTCGCAACATATTATCCCTTTACTATAACATTCGCATTTGTCCTTCTCTATCTGTGTTTCATTGCATGCTACATCTTAGAGCCATCGTGGTTTAATTTGGGACTTATCATTACTCTTGCTAGCATTGCAATTCTAGCATATTTTTACGCGGCTTTTGTTTTAATCCCTATACTTGCTTACCTTCTTGTACGACAGGGCTTTGTTCCTAAGCATCTCTCAGTACTCTACAAAATTCTTTTTGGAGGCATAATAATCGGTGGTGGGGCATTAATCGTTACCTTCTATTTCATTTTCCCCTCCCTGCTAGGCTCAACACCTGAAATTGAAATTGCTGCCTTCTTCACCTTCGAAGATACTCTAGCTATATCTCTATCACATTTCACGACAGGATATTCAATCTGGCAAGCTATATTGATGATAGTTGGTTTAGCATTGAGCTGGTCAGTGGTATTCAGTAAGAGAAAGATAGACCATCCCTGGTTGACGGATTTCAACTTTGAGATATTAGCACTACTGGGAACAGCATACCTAATCGTATTTTTCACACCCATCAGCTATGCATTTAGAACAGAGCTGTTCGTACGAGCAATAAATCTACTTTTAATTGTCACATCAATATTCATAATCGCGGCTTTTACTATCATCGTATTTTCATACCTAATTGAAAAAATAAAAGCAGTACCCGGAAAGAAACTAGTTCAAAACACAGTTACTCTCTGTTTCGTCATGCTATTGATTTTCGTTCCAGTTTCCTATGAGAAGACAAATCGTCAGATTACTTATTTGTGGTATGGTGAAACTAGGACTCCAACATCCGATGAAATGGATGCTTTCAATTGGATAGCAAATAACACGGTCCCAGGTGATTACATTCTGACGGATATGGCAACAGGATTTATACTTCGAGGAGTGATATTTAGAAATGCTTCAACATCATTCACGCTTGATGGGCGAATAAAATCCACAAACTCCTATCAGAACCTATCTATGGCTCTTTTCAAGTTTATGAATTGCACTCTCCATTTTGTGGTTGATAACTACATTAATCTCCTTGAAGACGAAACATTAACGAAATACACTTCCTCCATTGCATATATCATGATATCACCAAGAACCAACTATTGGCTTAGTCAAGCTAGGGAAGGAATTTTTCGTAGAACTGCAAGTTATAGTTATGAGATTAACCAGGCAGATCCTTCATGGCGTAAGTTTGATAGTAGCTACTTCAACGTCTGTTATTCAGTGGGAGGGGTCAGGATTCTTCAACTGGATCCGAAATATCTACTATGAGTGCATTCTATTCTGATTTATGTGGGATTGGATTATTGTTACTCGGTTTTGGACCTGCTACAAGCAAGTCACCAAAGTAATCAATCATGGGGCTAAATCTAGCAGGAAGTAGCATTTGGATGAATTCAATATCCGAATAATCCACCGCATGCAGTAATCGTAACATTAGAACATAGAGACTTGCTGCAAGTATGAAATACAGAGGTAGGAGGATGAAATAGTTCCAAAAAGTTTGAAGTACAAACAGAACCGCAACCGTTACGATACTAGACAATAGTGGTTTTGATAATGCGGAAACATCGAAACTTATGTCCTCTCTCATTCGTAGAGTGGCACCAAGTACAAGTAGCTCGACTGCAAAAACAATCGTTCGTGCAAAGGCCACTCCTAGAAGCTGTAAGGGGATAATTAGTAGAAACGATGCTGCTAACCCTGTGATAAGAACACTCCCTTTTGCCAAGAAGAGAGCTCGTGTTCTGCCTTGCCCCATCAGAATACTTCCAAAGATTACTGTTGGACATGTCAAACCGGACGCTATTGCTAGAATAGATAATATTGGTGCTGCATCAGCATATCCCGGACCTGCAATTATATCAACGACATAGTTTGCTTCAATTGCCACAGCAAAAGTAATTGGTAGGTATATCAGGTACAACCAACGATATGCAACTCTAGCACCAATCTTCAGGGTTTCATTATCACCAATGGAAGCTATTTCTGAGAATCTCGGGAACAGAGCGGAACTGACTGAAGTGGGTAAGAGGGATATCATGCTTATAGCAGTCAGAGCTGGACTATACATTCCGAGTGCAGAAGTACCAAGTAATAGAAGGAGAACATAGCGGTCAATTGTAGAATTCAGGTAATTAAGGACATTTGAAAGATAGAGTGGTCCAGTGAACGCTACCAATTGTTGACGTGTAATACTTGATTCTCCTTTTTCGAGATATCCTCGTGAAGACCAGTAGAAGCAGAGGATGAAATCTATGCTGTCTCCTACTGTCCATCCGACGATTATACCCGCAATTCCGTAACCATTTAGAAGCATGATAATTGCAATAACTGACCTCGATACCCCCCCTACAACACCAGCAATCCCTGCGCGTTTGATTCTTCTTTCACCAATCAATGCTCTGTGAAAAAAATTTCGAAGAATAGTAGGAATGATATCTAATGACAATAATGAAACATAGAATATGCCCACATTACTCCCAAGAAACATGAAAGATAATGGTCCAGAGAATATCACAAGGAAAATTGCAGAACCCACTGCACATACAGATCCTAAGATAATCATCAATCTGAAGAATGCCCTACCTCCAGGAATGTTCTGTTTTGCTTTTAGGTCAGCCAGAAATCGTACAACTGCTTGGGGTAATGCAAAGACACCAAATGTATTGAGGAGCATTGCTAGCATTGTAATAAAAGCGAGTATACCAAGGTCTGCAGATGTGGGAAGAAGCCTAGCTGCGAAAGAGAAATAGACAATTCCCCCCGCTGCAATGGATATGTTCATTATAAACAACCATGATGCATCACGAGCGGTGCTAACATCCTGTCGTTCTGAATTTTCCATTAGGTTGAACTCCCATTGTAGCGTTGCGCCTGTTATGTCTATATGAACACTCGCATTAGTTTGGTGCAGATATCAAATACTTTGGTATAAATCAATATACTGCTGGCACACCTTCTCGATGCTGTATTTCTCTTCAGCTGCACGCCTTGCGTGTTCAGCATATTTCCGATTATTTTTTGTATCAAGAGTAGATAGAATTGCTTCAGCCATTTCTGAAGGGCTATTTGGGGATACAATTATTCCTGCACCATTGTCCTGGACAATATCGTCCATTCCACCTACATCTGTTGTTACAATTGGCAGTCCTGATGCCATTGCTTCTATGATGACAATTCCGAATCCCTCATAGAGAGTGTGAAGGGCGAATACATCCGCGGCAGCATAATAAAACGGAAGTTCACTATCAGGGATATATCCAATCAATTTTACTGATTCCTGGAGATTCATTGAAACAATTAAGTTCTGTAGTTGTTCCATTTCCCTTCCTTTCCCACCAATAATGAACTTCACTGAAGGTAAAGACTTCAAGACCTCTGCAGCAGCGAGTATTAACTGCGAGGTTCTCTTCCTCGGATGGAGGCGTTGAACAGCAAAAATCATGGGTTCATCTTCTTTTACGCCTAGAGCTCGTCTGAGTTCATTGCGTCTACAAGCATTATTAGGATGGAATTGATTGATATCGACTCCGTGGGGAATGACATGAACCTCACCTCTATATCCTTGATCCCAGCCTCGCTCCGCTAATTCTCTAGTCGAAGCAGTAACTGCATCGGCATTATCCATAATGAATTTCATATAATACCTGAACCGATGATGGGTTGATGAGAATGGATCGTATGTTGTGGATCCAATCAGACTAAGTATGAAAGTCGAGTTAGTAAGATTCTTGATTGCTGACACGCTCAGACCCAGATGAAATGGTTCGAAAAGATGTAAGATAGATTTTCCTCGAGCCCGAATGAAACCGGTCATGGTTGCTAACAAACCAATCTGTCCGCTGAGTAGTAAATAAGGGGTTTTACCGGTTGCAGGTGTGCGAATTAGACTATAGTTCCGCTTGTTAGAGGGGATTCGTCGTACGATGGCACCTCTTCTGGGCGCAACAACGTAGGCACAATAGAAACGACCAAACTCATTTGCTAATCTATCAATCAGCAACTCCTGGCCTCCCCGTTCAGGTAAGAACGTTGGTGTGATAAGATATAGCGGTTTCATTTTCAGACTTCCACTCGAACTGTACTCTCTTCATAGTTCTGTAATCAGGTTCTTCGAGAAGAGTCTAGATAGTATCTGAGTTGGTCACCGATGATATCTTTCAAAGACTTCTGTATTTTGAATCCTAATTTCGTAATTTTTTGGCTGTTACATAGGAGTATAGGGACTTCTGCAGGACGAAATCTCTCAGAATTGAAATCTATTCGAACTGGATTCGATTCTGTTTCAATAAGTAATCCTTTGTCTTCTAAGCTAAATGTTATTTCGCCATCTAGAATCATACGATCTACTTTTGTTGTCGGGTAGGTTAAGCCGTATTGTGTGGTGTCTTCTAATTCAGCAGGATTATCAATCTTAACGGAATCACTCAATGTCTTCAAAGACACTGGCTTCATATCAGCCATCTCAAGAGACAGCAGAAGATATGTCAATACAGAATTTGTTCTTTGAGAACCTTGATTATACACTTCTCCGAGTACGCCTTTGGTAGCAAGTAACAGATATCCATTTACAATATCACTAACGTGACTCCAATCACGAAAAGCCTCAACATTACCAAGTATGATTCGATCCTTTTCTCCATATTTCAATTGTGAAACTTGTCTAGTGATGACCGACGTAACGAACGCCTGTCCACGACCTGCGCCTTCATGATTGAATGCTCTACTAACAACCGTGCGTAATCCATAAGCATGGGAGTAATTTCGAGTCATGAAATCTCCAGCGACCTTACTTACAGCATAAGGTGACATAGGTCGTAAAGGATTCTTTTCGGTAATTGGTAACTCAGGTATTTTTTCAGGTTCTGGGAAGATTGATGTGTACTTTTTCAATACATTCTGATATTGCTCATCATTTGCTAGCACTAATCCATATTCTTCACTTGAACCAGCAAATATGATTACAGGATCTGCTTTGGTCTGTCTAACTGCTTCAAGTAAATTGCATGTTCCCATAGTATTGGTGAGAATAGTATCAACAGGATTTTGAAATGATTCGGGTACAAATGATTGGGCTGCAAGATGAAAAACATAATCTGGTTCAGCTTCGTGAAGACCATTTGCCAAGCTTGAAATGTCTCTTAAATTTCCACTTAGTTGTTTGAATGATCCTTCTGCTTCTCTTGATTCTTTTTCAAGCTTTTTCACTGGTTCTGATTTCCATCTATCAATTCCATAAACTTGAGCACCCATTTCTATCAATTGCTTTGATAGATATCCTCCCACAAAACCTGAGGCTCCCGTCACAACAGACCGTGTGCCCTCGAATTTTTCTGTATCACTCACAAATTGCACCTCACTATTCATGTAGAACGATTCCAAGGTTAAACAAAGGAACTAGTTTAAGAAGTTGGTGATATCTCAAATAAGAAGTGTTTTATCGAATGTGCTCTGCACATTCTAAGAATGTGAGGACTCAATAGATGCAGAAACCGAAAATTCTGCTTGTACTTGAACCAGCAGTCAGTAGTC
>Ga0307445_10001498_pt1 | contig 13173 bp, 8 predicted proteins | sample SalMarSW160330MG_FD_202147 | JGI IMG/M metagenome (GOLD analysis project Ga0307445, IMG submission 202147) | Salt marsh sediment microbial communities from the Plum Island Ecosystem LTER, Massachusetts, United States - SW1603-30 | ecosystem: Environmental > Aquatic > Marine > Intertidal zone >...
TTCAACAATGACTTGTCTATAGTAGTCATATTTCAGAGGCGATTTTGCTATTGCAATTACTGGAAGTCCTGCAGCCATTGCTTCAAGAATTGAGAGATATCCAGCAGCAAGAGCAATTCTGCTAGTATTCATTATTGAAATGGGTTCATCGACAAGTCCTCTGAGTTGAACATCCAGATTATTTTCTTGGACAAGGGCTTTGAGAGAATTAGAGAGGGTACCAGTACCGCAGATAGTTAGAGGCAATGAAATTCTATGTTCCGCTCTTAGTAAAACAAGCGCTTGTAAATATTCCAAGATGCCAGTATCCTCTTCCAATCGACCCACGAAGATAAGCCCTGTTCTATTGCCACTTGATGGTTGAAATGATTCAACAGCTCCAATTGATACAGCATCACACCGCACATCATAGATATTATCAATAAAGCGACCGATACACAAGACACGTCTTACCAGTTTTCTTACAATCTTCCGGATTATCCTGAATATTACAGGTACGGGATCTCGCTCAAAGCCATGAAAAGTTGCATAAACAGGCATTTGTTTCCTTAGTACACGTAGAGGTAAATACCAAAAAAGAAAAGGGAGTGGATCGTGTACGTGAACCAAATCAAATTCTACGAACTTTCTACGATTCCTAAGAATCCAGAGGTATGATAGAATTGGGTTACGATCTATCCCAAATGGAATACGAATGATGGATATGTCGTTTATACGTTCTTCTGCTAAAAGCTCCTTTAAATGACTTGAAGTTAGTATAGTGATTTTGTGACCTTTTCTCAGTAGACCTTCACACACTTTTTCAACGTGTTTTTCCAAGCCACCAATCGCTGGTCTGTATCTAGGTACGACCATGAGAATGCGAAGTGATTGCAACAGTACTCACACCCTATCCTGCTAGCTGAAATGTTCCTCTTTAGAGTACCGCTCTTGGAGTCTTGTACAGAGCGAACATTATTCTAGACCAATTCCCATGCCGCTATTGACTTAATTATTACCGAGTCTCCGGGATTACCTTCAATCACAATACGAATGTCGCCTATATTCACTTCACCCAATGCACAATAATATAATTCATCGTTTACTCGTTCAACGAAAGAAACAAAATTGCCATTACTATCATATATTTCAATTCTAACAACCGAAGCTCCCGCATTCTCAAATCCGAAGATTAAATATCCACTATCAATTTCAAGATTCAAATCCGGCCCGATAGGACGCCAAGTATTTGTGTACGAAGCATTGGATCCGATTGTTAAGTGAATATCTCCAGAGGAGTTTGAAATACTTCCTCCATTGCTAGCGTTCCATCCGGTATCCAAAAGATACTCATTTTTGAAATGACTGAACGAATTGTTACTAAATTCGTAAATTCTACTATAACTGCCAAGACCATTATCTTGTGATTGCCTAACAAGTTTCAAGGTTCTTAGCGGATTTGTGACATTGTTAAGTTGCTGTTCAATAGCCTTGGAAGAGTCGAGAATCATCGCGTTTCCTATTGTGATTGGATTAGTGATTAGATAATCAAGAACGCCCCAGTGAGCAATTGTATATCCATCAATCAAGATGTAAGAAGCATTGTATCTGTAAGAGAGTGAAATTAGCTCACTGCTTGCATCGAATAAATCCAAATGTGCCTGAGATAATTCCATAACAACTGATTTTCGACTGGTGAACCAAGAGAACTCTCTCGCTCTATCAACGAGAAAAATTGAATTTTCATCTCCTAGAGTGACAATGGCATCATCTAGACCAGCCCATCCGTACCGTGCTTCAATATTAATTAGATATGTACCAGATTGGAATCCAATGTAACCAGGTAAAAATCCAATGAATATCAATGAGAACACAATGAGAGATTTTCTTTGGTTTTTATCAATTCGAAAATGTTGTTTTTTTATACTTTGAAAAGAGGGGAAATCTAATTTCGAGATTAAGCCACCTAATGCTAGGATTAGCATCATGGTAGAAAATAAGAAAAATCTAGAATCAGAGTATAGATAATTTATCGTAAGTGTGTCTTTTGTAAAATGACCAAAGATCTTTAGAGTTCCAACCATACCAATTAATGACATCAAAAGTAATATTCCAATATCTTGAGACCATTCTCGTCTATAAAACGCAATCAATAGCAGGATTAGTAATCCGATTGATAGATGAAATCCTACAAACAATGAGAATCTTATTAGAATTTCAATCGGGATCTGTGCGAAAATTATATCCAAATATGAGCTTGTTTCTGGAACACCTCCAGGTTGTAATGATGACATGATTTGTACGGGAAATTTCCAAAAAACTGTAACTGCAAAAATTCCCAAATATAGAGGTATGTACTTCATGTATTGAGTTGTGCCTTTGAGCAGCTTCCCTATGAAGGGCAATGTGAAAATAACTATCCAGAGTAATAGAAATAATGGGGCCGATGTGAATAACAAGCGGGTCATGATAACGAGTAACATTGAGAATGTGAAGAGCAAACCATCTGAACTTCTGTAGAATTTAGATCCATAAATCACAAGAGGGAGAACCAAACAACCTATCATTAAGTTGGGATACCAAATCACATCGATGAGAGCTAATAGAATCCCTGCTACGAATTTAGTTCCATTTGACACGAATTCGCCTTGGCGTATTAGGAGAAATAGAAAGATTAGGAGCAACAGAGAAGTGATCTCAGGTCCGTATGCAAAAACTGAATGGAATATATAAAGAGGATGGAGTGCAACTATCATTGAAATCCAAAGTGCTGTTTTCTCTGAGAAGTAAATTTTAGCTAAATTGCCTACTAAAATAACAAGTACTGTTCCAATTATGATAAGAATGAAGGAAGGACCTGAGAGTGTCGGGGGTACCAATATGAATGATAGAGCGGCGACATATGTGAAGCCATGGTGCGCAGCGTATTGGACCCCATTCCAGAGGTTATATGCTGCAGCATCATTCATTATTAATGAATTGAAATTACCATCAAGTATTCCTCGAGCATAATCTGAATAGAATGATGCATCAGGGGCAATCGAATAGGGTGCAAAAAATGAAACAACAAGACGAATAGATATTGCAAATAGAACGAGAAAGAGTAAGGTCCTATCAAGACCCAATGCAATTTTATTGAAGAGCCTGCTATCGTTCCTCGAATGCTGGATGAGGTATGTGAATACTATTACAATGCTTGCTATAATGAGCCAGACAACTAGCTGCTCATGAACTGAAAAAAACAAGGATGCTAAAAACACGATGTTGATTTCAAATAATGTAATTACCAATCCCACTAGGAAATATATCCCAATATTTTGGAACGAATCAGGAAGATAGTATGATGCCAATAGTGACCCAGGTAATAGAAACAGGACAATTAGTCCAAAGATAGCTCTCAATGGCAATAAGAAGACAAATGATTCAGGAACGAGTAAACACAGTCCAAAAATCAGAAGGGAGATTACATACAAGATACCTAAAGTATGCAGTTTATTCTTATCCTCCACCATTCGCAGCACCTCAACTCCGCAAGAACTTGGTTTCATTCATCATTGTTGGGCGTGATTTTCTTCCCAGATTATTTTTAAAACACATGCTTTACTGGTTGATTTGATCTCAGTTTTAGTTGTTTTCATTCATTAATGGAATCATCCTTATAGGGGAGTTACAAAAGTAGGATTTGAGTGTAGTACTCTGAGGAAGAACTCATCTCCTTTAAGAACAAAAAATGAGTGTGACATCGTGGAAGACAATTCAGAGCTAACAATTCTTGCTGGTGGCACTTTTCTTACTCTTATTGGAATGGTGATCGCTCTTGCTCTTGATTTCTTCATTCGAGTCATCTCGGCTAGAGTTCTAAGTACTGGGGATTTTGGAACTCTTTTCTTGGGATTGAAAATTCTTAACATTGCTGTTTTCGTCGCAATCTTAGGGATGGATAATGGTGCTACCACACAGATATCCTATTCCTATGCAAAGGGAGATCTGATAGATGTCGGGTCCAAAATGGGTACAACTTTGTTAATGACATTTCTAACAGCTTGCGCTTCTTCAGTTTCATTATGGTTACTATCAGACACTATCGCTATGATTTTCGCAATACCCGAACTAGGGATTGTTCTCAAGATTCTTTCACTCGGGTTATTACCAATTTTAACTGTGAGAATACTCACTGCTATCTTTCGAGGCTTGAAAAGATTCAAACCCAAAGTTATCTTCGAGGACAATCTGTTTTTTGGATTAAGGATCTTGTCAGTCCTGAGTGTAGCATATCTTATTGCTACCTTGGAAATGATTTCGTTGGCAATTTCACTAGCAGCACTCCTTGGAGCGGTAATCTACGTTGCATATTTCAAAAAGTCAATTACAATACAGCTTAGTATTTCCAAAAAAACTAGCAAAATTTTACTATTATTCTCCCTTCCTCTAGCCCTACAAATGTTAACATATCAATTAATGACAGGTGCAGACTCTCTTATGGTAGGTTTTTTTACAACTGCATCCATCGTTGGTCTTTACGGAACAACGGTGATTCTCAGCCAATTTATACCAATCGGAACACAAGCGGTATATTTTGCATTTCTCCCAGCAGCAACGGGATTGTACGCTAATAACAAAATGGATTCCGTGAGGCAGACATATCTCGCAGCCTCTAAGTGGGGATTAATCATTTCATTAATCATCTTCATTATTCTTGAATCGTTTCCAAGGACAGCCCTATCTATTTTTGGTTCAAATTATGTTGTAGCATATCCTTGGCTTGAAATCCTAGCTATTGGTTATCTCATCCATTCAATAATTGGACTTAGTGGTCCGACTCTTGTGGCAATTGGAAAACCAAAGGTCACAGCAGCAGCGTGGGCATCTTCTGCTGCAACAGCACTCATTGTTGCATACTTCCTTGTTCCCATGTTTGGCCCTATTGGAGCCGCAATAGCAGTGTCAATTGCATTCTTCCTCGTCAATTTCATCCATCTTGCATTCCTTTGGAAAGAAATCCAACTGAAACCTATTGGTCAGGGATCAATTAGAGCATTGATAATTGGGGTCGGTGTGATTCTTCTCACCCGGTTCATTTTTTCTGAACCTGCCAATGGATTTGGTTTGGCGAACATCTTGATGATTGTGTTTGTTCCTCTTGCATTGTTTCTTGTATGTATTCTTGTTTTTGGAGTAATCTCCCAAGAGGATATGCTGTTTTTAGATTTAGTTGAGCGAAGCATCGGAAGAGAACTCAAGCTTTTCCGACGGATAATCCAACATTTTGTCAAAAATGAAACTGAATCATCTATCGTGTAGAATGAGATTTTTGTAATATCTGCTGATAAAACTTGAGCATCTCTTGGACCGTATTCTTATCGTTCAAATTCTCGAGCGATAAATATCTAGTACGAGGACTTCCTAATTTCTTCGTGATTGATGAAACTATTTCATTTACAGTTGAATTTCTTGGAAGAAGATCTATCTGCCTTTCAAAGAGGTCTTTGGCAGCACCGACCTCAGTCGCTACTATAGGAATGCCATATGAAGCCGCTTCAATTAAGGATAGATTGCAGGCTTCACTTTGTGAAACTGATAGGTAAATATCTGCATACGAATACAAATTGTGTAGAATATCATCACTTACAAAACCTGTTAAATGAAAATTCCCCTTTCTATTTGGACTAGCTCGTTTCAAAACCGCTCTCAAATATGCACTTGATATAAAATTCGCAGTTTTTCCAACAATTACAAATTGTATGTTTGTGTCACTCGAAAAGGCAGATGCGGCATCAAGAATCTTATGAAGTGCTTTTCTAAAGTTGATATTTCCTACAGTGAGAATCAATATTGAATTTTGTGGCAGATTCAGTAGTTCTAATAACTCAGATTTCGTCATTGTTGGATCTGGTGGTTGAGATATTACAGCGGGGTTGGGGATGCATTTGCTTACTATTCGTGGATATCGCTCAAGTGCCAAAATCTCTGTTGTGGTTCCTGTTGCATGCAAAAAAAGGGACCTTGAGAGCATAAGTTTCCGCATTAAATTCGAAGTATAAAGTAACAGACTCGATAATAGTCGGATGGGGCTTGGAGATATTCTATCACTAAGTTTCAGGAATGGTTCATCATGAAGTGTGACAACTGTTGGAATATTTTTTGGAGGGATAACTGAATACCCTGAATATGATTGTATGTGAATGAGATCTGGTTTGTATTCCTTACAGACTTTTTCAAGACGCCTGGACATTACTATTGCATACTTTAGAAAAGTCAATGGATTGGCTGCAGAGAGAAATGACAATGGTGTCTTCGCTAACATTCTTGAGATTGTTGAGGGTTTATCCGTAAGTAGTCTAGTGTCTGCATATTCACTAATCTTGAGATACCAATCCTTTGATGCACTTTGAGCACCACCTACTGCGGAATGATATCCTTTCATTACAAATAAGACCTTCAAAGCGAATCACCGTTTCTATTTGTTCCGATTCGTATTGCTTATGATTCTTTTCGATAGATATTGCGCTAAATTCTTTACCTATAGTCCCACGACCTCATATACAATGCAAGCTCCCTTATGAAATCGTATCTGCAAAAAGTCGTAAGAATTGAAATAACTAGTATAATTTGAAACAAAATATGGTCTGAGTTGAGCATGATAGATATAATGGACAATATCAATCATAGCCCAATATCCTGCAAGATAAATATAGTCAATGCCATATTCTTGGAGGAGTGAATAGACCAGTGTTTCGTTATTTGTTGAGTTCCATACATTATATAATGCGAGTCCCAATGTTTCATTCGTTGGTCTTGCGTATACGACATTAAGTAAACCAAAGGAGGGTATGTAGAAATCAGAATATGTCTGAAAGTTAAGAATAAGGTCGTTCTCGTCGATGTTTTCAACCATCCATTGGATTCCTGCAGCGTCGTTTTTCCAAGCTTCTGAATTCTGGAAAGAGCCTGCACGAATTGCGTATGCCCCGGAGAAGTGGGATACAATACTTGGTGAAATGAATATACACGAAATAATCAGCACTATTATAGAAAGTATTTTGATTCTTGTAAGGTTCCATTTTTTGATTACGATTATTTCCCATCTCTCATCTCTATCTGAAATCTTTTGTTTTACCTTTCGAAATGCTTCTGGCGTTAATACGAAAGCTAGAATTGATATGAGCATTAGAAACCTTTGAGGTTGAAGTATGAAGAGAAATGAATCATGAATGATTGGTATTATAGAAAGATAACAGACGATTTGAAAGACAGTAATAGCGATGAAAAATAGTGACTTTGAATTTTTACTTAATCCCAGAAGTGACGCAATGAATAGAGAACATGAGATGAGAAAAACAAACGGGTCTAGGAAATATGCTGGTTCTAGATAGTAGTTGTGCAACTGTCCGACTTGGCTTTCGTTTCCAGAACCAATGAATAGAAGGTGAATGTAATAGAGATAGTCCGTATACACATAGAGGTACAGGACAAAAACAGCTATGAGTATGCTGCAAATAATGAACAATACTTCTGATGTATTTGGGGCTCTTAAGGTCAGTTTGGATTTTAATCCATCACCAAAGAATACCTTTTGGATCATAATCATTACAATGATGAATCCAGGAACGAGAATGAAAACAGGGTAGGTGATGAATGCGATATAGCACAGCATGACTAGGAATGAAAGTGTCTTCAGGTCGATGGAATCGATGCCTCTTGTTGTCTTGTCTATTAGTAAAATTGAGATGACAGGAATGAAACATGCTGTGAGTATTGTATAGGATCCATTGAAGTAGTATCCCCAAAGGGATAACTCTACACTGAGATTACTGTAGAAGAAAGTAAAGACGAAAGATATCAGAGCTGCAAGATATGACTCAGTTCTCGCATAGCACCACCATGATGAAATGATTGGAATCATAGCAAGTGAAAAACTAGCTACAAGAAGAAGTCCTTTTCCTGGTACTAATCCTGCAAGTAACCACAATGATGCAGCCAACGTGTGATAAGCAACCGGGTAGTGAATTCCATGACTTACCAAAGGAAGAAATGATGAAGGTATTTTACCATTTTGTATTATCAATGTAACAAACACTGAGTGTGCCCAGGGATCTCCAGGCTCAGCCCATGCTAATGTGAGTGTTGTGAATACAATATATCCAAAACTGATTAGTGAAAGAACTAAGAAGAATTTGTTCGCGTCCGTTTTTGCAGAACTAAAAACTGATGCTATCGATTCTTTGCTTAGGGATTTTCGAGTTGAAATTAGTATTATCGCAAGAGATGCTAACGGGACAATAATTAGTGTAATGATATTATATGACAGTAGACCAAGGGTCCACCATATAGGGATCACCAGAATTGTTCCTAACATCATGGAAATCATAATGAATGGAACCATATATTGAGCTTGATGCCATTTTGAAAAAAAAATTCGAGATGCCAGATAACCGGTAGGAAGCACGAGAAAAGTGAGCAAGAAAAATGCAACTAGCACATCAATTGGACTAATCATCATCACATCTCCATCAGACTGGTTAATAACCCTATCCTCAGTGTAAATCTAAAGAAGATATCCTAATACACCTACTGAGATATAGCAGCATTGCCATCGATAAAATTCTATCGATATTATCTTCGAAAAATTAAAGCTCATGCTGCGACATTATTATAAGCGAGCCATTTCGAGATTCTGACTATCTACATAGAAATTACTCTGTGGGGGTTAAAAAATGGCAATTATTCTGATTACAGGTGGACAAGGATTCACTACACTCAGGATGGATGTGATGGAGAGATCTCGGGGGGAGGCAATCAACATTGCAACAGGTAAGGAAACCACAGTTAAGGAATTAGCTGAGATGATTAATGAGGTGACTGGTAATCCAGCAAGTATCAAATATATGCCAAAACGATTATGGGATAAATCCATACGAAGAAGAGCTTCCATTGAGAAAGCCCGTACCCTACAAGGCTATGAGCCAAAAGTCACAGTCCCAGAAATTCTCAAAGATATCCACTCCGAGATTTTAGAGAACAAAGAAAGAATAGAAGAAACGATGAAAGAAGGAGCCCACCTCTGGTGAAGATACTTTTAGTTCAAGAAGCTGACTGGGTTGCGAAAGGTCCACACCAACAACATCACTTGTTCGAGAGAATGCAGGTCAGAGGTCATATTATTCGTATCATTGACTATGAATCATATTGGAAAAAAAACAAACATAAGAGTATTATCGCAAGACGAAAAGAATACTATGCGGAAGGGAAAGTCGAGAAAAATTCGCACCTTCATGTAATTCGACCCACGATGTTAAGAATTCCAGTGCTATGCTATCTAAGTATCATTCTGTTTCATTATTTGGAGTTAAAACGCCAAATCTCTGAATTCAAACCTGATGTAATTGTTGGGATGGGCATACTCAATAGTTTCATGGCGGTAATTCTTTCAGCGAAATATAGAATTCCTTTTGCGTACTACGTTATAGATAGCTTGCATACCCTGATTCAAGAAACATCCTTTCAGATGATTGGCAAATTCCTTGAATCGCAAATAGTAAAACGTGCGGATGTAATATTAGTCATTAATAGGGGCCTTGGAGACTATGTTCATAGTCTAGGTGCTAGTCGTGACAGAATTCATGTTGTAAGTACAGGAGTTGATCTCGACAGAATGAATCCCACCTTGGATGGTAGGAGGATTCGAGCACGCTACAATATTGCGGAGAATGATATTGTTCTGTTCTTTATGGGCAACATGTTTCCATTTAGTGGATTAAAGGAGTTGGCAGAAGAACTGCTTAACAGACCTGAAGCTATTCATGTTAAGATGTTGCTCCTTGGTCGTGGAGATTTGTTTGACACCTTACATTCTATGAGTCTAGACTCTCGAGCGTTGAATAGAATCATCTTGGTGAATTGGGTAGATTATCAAGAAGTCCCCTTCTATATAGCTGCAGCAGATTTCACCTTACTTCCAGCTCACCTGAATGAAGTTATGCGCAGTATTGTTCCTATCAAAACCTATGAATATTTGGCGTGTGGCAAACCATTATTTGCAACCAAATTACCAGGTATTATGAAAGAGTTAGGAAGGGGTAATGGAGTCATCTATGTAGAATCCGCAAAAGATATCGTTTCCAAAGTTCTAGAATTAGAGAATACTCCTGAAAAGATAAAACAAATTGGACAAAATGCAGTAGATTTTGTTACGCCTCTAGCTTGGCCAAAATTGACAGGGCAGTTTCTTGATTTGCTTGTTGAAACAGTAGTTAAAGGTGAAAGTGGATGAATACTAGATGGTTTAATCAGATAATGCTGAAGGGAAAAAGAATGTTAGAAACCACGGTGATTCGATGAAAATAGTAGTTATTATTCCTGCTTTGAATGAAGCCACATCTATAGGGAATGTAATTAAAAAAATTCCGCGGAAAATTCATCCTGAAAATGAAGTGGCAGTGATTGTGGTTGATGATGGTTCGAAAGATAATACATCCGAAAAGGCAACAGAAAATGGTGTAGACCTGCTTGTAAAGCATCGAATCAACCGTGGAATTGCGAATGCATTCAAGTCAGGAGTGCGTGCTGCCTTGGGCATTAATGCGGATATTATTGTGAACATAGATGCTGATGGTCAGTTCGATCCTCATGAGATTTTCAAACTCGTGAAACCCATATTTGACGGTGAAGCAGACGTTGTTCTGGGGTCGCGATTTTGTACTGAAGAGGATGCAAAAAGAGTCCCCATTGTAAAAAGAATGGGGAATGCACTTGTCACAATGACAGTTAGTTTATTATCGGGACAAAAATTCACTGACACACAATGCGGTTTTCGGGCGATTACTAGAAGAGCTGCGCTAGAAATGAATGTCACTGGATTATTTACGTATACACAAGAAATGATTCTTGATCTTGTAAAGAAGGGATTCCGTGTTAAAGAAGTGCCAATTAGTGTTAGATATTTTGCAGATCGAAGTTCTCGAGTCGTAAGTAGTCTACCTAAATATGCAGCAAAATCTTTCGGGATAATATTTTTTACAATACTTCGGGTTCATAGCAAAAGTATCGCCGCGGTATTTTTAACCCAGATTATTTTTATCTTACTGCTCTATCTTCTGTTTTTGTAGTTGAGGATAGTATTACTGACGACTTCATTCATTATTACTTCTTAGCGATTGACGAAATTCACAATCGCTCTTGAAACTATAAATAAGATTTATGTCCTTCATTTAAAAAACTCACTCTGTTGCGAATATGTTTGACACGTGTTCTAGTTACTGGGAGAGCAGGATTTAGTGGAAGTAATTTTGTTGATAGACTAATTGAGAACCATACCACCAGAGCTTTGCAGTTGGACCATCCGATTATATAATATTCTTATAATCTGTCGATAGCCAGTTGTAAACATTCTCAAGGCCTTTTCTAAACTCCATCTTTGGGTCGTAACCAATTAAACCAGGTCTGGATGAGTTGATTGCAAAAATTAACAAGAAAGACGCATTTAGAGTCACTGATAATATTGAAATTTTAAAGGAATCGGATTTTATCCTCATCGATGTTCAGACATCTTCAGATTCTCTAAAAAGGTAACAAATCATGCAATCAATGTTGATAGTGGTATCTGTTGCAAAAAAGGGTTTCTTTGAATTGTCAAATAGATCCCTTCTAGTCCTAGAATTATTTGTATTATCAGTAGATGACAACCATTTCTTAGTGCCACTTCAGAATAGAAGTTATACAGTACTATCAGCATAGCCACTAGTTTTATGTGGAATCCAGCTCCTGAAGTGAGAGGGGAGTATAACGAAGCCTTTCATAGTGGTCGGAATACGACCAGAGATAATCAAAATTGCTCTAATTGTCCATTTTCTAATGACGATTTCGAGATGTTTGAGTGTAGTATAGATAATATTTGTTACCGATGGAAATGATTTAGAATGAAATCAGCTTCTGAACTTGATATGGGGTCTATCAGGAAAATCTACATGTCGTTTTTCATGTTTGTGGAACGGATTCCATTATAGTTTCCCAATTTGTCGAAAACCACTTGTATAAATTTTCTAATCCATCTCGCAAAAGAATCTTTGGCTCGTACCCAATAAGCTTTCTTGCTTTTTCAATTGAACCTAATCTGCGGCTGGATTTGTCCCAAATACGTTTAGGACCAATATCGACACCAGCTTTGTTTCCAGTTATTTCATTGATTTGAGTAGCTAAATCAATAATTGAGGTTTCTTTTCCAGAAGCAATGTTTATTGTTTCACCAACTGCAGTTTTAAAAACGCCAAGTCTTAGGATTCCATCAACAATATCCTCAACATACCCGAAATCTCTGGTTTCTTCTCCCGTACCGGTTATTTTCAAAGATAAATTATTCATGGCAGCCCAAAAGAAGTTTGGAATTACGTTTCTATATTCACCTGGAACTTCACCAGGGCCATAGACATTAAATAAACGGCAAATACAAGTTTTTAACCCATAAGTCTCATTATATTGATTGCAATATAATTCTCCAAGTAGCTTATGAATTTGATAGGGTGTTTCCAATCTAAGAGACGTATCTTCTTCGCGTAGAGGGAATTTTCCGTGACTGCCGTATACGCAACTGGATCCGGTAAAAATAAAGCGGCCGATATCCAATCGTCTGGAGTGTTCTAATACTCTAAGTAGTCCCAATCCGTTCCCCATGAGATCATCTTCTGGATAGTCAACACTTTTCTGATTAGCAAAATGTGCAGCTATATGAAAAACAAAGTCAGGTGAAGAATCAAAAGCCTGATTCAATTTATTTTCATCCAAAATACTACCATCAATCACATCAAGAACAGGGCTACTTGGAAGGACCCATGGAAATGATGACGAGTAATCATCAAGCACAATAATTCTCGTTGGATTAGCAGGTAGTAATGCTCGAACTACATTGCTTCCAATAAATCCAGATCCACCAATAATCAAAATTGTTGTTCCAGTATATGTTTCAAGTATATTTCTGTAGTCCAAATGTTCTACCTCCATACTCCAACTTCTTTTTGTGAAGAGTTTGCCAATCTAATAATTCTTACCTTACTTGCGTATTTACTGAAGAACAAATATTACTTTGATCAAGTCTGCTAAATATATCATCAATAATTTTGATGGATTATATCAATTTTTTTTTTGATTTCAATTTCTCTGTCATTTGATTCTGAAATATCACAAGTCTAAATCAGGATTTAG
>Ga0307445_10001499_pt1 | contig 13171 bp, 9 predicted proteins | sample SalMarSW160330MG_FD_202147 | JGI IMG/M metagenome (GOLD analysis project Ga0307445, IMG submission 202147) | Salt marsh sediment microbial communities from the Plum Island Ecosystem LTER, Massachusetts, United States - SW1603-30 | ecosystem: Environmental > Aquatic > Marine > Intertidal zone >...
CAGGTGGGCGTAGGAGTAGGCGGTTACCAGGGCAATCAGGCCGGCGATGGCAAAGGCCAGCGGCGTGCCGCCGTGCGCCATCTGGACGGCCAGGCCGAGCACGGCGAAGATGCCGCCGCCGACCATGCCCCCGATGCCGATAGAGACGGCCGACCAGTAGCCCAGCGACTCCTTGCGGAGCGGCGTTACCGGCGTGGTCATAATTGTGTTTATTGTACTACGCCGCCGCTAAAACCGCCACGTCTTGACGGAGGCCCTCGCCGGTGTTAAATTGGAGGGTAAGGCCGTCCCTGTAGCTCAGTTGGATAGAGCGGCTGCCTTCTAAGCAGCGGGTCGTCAGTTCGAATCTGACCAGGGACGCCACTTCCCCCCGCCGATTGTTGATTAATCCCTGCTTTGGTGTATAATCACCCCAGGCGCTTACCTCACGACAAAACGGGAGAGGAGATAACGACATGGCTAAATGGCACGATTTTGTGGAAAAGGACGGCCGGGCGCCCGTCTGGCCCTACCCTATCCGCTACGAACAGGAGGTTGAGGTCGCCACCGACGTCCTCGTCATCGGCGGGGGCATCGCCGGGTGCTGGGCGGCCATCAGCGCCGCACGGACCGGCGCCAGCGTGGCCATGGTGGAGAAGGGCGATACCATCCGTAGCGGCGCCGGCGGCCCCGGCTGCGACCACTGGTGCAACGCCCCGGCCAATCCGCTTTCCAACGTCGACCCCGACGAGTGGGCCAAGCTGATGACCGAGATGCCCTACGCCAACGGCATCGGCAACCAGATACAGTGCCGCGAGGACTGGGACGCACTGGCGGAGATGGAGCAAATCGGCGGCAAAATCCGCGATACCAGGGACGAGTACCTGGGCGTCGAGGGGCGCGACGAGGTGACCAAGCTGATGATTTCGCCGCGTTACACGCGTAGCGCCAGCTTCGGCCCCGACGCCGCCGAGCGGCGGGCGCTCAAGAGCAACCCGGAAGGGAATCTGAACAACGTCGTCATCCGCGTCTGGGGGACGACCTTCAAGCCCGCCCTCAAAAAAGAATGTAAGCGGCTGGGCGTAAAAATCTACGACCGCGTCATGGTCACCGGCCTGCTCACGGAAAAGGGCGAGACCGGGGCGCGGGTCGTCGGCGCTACCGGGCTCAATGGCCGCACCGGCGAGTTCCTCGTCTTCAAGTCCAAGGCCGCCGTGCTGGCAACCGCCGGCGACTGGTCGCTCTTCCTGCTCAATACCGAGCTGGCCGGCTACAACACCTTCCGCTCGCGCACCACCACCGGCGACGGCAACGCCATGGCCTTCCGGGCGGGCGCGGCGCTGACGATGATGGAGCGTACCGGCGAGATGCACCTGAGTACCGGCTTCAAGCACACCTGGTACGGCGGCGCCGGCGATGCCAGCTACGAGAACGTCCCCATCGTGGACGCCAACGGCAAGCTGCTCCCCTGGCCGGTGCAGGGCTGGGCCGACGGCGGCGCCATGCGGCCTTCGCCGGAGGTCATGGAGAAAATCATGCAGGGCATCCGCAGCGGCGAGTACGCCCTGCCCTTCTACGGCGACTTCCCGGCCATGCCGGAAAAGGAGCGGCGGGCCACCTGGAAGCTGATGCTGGGCGAGGAAAGCACCACCCTGAACATCACCGAGAGCTACGAGAAGGCCGGCTTCGACCCCGCCAAACACCTCCTCCAGAGCTACAGCATCATCGAGGGCGAGACCCCCAAGCAGTGGCGCACCACCGGCGGCGGCGGGCCCGTCGTCGACTGGGACTTAAAGACGACCCTGGACGGGCTCTACGTGGCCGGAGAAAACATATTCTCCGCCGGCGACCACTCCTTCGCCGCGGCCACGGGCCGCTACGCCGGGCGCAAGGCCGCCGCCTACGCGCGACAGGCGTTCGCCGGCAAGGTATCCGCCGACCAGATAAAGGTGGAAAAGGCCCGCATCTACGCCCCCGTCAAGCGGACCGACGGCATCGACTGGAAGGAGCTGCACGCCGGCATCGCCCGCGCCATGCAGTACTTCTGCAGCGAGTTCAAGACGGAGCGGCTGCTCAATATGGGCCTGGACGCCCTCAAAGAGATAGCCGAAGTCCACGTCCCCCGGCTCTACGCCCTCGACCCGCACAAGCTGATGCGCAGCGTCGAGGACTTGAGCCTGCTGACGCACGCGGAAATCATCGTCAACGCCGCCCTGGCGCGGCAGGCCAGCAGCCGGATGCTCAATCATTTCCGCATCGACTACCCCCAGCTCGACCCGCCGGAGTGGCAGCACTTCCTCACCCTGCGGCTGGAGAACGGCAAGGTCAAGGCCGACAAGCTGCCGCTGCGCTACTGGGGCGACATGAAGGCCGGTTACGAGGCGCACAACAAGGACTACACCGGCGTTTACCAAGGTAAGTAAGGAGACGGTCATGACCGAGAAGAAGATATACGCTTTACCCAATATCGCCACCCCCAGCGCGCCGGTCATCTTCCACGAGGAGGTCTGCAACGGCTGCAACCACTGCGTGGAGGTCTGCCAGGTGGACGTCTACATCCCCAACCCGGAGAAAGGCAAGCCCCCCGTCATCCTCCACCCCGACGAGTGCTGGTACTGCGGCTGCTGCGTCAACGACTGCCCCCGCCCCGGCGCCATCAGCTTCAACTGGCCGGTACAGCAGCGCGCCTACTGGATGGACAAGGCCACCGGCAAGGTGCTGCGAGACAGCCAGGCGTAGGCCTTTCGTTCAGGCCTGGCGGCCGCGCAGGTAGTCAATCATCGGCCGCGTTATCAGCGGGACGACGTCGCCAATCATGTGGGGCATCAGGTTGTCCATCACCTTGGGCATCAGCTCCGGCATCTGCTCGCGCATGTAGTCCGGCATGGGGATGCGCTCGCCGACCCTCTCCAGCATCGTCGCCATCACCTTGGGCATCATCATCGGCAGGAGCCGCGGGAAGAGCACCGGGAAGAGCGGCTTCATCAGGCTCAGGGCGCCGGGTATCTTGCCCATGAAACGCATCATCTTGCCCATGCCGAAGGGCATGGCGTCGATAAGCTCCGGCCACATCGTGCCCATCAGGGCGGCGAAGCCCTCCGGCGTCATCAGGGCAATCATCGCCTCAAAGACGGCCCACTGGCGCTGCACCTCCGGGTTGGGGTCAGGGAACTTATAGCCCATCGTGGCGGCGGCGAAGCGGGCCATGTCAATGGTCTCGATGGGCAAATTCTTCTTCTCAGCGGTGACGCGGAACTGGAACTGGCAGCAGGGGCAGATGGCCAGCAATTTCTCGGCACCGGTGGCCATGGCCTCGTCCATTCTCGCCTTGCCGATTACCGCCGCCACCGGCGGGTCTTTAAGCAGGGTCAGCACGCTGCCGCAACAGTGGGCGTTCTCGCGGTTGTGCTCCATCTCCACCAGCTCCACGCCGGGGATGGCCTTGATGAAGTCGCGCGGGGCGTCGTAGACGCTGGAGACCCGCCCGATGTGGCAGGAATCGTGCAGGGTAACTTTTTGCTTCTTGCCCGTATCGGGGAACCGGAACTTGCCGGCCTTAATCTGGTCGGCGATGACCTCGGAGTAGTGCCGGCCGGTGATGCCGTAGTCGATGCCCAGCTTCTCCGCCCAGCGCGGGTAAATCTGGCGCCACATCATGTCGCAGGCGGGGCAGGAAGTGACCACGGTATCGGCGCCGACGGCCCTGACGGCGGCGATGTTCTTCTTCATCGTCTCGGCGAAGACGTCCCAGAGGCCGGCCACCAGCATCGGCGTACCGCAGCAGTTCTCGTCGTGGCCGGCGTAGGTGAAGTCCACCCCGGCGTCGTCCATGAGGCGCACCGCGGCCTGGGGGATATCGGTCTCCACGTGGCTGGCGGTGCAGCCGGCGAAGTAGGCTATTTTGGCCTGATGCCCCGGCCCGTGCTTTTGCCACAATTCCTTGGGGAACCAGTCGGTGCGGGTCTTGCGGTAGGCCGCCCAGATATTGCCCTCCTTACGCAGCGATGCCGCCATCATCTCGAAGGGCGGGAAGGTCATCTTTTTATCTTCGTCGATGAGCTTGCCCCTTAGCTTCATCCAGGAAGGCTCGATGGGCAGCGAGGCCGAGCAGCGCAGGTTGCAGAGCTCGCAGGTGGTGCAGACCAGGATGGTATCCACCATGAACTGGCTCCACTCCTCGCGCCCCTCCATGTACTCGCGCAGCCAGTACCACTTGCCGCGCGGGCTCTGGCTCTCCCAGCCGCGCCCGTAGAACTGGTCGCACTCGGCTACGCAATAGCCGCACTGAGAGCAGCCGTAGGCGTACCAGGCCACGTCGGCGGGGATGCCCCGCACCGGCCCGGTCGGCCTCTCCCCGATGCGGGTGGCGACGCGGTTGCCCAGGGGGCGGATAAGCGGCTCGAAGGCGTGGGCCAGCCGCATGAAGGTGCCGACGGCGCTGCTGCCGAGCACCTTGCCGGGGTTGAGGACGCCGCGGGGGTCGGTCTTCTTCTTGAACTCCCTGAGGCGGCCGACGATGCCCTCGCCCAGTATCTTGCCGGCCCGGTGGGCGAAATAGAGGCCGGGTGAGTAGGCCCGCCCGCCGAATTTTTCGGCGATTTTCATAATTGTCAATGACAGCGCGAAGACGAAGTTATAGGAGAAGCGGCGCTGGTCGCTGGGGATAAAGCCCAGGATGACCACCTCCGGCTCGCCGCTGGCCCCCTCGCGGACGACGACGCCCTCCTTGACCACCGGCTGGTCAATCTTGTTCTCCACGTCCTCCATGAAGTCGTTCAAGTGGGAGAGGGGGATGACCACCTCGGCGGGCACCAGCGAGGGTCCCAGGCGCTTGACAATCATAATCTTGAAGCGGTTTTTCCACTCGTGCTGGGCGATGCGGTCGCTGAGAATCTCCGCCTGGCAGGGCTTCATCACCTCGTCCAGCCCGTCGCGTACCGCTTTAGTGTCCTGCTTGCGGAAGGCCAGCGTCATGATGTAGGCCGCCGGCAGCAGCACCCGCTCCTCCACGGGGACTTCGAAGTGCTCCAGCAGCGGGGCCTTGTTCTTGAGCTCGGCCATGCGCGGGTTGATGAAGATAATCGACCAGATGGGCAGTTTGCGGGCGATGATGTCCAGGGTCATGCGCTGCAAGTCGCTGGCGTCGGGGCAGCCCACGGCGACGATTTCCATCTCTTCCAGCGGCTGCACTTTGAGCGTCACCTGGCTGATGAGGCCGGTGGTGCCCTCGGCGGAGGAAATCAGGTCGAGGTCGGCGCCGGTAAATTCTCTGACCGAGCCGTCGGCCAGGACGGCCCGCGCCGCGACGACGTTATCGCGGAACCAGCCCGCCTCGTAGGAGCCGATGCCGGCCCCGCCCTGGGCCAGCCAGCCGCCCACCGTCGCCGAGGGATAGCTGGAGGGGTAGAGCCGCAGCGTCAGCCCCTGCTTCATCAATTCCTTATCCAGCTTCTCAAAAATAATGCCGGGCTCCACGGTGGCCGTCTTTCCGGCCTGGTCTATCTTCTTGATGGCGCGCATCCGGTAGAAATCAACGACGATGCCGCCCCACCGCGGGATGACCCCGCCGTAGCCGGAGGAGGCGCTGCCGCGCGGGGTGAGGGACACTTTATGCTTGGCGGCCCACTTCGCCACCGCCGCCAGCTCCGCCTCCGAGGCCGGCTGGACGACCGCCCTGGGGACGGTCTTGCCGACGAAGGGCTTGATGAGGGCGGGCATGGCGGCGATATCGTGGCCGTAGAGCTTCCTTTCCAGACGGTGGAAGGAGACGCGCTCGCCGAAAATTTCCTTGAGGTCGGACTGTAGCTCTTTAGTGCTGATACCCATTTTTTCTCTCCCCCTGTTGATTATTCGGGTGGTTGTAGCAGTTTGGAAAGCCGCCGGCTCCGGTGTAATTGCTCGGCGATAACGGCGTGCACCAGGTCGCAGGCCTCGGCGATTTTGGCGTCGGCCAGGCGGTAATAGACGGCGTTGCCCTCCTTGCGGGGGATGATAACGCCGATGCGGCGCAGCACGGCCAGGTGCTGGGAGGTGTTGGGTTGCTTGAGACCGAGGCCGGCGGCCAGCTCGCCGACGGACTTTTCGCCGCCGCGCAGCGCCTGGATTATCTGCAGGCGCTTGGGGTCGGCCAGTGCTTGGCACAGTTCGGCCTGTAATCTCAGTACGGCGCCGGGGCTGTCTTCGGCCACTCCGTTTACCTCCCTGAAGCATCGTGGTATATTACAATATTATAATATACTAAAATACTTCGTCAAGCGCCGGACGTGCGCCGTAAACAAGCGCCCCCGCACTGTGCGGGGGCGTCGTTTGAGTCTTTATTCAGCTATTATTGGCAGCTAGACCAGCGAGCCGCCCTCCGGCGAGACGCCGTTGGGGTCGAGGGCGCGGGTGGTCTTGCTCCACCAGAGGTTGTAGTTCATCAGAGCCGGGCCGATTTCGTCCTGGGGGCCCATCGTGGAGGCAAAGTAGCTTTCTTTAAAGGCCCGCTCCATCTCCTGTTTCTGCCAGGCCTCCACGGCCGCCTTGGCCTCGGCGTTCTGGGGGTCGAACTTGCAGAAGATTTCCGTCTTGCCCAGGTGTCCCTGCTCGACGCCCCAGCCGAAGAAGGCGCCACCGTCGTCGACGATATAGCCCTTTTCGATGAGGGGCTCCTTGGCCTTGCCGGCGCCGATGGCCCAGCGGATGGTCAGGTCGCGCTGGCCCATGATGGGGATAGAGTTGAAGGCCCCGCCGTTGCGGAAGGTCTCGCGGATGGAGGCCGAGATGCGGGTGCACTGGCAGAGGAGGATGCCCTCGATGCGGGGGTCTTCGACGGCCTGGAGCGACCGGCCGCCGGCCCTGGCGACGATTTCCTCCAGCACCTTTTTCTTGTAGGCGAAGTCCGCCGCCGAGTTGCCGGCGATGATGACGAAGAAGCCCGGCCCCTGCACCTCGGCGTTGAGGCGGTTGAAGGTCTCTTCCTCCTCCTCGTTGGAGGTGGTGATGTTGGCGGCCACCATGGAGATGTTGAAGCCCATCAGCTCGAAGGCAATCTCGGCCTCGCCGATGCTGATTTCGGCCTGCCACATCTTCTCCACCGAGGGAAAACTGTAGTAGCGCGCCATCATGTTGGGCGGTATCTCGCCGAGTTCATAGTGCGGCGAGATGCCTTTAATATCGTAAGCGGCCGGCCCCGGCCAGTGGTAGAGCTTGACGGCGGCCTTGGTGAAGACGCCGGGAGTTACGCCGGGCGGCACGGCGCTGGTGAGGATGCTCCTCAGCGATGGCCCCGGCCCGTCGCCGCAGAACCACTCGTCCGACGAGCCGAGCGCCCCGGAGCGGACGATATTGCCTTCCGGGGTGACCCACTCGATGGCCAGGTGGTTGCGGTCGTCGCCGCTGGTGGTCTGGTCCATGTGCCCGTGACCGCGGAGCATCGCCGAGCAGTTGGTGCCGGCCCCCTTAATGCAGAAGTTGAGCCCCCGCTTGAAGAGCTCGGCCTGAAGCTCCGAGGAGATAACGTACGGCTCGACCACGGCGTACATGTTTTTCTCGTTGATTTCGATAATGCGGTTCATGCGGCGCAGGTCGAGCAGGATTATGTCCTTGGGGAACATCCCCGACCAGCCGGTGCAGATGGGGCGGAACTGGAGCTTGTGGCGGTTGCAGAGCCGGACGACCGCCTGGACTTCGGCGGTGTCTCCCGGCAGGATGACGGCGGCGAAATCGTTGCCGTAGTAGGCCGGCATGATGACCGGGTCGGCGCAGATGTTCTCCTCGCCCACCACCGCCTCGAATTCCTGATAAACCTCTTTGTTCAGAGCCATGACTCGTTATCTCCCTTCCTAGATTGCCTTCTCGACCAGTTCGACGATGTCGTAGACCTTGAGGCCGCTGCCGCTTTCTTTAATCGCCTCGTTAAAGGTCTTCTCGCACCAGGGGCAGGCGGTCACGATGGCCTCGGCGCCGGTGGCCACGGCCTCCTCGATTCTCTCCTGGGCCGTCCACCGGGCGAAAGCGGGGTTGGATTCATTGACGCCGCCGCCGGCCCCGCAGCACCAGGCGTACTCCCGGATGCGGGTCATCTCGGCAAGCCGCAGGCCGGGGATGGCCTTGATTACGTCTCGCGGCGGCTCGTAGACGCCCTTGGTGCCGCGGCGGTACTCCTTGGGCGGGTCGAAAACGAAGCGGTCGCCGGGGACTTTCTGGCCCTGCCAGTGCACCCATGGCTCGCCGAGGCGGCCCAGGCGGCAGGGGTCGTGGTAGGTGACCGTCATCGTTACCCGCTTGCGCGGTTTGAGCTTGCCGTCGTGGATGAGCTTGGCGATGTATTCCGAAATATGTAATACTTTGAGTTCGCCGCGTAAATTATAGCGGTCGTAGAGCACCTTGAAGGCCTGGTAGCCGTCGGCGCAGCCGGTCACCAGCGTGTTGGCGCCGGACTTCTTGACGACGGCCATGGCCTTCTTAGCCTGCGCCAGGAAGTCTTCTTTATAGCCCATCTGGTAGGCCCGGCCGCCGCAGCAGGTCTCGGCGTCGCCGGCGATGCCGAAGTTGACGCCGGCTTTCTTAAGTATCTTCGCCGTAGCTTTGGCCAGCTTTTGCGTGTCCTTATCGTAGCTGGTCAGGCAGCCGACGTGGTAGAGCACGTCCACCTTCTCTTTGGTGGCGTCCTTGATGCCCAGCCCGGCGGCCCAGTCGCCGCGCTTGCCTTTGGCGGGCACCATGGCGCCGGTCTGGCGCAGCCCGGCAACGGCTTTGTCCAGGGCGGGATTGGTCTTGCCGTCGGCGACGCACTGGAGGCGGAACTCGCTGATGGGCTCCAGCACCTCCATGTCCATGGCGTAGTTGCAGGAGACGCCGCAGGCGCCGCAGAGCTGGCAGTTGTAGACGATATCCAGCAGCTTGTCGGTATAGTTCATGCCGTTTTTCAGCATGGCCGCCCCGATGTTGAGCCGGCCGCCGGCGGAATAGGCGTGTAAGTTATATCTGGCGATGCTGGGGCAGGCGTAGGAAAAGGCCGACCCCTGCACCTTCTGCATGGGGATGAATTTACAGGCCGAACACCGGCAGCACATCTCCATGTCGCCCTTGTATTGCTCCAGTCCCATTTGGCTCCCTCCTAATCAATATAGTAATCGGTTCTGCCGGCGGGCCTTAAAAGCACGCCTTGCCCGGGTTCATGACGTGGTTGGGGTCGAAGATGTCTTTGAGCTTGTTGAGCATGGCCAGGCTGGCGGCGTCCCGGTTGACGATGGCGCCGGCGTTTTCGCCGTAGGGTCGCGAGAAGAAGGCGCCCGCCGCCATGAGGTCGCGGGTGGCCGCGGCGGCCAGCCCCTTGACGCGATTGGCCTCGCCGGCGTTTTCCGGGTCGTAAAAGAGGTTGAACTCGCCGTGGAGGCCGGTGCCCTGGGCGATGGGCTGGATGTAGACGCCCATGTCCGAGGTGGGGTAGCCGGCCATCTCGGCCAGCTCGTTCATCACCGCAATCTGGCCTTCGATGCGGTCGTTGATGGTGAGGAAGAGCACGTCCTCGCAGGCCCCCTTGTAGCGGAGCTTCCAGTACGGCTCGGCGGAGGGGCGCTGCACCGCCTTGAGTATCTCGCCCGCGGAAACATCGCCGGCGGCCCGGATGGCCTCCACTCCCAGCCGCTGGGTGATGGCGGTAATGTCCTTGACGTAGGCGCCGACCCTCTCCTCGGGGTAGTATTCGTAGCCGGCCACGTTGTAGAAGAGCACCCAGGTGGGTAAAGCGTCCTTGATGCGCTGGTAGTCGCCGGGCCACTTTTTGGCGAAGATGGCCGCCAGGTTGGTGTTGTTGAGGATAAAGCACTCGTTGACCATGCGCAGCCGGATGAGCCAGGCGGTTAGGTCGAGCAGCATTGTCAGGTCGGACGAGGCGACGACGTAAGGCTCTTCCAGCGCGGGGAGCAGCTCGCAGCGCATCGAGGCCCAGGTGACGATGCCAATCGTCCCCTGCGACCCCTGGATGAGCCGGTGCCAGGAGGCGATGCCCGGCCCGTAGGGGGCCTTCTGCACGCCGCCCACCTGCCACTGCTCCTTGACGGTGCCCGGCCCGGCGGCCTGCCCGGTGCGGAACTCGTCGCCGCTGCCGAAGATGACCTCGACGCAGGCCAGCGGGTCGGAGATGTCCCACTGGTACTTGGGCATGACGACCGGCTCGCGCTCCAAAAGGCTGCCGACGACCGTCTTGGTCTGGCGCGGCAGGAGGGGCATATTGAGCCGGATGCCCTCCTTGGCCACCGCCGGGATAAGCTCGGCGAAGGTTACCCCCGGCTCGACCATGGCCACGCGGCGCGCCCGGTCGACGTTGATAATTTTCTTCATGCCGCTCATATCCACGATGACGGCCCCGCCGGTGCCGGGGACGGTATCGCCGCGGGCATGGGGCGGGCCGGAGCTTACCGGCACCAGGGGCGTGAGGGTCTCGTTGGCCAGCTCGACTATTTTCTTCACCTGCTCGGCGTCCTTGGGCCGGACGATGCAGACCGGACGGACGGCGTTGACGAAACTCATGTCGCGGGCGTACTCGTCCAGGGACGCCGGGTCGTCGCTGACGCCGCCGGCGCCGACGATTTTCGTAAGCCTGTCTTTGGCAATCATGGTTACCCCCTCTCGAATCAGTAAAATGAAACGGCCGGCGCGCGGGCGCCGCTGGCAATGTTTATGTAAGTCCTGTTTGATAATCTACCAAATAGTAGGCTTCGGGGTTGCCTCATGTCAAGTCGGCGGCGAGCCTGCGGGTAAAACGGCATACCCATCCACCGGGGATATGTGCTAACATAGTACCAATCCTACCATCGGGGGAGTGATGGCCGAGAACATCCTGGGCAGCGTCGAGTTCCAGATGAGCCTGCTCATGTTCGTCGCCCTGGCGGGCTACCTGCTGGCCTACGGCATCAACCAGTCGGCCGTGGTCGGCATCATCATCGCCGGGGTCATCGTCGGCCCGTCGCTGCTGGGCCTGGTGACCTATACCGACTTCGTCTCCAGCCTGGCGCACCTCGGCGCCGTCGTCCTGCTCTTTACCATCGGGCTGGAGTTCGAGCTCAAGGACATCACCCAGCCGCGTTATCTGGTCATCGCCCTGCTGGGCATCGTCATCCCCTGGGGCGGCGGCTACCTGATAGCGGCGGCCTTTTCTTTCGATACCAATTCCGCCATCTTCATCGGCACGGCCTCCACGGCCACCTCCATCGCCATTACCGCCAACGTCCTGGAGGAGATGGGCAAGCTCCAGACCCGCGCGGCGCGGGCGGTAATGGGAGCGGCCATCATCGACGACGTGCTGGCGCTGCTGGCGCTGGCCTTCTCCGAGCAGCTGATGGGCGGCTCGCTGGATACGCTGAGCATACTGGCCGACCTGGGCAAGGCCGTCGCTTTCCTCGTCGTCGGGGCGATACCGGCACGGCTGCTCTTCCGGAGGGTGATGCTCTGGTTCGATAATACCCGGGTGGCGCGCAAGTTCCCCCAGTCCATCTTTATCTTCGCCATGATGATTGCCTTTCTCTACAGCATCGGCGCCGAGGCCGCCGGCCTCTCGGCGGTGGTGGGCTCCTTCCTGGCCGGGGTGAGCTTCGCCAGCATGGAGCTCAAGCAGGGCGATATCTTTCTCAAGGGCGCCGAGCACCTCAAAATTATCTTCGCCTCCATCTTCTTCATCTCGCTGGGCGTCCTCCTCGACGCGCACGTCCTGACCGGGCGCATCCTCATCTTCATCGCGGCGCTTTCGGGGCTGGCCATCTTTACCAAGGTGCTGGGCTGCGGCCTGCCGGCCAAGCTGTTCGGCTATACCTGGCGGGACTCGGCCGTTATCGGCGTGGGGATGGTGCCCCGCGGCGAGGTGGCCATGATTGTGGCCCTCATCGGGCTTTCCAAAGGCTGGATTGGCCAGGATACCTACGCCGCCCTGGTGGTAATGAGCCTGCTGACGACCATCATCCCGCCGCTGCTGCTGCGCAACTGGCTCTTCCGCCAGCCGAAAGACTAACGTTTGGCCTTATCCTGAAAACGGCTGCGCAGCTGCCCGCAGCCGGCGGCGATATCCTGCCCCCGCGACCGGCGCACCGTAGCGTTGACGCCCCGCCGCCTTAGCTCCCGCCCGAAGGCCAGCACGGCGGCAGTGGCCGGCGGCACGTAGCCCGGGGCGGCGGTGGTGTTGGCCGGGATGAGGTTGACGTGGCAATTCATTCCCCCAAGCAGGTCGGCCAGGGCGCGCGCCTGGCTCAGGGAATCGTTGACGCCCTTAAAGAGGATGTACTCGAAGGTAACGCGCCGCCCGCTGGCCTGGAAATAGTCGCGGCAGGCCGCCATCAAGCTCTCCAGGGGATACTTGCGGTTGAGGGGCACGAGCTTATTGCGCAGGGCGTTATCGGCGGCGTGCAGCGAGACGGCCAGCCCCACCTGGAGCCGCTCCCGCCCCAGCCGCCGGATGCCGGGCGTAATCCCGGCGGTGGAGATAGTCATGGCGCGCGCCCCCAGCCCGAACCCCTCCGGGGCGTTGAGCGTCCTGATGGCCTGCATCAAATTATTGTAGTTGGCCAGCGGCTCGCCCATGCCCATGAAGACGATGTTGTCCACCTTATTATCCTGCTTTTTCAGGCGGCGGGCGAAGTGGAGTACCTGGTCGATAATCTCGCCGGGGTCGAGGTTGCGCACGAAGCCCTGCTGGCCGGTGGCGCAGAAGGGGCAGCCGACGGCGCAGCCCACCTGCGTGGAGCAACACACGGTTTGGCGCTGGCCGGCGGGCATCAGGGCGGCCTCGACGGTCTGCCCGTCGTGGAGGCGGAAGAGCGCCTTGACGGTGCCGTCCCGTCCGGCGACTTCCTCCAGCGGCTCCAGGCTGGATAGCCGGATTGCCCCGGCCAGCTTATCGCGGAAACCACGCGGCAGGTCGGTCATCTCGTCATACGATGTCGCCAGCCCCCGGTAGACCCAGGCGGCAACCTGCTGCGCCCGGTACTTCGGCTCGCCCAGTTCCGCCACCAGCGCCGCGAGCTCGCCTGCGGTGAGGCCGGTGATACCGGCTGTCTTTGTCGCCATAGTTATGTAAACTGCTCCCCTGCCTTTGACATTCCCGCCGCTATCGGATAAATTGTTGATAATACGATTATATCGTGAAGCCGCCCAAAAAGGAATGATAAGTAAAGGAGACCTCGCTATGGCCGCATCCCGCTACGATAAGCTCTTCCTC
>Ga0307445_10001500_pt1 | contig 13164 bp, 11 predicted proteins | sample SalMarSW160330MG_FD_202147 | JGI IMG/M metagenome (GOLD analysis project Ga0307445, IMG submission 202147) | Salt marsh sediment microbial communities from the Plum Island Ecosystem LTER, Massachusetts, United States - SW1603-30 | ecosystem: Environmental > Aquatic > Marine > Intertidal zone >...
AATCGAGTAGAATATCAATCCTCTTATATTTTTTCATTCTGCCAAGACAAATTATTGTGGGAACTTTAGTTAACTCCGCCCTTGATCGATAAGATTCAATATCCACTCCATTATATACTACTTTAATATTATTCACGGAAATACCCATTTTTACGAGTTCGTTTTTCGAGCTTTTTGATACGGCAATTATAGGTATTTTTTTATAATGTTTCGGAATAAGCTTTTCCGAAAAATAAACGTAGGAAGCAGAAAGAGGATTGGTTTCAGTAAATATAGTTTTTCCGAAAAGATGATGTACAAGCGCTAATCTTTTTTCCCGAATAAATCTTCCTCCAAAAAAAGGAATTTTATTGAGGTCTTCAATAACCAGATCAATTTTTTCTTCTTTAGCTATTTGTTTATAAGCTTCCGGAACATAGAAATTGAAAACGTTTCTCGAACCGACCCTGCAAATTTTTATTCCGTCTATTTCTTCTGCCTTTGGAGCATTCTTGAAATGCGTACATAGAAGAGAAATTTTAAAATATTTCACTAACCTCCTGAATATCTCGTGAAGGTGAACTTCCGCTCCTCCGGATAGAGGATTAGTCCAATCCTGCCAGTTAATAATTAGTATTCCCGGTTTTCTCTTACCCTTTCCCCTCAATACGACCGTCCTTAAGATATATTTTCCTTTTCCCTCTTTCAGCTACGTATTTCTCATGCGAAACAATTATAATCGTTTTCCCCTTTTTATGTAAATCTGATAATATTTTCAATATTTCTTCTCCTCGCACAGAATCAAGATTCCCGGTAGGTTCATCCGCTATTATTATTTCCGGTTCGTTTGCGAGGGCTCTTGCAATTGCAATTCTTTGGCGTTCTCCACCCGACAATTGATTGGGAAGATGATCTGCTCGGTCTTTTAGACCAACACTTTCAAGAATATTTATAGCTTTTTCTTTTCTTTCTTTTGGGGCAATTCTGTTGTATATCATAGGTAAGGAAACATTGTACCATGCAGGTACGTCAGGCAAAAGATAAAAATCCTGGAAAACAAATCCTATAAATTCTTTTCTTATATCGGCAAGCTGATTTTCGTCCATTTTGTTTACATCTTTACCGCGCAGAAAATAAGACCCACTGGTCGCTGTATCCAAACATCCGATTATGTGCATCAATGTAGATTTACCGGAACCGGAGGGGCCGATTATTGAAATAAATTCTCCCTTCTTTATGACAATATCAACACCGCGAAGGGCATGGACTTCGGTCTCTCCAAGCGGATAAACTTTCGTTATGTCTTTCATTTTGATTAATTCATTCATAACGAAGCGCCTCTACAGGACTTAATTTAGATGCTTTTCTTGCAGGATAATAACCGAAGAAAACTCCAATACTGCAGCAAAAACCAACACCTAAGAAGATTGACCATATTGGAATATAAAAAGGCAGATTCCCATTACTCATAATGGATATAAGTTTTGTAAGTGAAGCTCCGAGAAAAATGCCCAAAAATCCTCCTACCAGACAAATTACCACTGATTCCATAAGGAACTGACCCAATATTTCGCTTGATTTTGCTCCGATCGCCTTTCTGACCCCTATTTCTCTTGTCCTTTCTGAAACGGAAACAAGCATTATGTTCATTATTCCTATTCCGCCTACGACTAAAGAAATGGCAGCAATTGCGATTGAAATTAAGAATATAGTCTTAGTTAGTTGGTTAAATTGGTTTATCATTGCCTCTGAGGAATTAATTGAAAAATCGTCTTCTTCTTCCGGTTTTACATTACGGACTCCCCTTAATATCCATCTGATTTCTTCTCTCGCTTCTTCTCCATTTTCAGCATATACCGCTATATTAATAGAACTTCTTCTTGTGCCTGTGAACTCTGCCATTGTGGTATACGGAATTACCACAACATTATCCATACTATGCCCCATCATCTCTCCGCGTTCTTCGAGAATGCCGATAACAGTAAATTGCCGACCTTGAATTTTTAATTTATTGCCGACAGGATTTTCTTCAGGAAAGAGAGTATTTACCACATCCTGACCTAAAATACAGACATGTCTTTTATATTTTATATCGTCTTTTGAGAGGAAGCGTCCAAGATTTACGTTCTGGTTAATTATCCTGGCAAAATCTTCAGAAGTTCCGCTTACGCCAACTTCAGGGGCTTCTTTTTCTCCTCTTTCTATGTTTAAGTTTCTATCAATTAAAGGAGATACGTATTTAAAAGAAGTTCCATACTCTTTGAGAGCTTGTACTTCCTTCATTTCTATGTTATCTCTTTTTCTGATTTCATTCCATTCTTCCCTGGTTTTATGGCCCGAAAACCAGGGGTATTTACTTACATATAGAACATTTGCGCCCAACTGAGAGAAGCTGGTAGCCACGTTCTTTTTTAGTCCTGAAATAATCGACATTACACCTATTACGGTCATAACGCCTATGATAATACCGAGAGTTGTGAGCATAGAACGGAGCTTATTAGCTTTTATAGACTCTATTGCCGACCTTAAGATTTCAATCAGAAAACCTCTAAACATCTTTAATTATCCTCTAAGCTTTCTTCTGCATCGGTGGATTTATCTTCTTCAGATTGATTTTTCTCGTTACTTGTTTCTTCTTCTTTTTCCTCTTTCCATGTTACCTTTTGATTGTCAGTAAGGTTCATTAAGGTTTTGATAGGCCCGGTAACGATAAGATCATTCTCTTCTAACCCTTCCTTTATTTCGACCCACATCCCTTCGGTAATTCCTGTTTTGACCTCGATGAATTTTGTCTTATCGTCTTCTATTTTATACACTCCGCTCTTTTTATCTTTTGTAACCAGAGATTGAAGGGGAATACGTAGAACATCATCTTTTTTGGCAGTTACTACTTCACAATTTGCACTCATGCCGGGCAGCATTCCGGGATGATGAGGAATAGATATTTTTACTTCAAATTCCACAGCAGCCGAGGAAGTCGCTCCTTTCGGCATACTTGCTTTATAGTATACTAAACCGATGAATGTGGTATCAGTAAAAGCGTCTACTGTAATTCTGGCTGTGTCGGCAATCGACACCAACGGTATTTCACTTTCGTTTACGTCCGCAACCATTTCCATTTCTTCCAGGTCTGAAACCGTTAATATTATAGAACCCGGATTATTTATGGTTCCCGCAACCACAACTTCTCCCTCTTCTTTGTTTATATCCATTACAGTTCCCGGGATAGGAGAACGGATAATAGTTCTTTGTAAACTCCTTTTCGCCCTCCCTAATTCTGTTCTCGCGTTTTCAAGAGTACTCGAGGAAAGCTCCACCTCTGTCGCGATATTTTCAAAATTCTCTCTGGAAATTAAACCCTTTCCATATAATTCTTTCTTTCTTCTCAATTGTTCTTTTCTGAATTCGAGGTCTGCTCTCTGCGCTCCCACATTAGCAAGAGCCCTTTGATATGCCGCGAATTGTTCAGTTGAATCCAACTTCACAAGTGTTTGCCCTTCTTCTACCCAATCGCCTTCTTCTATAAACAATTTAACCACTTCCGCTGTAACTTCTGAATTTATTTTTCTCTCTTCTTTCGCCTGGATTTCCCCTGGGGCGGAAACTATTTCTTCGATCGTGCCCCGGGCCACTCTTGAAACTTCAACTTTAAGTCCCCCTCCCTTCTTTAAATTAGCTGCAATTATAATAATAAACACCAGGATTATCGAAGCTGCAACAATTAACTTCTTCTTATTCTTCATATAACCTCCCCATAAGCCTTTTCAACCTGTATAGGGAGAGATACCAGTCAAAACGGGCTTCGGTCAGCGCATATTGAGCCCTAAATAAATCCTCTTCTGCTCCTAACAACTCGATCATCGTAGACTCTCCCAAGCGAAATCTCTCACTCGCCGCAGAATAACTTTCTTCGGCAAAACTTACAGTAGTCTCCGCGAGCTGTAATTTCTGTTCGGCTTCTTCATACAGCATATAATCTTCTTCCACAGAAATACTTAATTCTCTTTCTCTCTCCTTAAATTTCAATTCGGCTAAATCTACTCTCATTTCGGATATAACCATATCATTTACCCTCGAAAATCCGGTAAAGATAGGAATGGATATAGAAAAACCTACCGAATAATCGTAATTATCCCTTAAAATGGGCAAACTAGGATTCATTTCATCCTGATATTGATAGATAGCCCCGAAGGAAACCGTAAAAAGATTACCGAGCGAGTTACTCGTAAAATCGAATCTCGCTTTTTTTAACGCCGAACTATACTCATTAAGAAGGGGATCCCTCTTCATAGCTAAAATTAACACAGAATCCTTATCGGGTATTTTAAAATCAGTTTCCGGATCTTCCAATAAAATGGAATCCCTTGCCTCGAGTCCAATAATTTTCTTCAGCCTGAGCAGATAGACCTTTCGATCCTTTTCTGTTTCCATAAGATCATACTGTGCCTGTAAGTTGTTTACTTTTCCCTGCAAGACTTCAGCGTTGGAAGCAGAGCCAAGGCGTTTTTTTTCTTCGATAAGTTGTAAATTATTTTCCGTACGCTTCACCGCTGTTTCTCTACTCTTAAACAACTTTTCAAGCTTTAGAGTGTTGAGATACTGAGAAATAATTTCATATATCGTTCGATTTCTGATATCCATGAAAGAGAAATACGCTGAATTATTATCGTAGTGAGAAGCAAAAGCATCTAAAAAATCGCCAGGAGTTAAATCCCATTCCATTCTAACGTTATAATAACTGTCGGTAGAATCATAAATCTCCCCCCCTTCTAGAAACGAACGAGTTCTACTTTCCACGTAACCTCCGTATACAGAAGGAAGCATCGTGGAATAAGAAGAAGCATTTGTTTTTTGCCTTATGACAAACTCTTTTTTAGCCTGCAGGTAAGTCGGGCTTCTCATTAATCCCATTTCTATCGCGTCTTCAAGACTTAAATTAACAAAAAGCAAAAGGATTACAATCACACCTACCCCCCTCTGGCAAATATAACACTAAAACCAAGAAATAAAATATACAGTATTATAGAAGTAATCGCTGCTTTCTTTTTAGATATTCCGGTTATTTCCGAAACTCCATAAGCTATCAACGCAAACTGCCATATAGAAAAAACTTCTATGCCGGAGAAGAGAGCATAAAGCTTAGGATTCTCAGGGCTAAAAATCAAATTAAGACCTGTAGCAACTTCCATATCCCTTGCTGTTGTTATATTTGGAATACCTTTCACCAGTAGGAGAATCGTAGTTAGCAGACTTCTTATTATCTGGACAACAGATGAGTAAGCATATAAATCCAGAGCTTTAATATAATCCCAGTCTCCCCCCAAAACATTACCTAAAAACCATAGAATAAGAGAGACAAAAAGGAATCCGATAAGAGTTACAACCGGAGCTGCCACATATTTTATGTATTGTGCCGCCTTTGGAATCTCTCCACCTCCCCCCATTTCTGCCATCTTTTGTGTCATAATACGTGTTAGTGCGGGAGAGCTAACCCAGAGAAATATTAAAGTTACAATGGTAAGGCCAACGAAAGGTATCCACCAGTCATCCTTTTCTTTTATGTGTTCGAATGCTTTACCGGGTTCGATTATTATATTAATAAGATTACCCATTAAACCTCCTTTTAAAAATAATACTCATTTATAATAAAAATATTCAAATATAAGTCAAGTAATGCTACTCTTCTCCCCAAAAATAATATCACACAGAGCCACTGAGCACATAGAGAAAAAAGAAAAATTATATTTTCTGTTAAAACAATAAAATATTTTTTTATCTGTGTTTATCCGCGGCTAATTCTTTTTCTCTTTTATTATCGTTTCCATATTCTTAAGATAATCAGAAAACCTCTTACGTCCTTCTTTTGTCAAGTTGTAAACAGTGTTCGGCTTTTTAATGATCCCAGATGCTTTGTTGAATTTCTGAAAAATCTCGCTTTTTCATGTATTGTTAGCGAACTCTTTTTCGACAGCGCCAGCTGGAGATAATATATTTCTCCTCTTTAATAATTTTATTAACTCGAATATCCCCAGATATACAATAGCCGCACCAAGTACATACAACCAGTCTAAGAATGAGATACTGGCAAAAGCGAGAAATTCATGAATCGTCGGTCCATACACACCTAAAAAGACCATGCCTATGGAACCTACGATGGACCAGAGAAGTATTTTATTGGTCCAGAAGTTCCTGCTGAATATCGATTCCTGTTCGAATCTGCGGGAAAGGACATTCGCGAACTGGCAGTACGCAATTGTCAAATAACTAAGTGTTGTCGCTTTCGCGTAATGGATCGTATTCTCCATACCAACATTAAGAGTTATCCCATTTCTAAACATAAAGAGAGCAAAATTTGAAAACGCGAGCGCTCCGATTACAACACCCAATACACTCACCTCTAAAGCCGTGAATCTATTTATTATATGATCTTCCTGGCTTCGCGGCTCCGAATTCATGATACCTTCAGGCGGAGGATCGTAGGTAAGAAAAGTCAGGGGCATTATTTCAGCCAGAAGATCTATTGCCAGTATCTGTATCGCAAGAATGGGTATAGCCCAGTTTTTAAGTGCTACCGCGGCAAGTCCGAGCAGAACAATAGTAAGCTCTGCTCCATTGGTTGTCATAGAGGCTAAAACGGTTTTACGAAGATTATTATATATAGTTCTACCTTCTTTTACAGCGGATACAAGTGTGGGAAAACTATCATCGAGGAGCACAAGCTGCGCGGCTTCCTTTGCTACATCGGTACCTGTCTTCCCCATAGCTACTCCGATGTGCGCCATTTTTAAAGCCGGAGCATCGTTTACTCCATCCCCGGTTACAGCTACAATCTCCTTATCCTCTTCCAGGAGCTTCACAACCCTCAATTTATCCTTTGGATCGACTCTGGAAAAGATAATCGATTGATTATCCTTTAAAATTTCCGAGAGTTCTTTATCTTTAATATCCTCGAGTTCCGCTCCCGTTACCACCAGAGGTTCTTTTCCCCCGAAAAGTTCTATCTCCCTACCTACGGCACTGGCGGTTATAGAATGATCTCCGGTTACGATAAATGTCCTTATTCTCGCTCTGTGGCAATCCCTGATGGCTTCCTTTACCCCCTCTTTGGGAGGATCTATCATACCCACAAGTCCCAGAAAAATAACGTCTTTTTCGATCTCTTCCATTACATAATCGCTGCCGTCATATTCCAGAGGACGATAGGCTATGGCAATAACCCTCAAAGCATTTTTAGAATACTTCTCATTTAACTTTCTTATCTTCTCTTTATCCTCTTTAGTTATTGGTTTTTTCTTTCCGTTTCTATATATAGATTTACTTACTGAGAGGACACTATCCGTCCCCCCCTTCATAGTGAGAACCTGCCGATCTTCAAACTGTCTTACCGAACTCATCCGCTTTCTTTCCGAATCGAAGGAAAATTCGTGTAATTCAGGATTTTCTTCATCCTCTTTAGGAGACCGGGTGCCTAATTTTGTGGAAAGAGTAACGAGAGCCGCTTCCGTCGGGTCGCCGATAGGATACCATGAACTATGGTTTTCGTCGGGTCCATGTATTTCCGCGTTGGAAGCCATTGTTGCCGCGTCTAACATAATTTCCATTTCATCGATCTCTTTCTGCGTTAGGGGTTCACCATCTTTTTCCAATATTTTACCTTCCGGTTTATAACCAACACCCGTCACTTCGTGTTCTTTTCCGTCGAACCATACAGTAGTTACTGTCATTTCATTTTTGGTAAGAGTTCCCGTTTTGTCTGTAGCAATTACCGTGGTCGAACCCAATGTTTCGACCGAGGAAAGGTTCTTCACTACCGCTTTTTTACCAGCTAACCTATTACTCGCGGCAGAAAGCGCCACTGTTACCTGGGCTGGCAATGCCTGCGGTACCGCGGCAACTGCCACTCCCAGAGCGTACATCATACTGGTAATAAAACTAAATCCCTGAAGCTGGGACACAAAGAAAAGAACCACACTTAGAACAAGCACAATTCCAGTTAAACGATAGCCGAGCACTTTTAATTCTGTTTCCAGAGGAGATTCCGCTTTACCGGTCTCCTCTGTCATACTTGCAATTTTACCCATTTCTGTATCCATTCCGGTCGAGATTACGACTCCCAGGGCATTTCCGGACGCTACGGTAGTTCCGAGGTAAGCCATATTATCTCTATCCGCCAGAATAGATTTCTCCTTTATAGCGTTGCTGTGTTTTTCCTGAGGCATAGACTCTCCGGTAAGGGAAAAATCATTGGTCTCAAGATTAAAAGACTCGATGACTCTAATATCCGCCGGAATCTTATCTCCGGTTTCGACTTTTATTATATCTCCGGGCACGAGCTCATCCTGTGGAATTTTACTCAAATTACCGTCTATCATTACAGAAGCCGGAGATTTAATCAAATCTTTTAATTTATCCAGTATTTTACCGGCTTTATACTCCTGAATAAAACCTATTATGGCATTTACTATAACTATAACGAACATCACGGTTCCATCACGAAAGTTACCGATAATATAGGAAATAGAACCCGCGACAATCAAAAGGATAACCATCACATCCCTGAACTGGGAAAGGAAAAGGAGCCACTTAGGAACTCCTCCTTTGCCTTTAAGTTCGTTCTTTCCGTATTTCTTTAAGCGCTCTCTGGATTTATTTCTGGAGAGACCTTCTTTCCCGGTCTCCAACTCTTCCATAACTTCTTTCGCAGTTAATTGGTAATAACTCATTCCATTATTCATTGTAATTTCCCCGAACCGAAAGTCAAATTTTACTCAGGCAATCTTTTATCCTGTTTAATCCTTCTTTTATTTCTTCCTCATCCAGAGCATAGCTTAGACGAACCCTATTCGGAGCGCCGAACCAACTGCCCAGATAAACTATAACATTATAGTCGGTATAAAGTTTACCGACAAACTTCTCGGGACTAGGAACTTTTGGCAGCACATAAAAAGCGCCTTCCGGCTTCCACAAATCGAGACCTATATCCTTTAACCCTTGATATATTAGATTTCTTCTTTTTTTCCATATTTCCAGTTGCTGCTCAACATATGATTTCGGGCTTTTCATTGCCCTTAAAGCCATATCCTGTCCGACAAGATTGGTATTCATGGAAGTATGGGTCTTCATTTCTATTGCCTTATTTACAAATTCCTGGTCCGGACTCCATAAATACCCAACACGAACACCACACATAGCGTAAGTTTTTGAAAAAGAGTTTACCGTGATTACGTGGTCGCCTTTGATTATATAGTTTTCTCTCTCGTAAATAATATCTTTGTAGACCTCATCAGAAACGACATATATCCCCAGTTTTTCCGTAACTTCTTCTATTTCTTTTAATGTATCGATGGCTTCGACTCTGCCCGTAGGATTAGATGGGGAATTTATCAGAATTGCTTTGCATTCTTTTATTTTTTTTCTAAAATCGTCGACATCGATTCTACCCTGTTTTAAATCCATATAAACAGGTTCCATTCCGGCATATTTAAGAATCGGGGGATATGAGTAATAATAAGGCCTCGGCAACAGAACTTTTCCGTTATCCATAACTCTGAAGATTAAGTCCAGAGCTTCCGACGCGCCATTAGTAATAACAAAATTCTCAGCAGAAGAAGCAGGATATTCTTCTGCCAATGATATCCTTAACGGCAGGCAACCCTGAATGAGTCCATACCTGAGGTCACGTCTAATATCGATATCTTCTACAGCCTCTCTGGGAGGGGGAAGGTCCGGCTGACCGGAACCAAAACTGATAACTCCGTTTCCCTGTTTCCCAATAAAAACCGCCGGGCTTTTTAAGTTCAATTTAATACCCATAATTAATCCTCTTCTTTAACCTTAAATTATCATATTCCAAACACATCAATACAGTTGCCTGTCTTTCCCAGTAATCTCTGTACCATAATATACTTGTTTATAAAATATGTCAACAATTTTATTCAAGGAATTCAAAACTATTTCTCTAATTCGCAATATATTTATAATAATTGTATAATTTATCGTTAAACGCAGCTCTTAGCTTTTAGCTATTGGAAAAAATGCGAAAAGCAAAAGGCTAACAGCTAATAGCCCGGGCTGGATGTGCTGTCTTGTGTGGTGATTTTTCTTACGGGCAGGGTTGACAAATTGCCTTATTTAGTAATCTTAATAAACGGAACACAAAATCCCAGAAAAGGAGGAAAGATGGGTACTAAAGGAAGAGAAATTGTAAAAGCAGATGTAAAAAAACTTATAGAGCTGCTTAACAAAGCTTTGGCTGATGAGTGGCTTGCTTATTATCAATACTGGATAGGTTCGAAAGTAATTGTCGGACCCATGAGTGGAGCCGTAAAAGCAGAACTCATAGAGCATGCAAACGACGAACTAAGACATGCGGAGATGCTTGTAGAAAGAATACTTCAACTTGGCGGAATTCCAATATTGAAACCCGAAGATTGGTATAAGATGACAAATTGCGGTTACGATGCTCCCGTTGATCCCAAGGTAAAGAAAATTTTGAGTCAGAATATAAAAGGAGAACAGTGTGCTATAGAAGTTTATGATAAACTTCTTGATTTCATCGGAGATAAAGACTTTATTACTTCTAATATGGTTGAATCCATACTCGCGGATGAAGTCGAACATGAAGAAGATCTTCAGGCATTAGAAGAAGATTTCAATCAGATGAAATAAGAATTAACAGTTAAATAACATATCAATAGGGATTGGGAAATCTTTCTCAATCCCTATTTTATTTGTTCTTTGCGCCTCTGTGCTTCGGTTTTTTTGGGGACTATGGACTCCGGACCACTTGTCATACATCAAAAATAACCGTTGCTTGGTATTTATCATCAACCTTTTTTATTTCCAACTGATGATACGTAACAGCTTTTATTTCGGTTCCGTTTTTTACATCTTCTTCCGATACGATGTTACCTTTTAAATTAATTTCATACATATCTTTTTCAATATTAACCGAACACTGCGAAGGTAGAAACAATTCCTTTTCAAAAAAATATATAACTTCTTCCAGGACACCAACAAATGCCGTTTCGATATTTTCTTCTTCTAAGGAAAAACCTTTTTCGATTATCGGCTCGATTTCTATTCCGCCGGAAAGTAAATCTGCCGTAGCATGGATTGCTTTCCAGAAAATTTCGGTAAGAGAAGTTCCGGTTATTTTTATTCCTATATCCGCGGTATGGTCGAATATTTCGTAGTCTTTACCCAAGTTCATAAATATGTTTTATTAAACGTGGGAACTCATAGTAGATTTGCTTTAAAATAAAAAGCGCGGGCATCTTTACTCCCAGGACTTCAACTACTTTACCTTTTAATATTTTCTTTGCGAGATAACGGGTTCGAAAAACATGACTTTGATCCGTAATTATCCATACTTTTTCAGCATCTACGATAAATTTTTTTGCATTTATCAAATTCTCCGGCGTTGTACTCGATTTATCTTCGATAATTGCTTTTAGTTTGGAATTATTTTTCATCCATCTTACTTCTTCTTTTGTCCCTGAAAAAATTATTTGATATTTTTTTGAATTTTTTACTTTCAATTCCGCGAGTTCAACTCTTTTCTTTGTAAGACCTTCGTCCTTATTCCCAAGAACCAGCACTACTTCTTTATACTTTACCACTTCTCTAAAATTTTTGACGTAGTTTTTTTAAATTTGCTTCCGAGGGAATACGCCGATAAAATATTTTCCTTTATCGATTCCAGAGGTTTTTTTGTATAAACAAGAGCAAGGGGTTCCCCCCTTCGAACTTCTTCACCTTCGACCTTTAAAAGTTTTATACCGGCTTTCAAGTCTACATTATCCTCTTTTTTCTCTCTGCCTGCGCCTGTCTTTAAAGCGGCAATACCGATTTTATACGCGTCTATTCTTCCGACAATTCCGTCCCTATCCATGCTGATTTCAAAGGGATTTTCGTATGTGGAAAGTCTTGAAAGGTCACCGCCGTGTAGTTTAACCATACTTTCGAACTTCTCAAAAGCTCTTCCGCTTTTCAACACTTCCAAAGTTTTTCCCTTTAATCCCGCAAGCGAACACATTTCCTCGGCAAGAGCGATCGTAATTTCCACAGTATCGGGGTAGTCGGTTACATTTCCTTTTAGTATTTCAATCGACTCAATCACTTCGGGAGCGTTTCCGATATTTCTGCCAATCGGCGCGGACTGGTCTGTAAAAACGATAGTCATTTTCGTTCCGAGTTCTTCTCCGACTTTTTTCATCATCTCACCCAGCTTCTTTGCAGAATCTAGGTCTTTCATAAAAGCGCCTTCTCCCACTTTAAGGTCTATAACAAGACCATCTAAGTCTTCCGCGAGCTTCTTGGAAAGGATGCTTGAAGTGATAAGAGGTACCGATTCTACTGTTTCGGTCGCATCCCTTAAGGCGTACAACTCTTTATCCGCGGGAGCAATTTCTCCTGTTTGGGATATAATAGAACACCCAACTTCCTTTAAAACTTCCTTAAATTTATCGAACGGGAGGGCAGTCTTATAACCGGGTATCGCTTCCATCTTATCGGAAGTTCCCCCCGTATGTCCGAGCCCTCTTCCCGTAATCATGGGAACGGTTATACCCATCTTGGCGACAAGGGGGGCAAGAATAAGACTTATTTTATCTCCCACTCCGCCTGTCGAATGTTTATCGATTTTCTTGCCCTTAACATCCGATAAATCGAGAGTCTTACCGGAATTCAGCATAAAATAAGTAAGATCTTTTGTTTCCTCAGTATCCATCCCGTTATAAAATATTGCCATTAAAAGGGCACTTATCTGATAATTGGGAAATCCCTTAGAGGTAACTCCTTTTATGAATTTCTCGATATCGTATCTACTGAGTTTGTTTCCATCTCTTTTTTTTCTTATTATCTCCCGCATAAAAGGAAGTTAATTTGAAAGGGATTATTGTCAAGAACGATAGCAACCACGAGATTCCACCCTGGTACAGTCGTTCCTCCCTACAGGGCAGGCAGATTACCACAAGATTTCTTTTATTCATAGTTCATCCGTAAACTTGAAAACATGTAAATGAGAAATCAAACTTGTTCTTTGGTATAATATCCAATACTTCACCAATATCAAAGAATAGAATTTACTCATTGCAATATGAAGGAAGATTTATTATAATATTTTATACACAATTAAGGAGGTTAAAATGTCTACCCGCCAAAATAAAATTATTCAAAAGCCAG
>Ga0307445_10001501_pt1 | contig 13162 bp, 12 predicted proteins | sample SalMarSW160330MG_FD_202147 | JGI IMG/M metagenome (GOLD analysis project Ga0307445, IMG submission 202147) | Salt marsh sediment microbial communities from the Plum Island Ecosystem LTER, Massachusetts, United States - SW1603-30 | ecosystem: Environmental > Aquatic > Marine > Intertidal zone >...
ATGATTATTTCTATCTACAGCCATCATATAAAATCCACTATCAAAAACAAGCTAAAACGACTTCGGAACATAATATTATTGGCCTTCCGCACATTACCTTTTTAGAGTGGACTCATCTTTCATTTTTCGTTTCCATAAGGATTGTCTATATGGTTTCCGGATTTCGGTACATTTTTTTCCAACTGCCGCCAAACATTTTCGTTTCTCTTTCCTTATAACATTCCAACATTCCGGCGGTTCAAAATGCGGTCTGCTGGGATCTCTATCGTCTGGTTCATTTCCCGGTTCAGCGTTCTCAATGTGAACAATTTACCAGGCTGAGGTGGAGTTGTCCACAATAAATTCGTAGCACGTCGCTGGTGACCCGTGGCTCGTTGTAAGAGCATAAGGTATAAGAGCACAAGATATTGAGAATCCAGTATCGAGAGCCAATCGGAAATAGCCAGAACTTCTCCATCCGATAGTACCGTTTCCGGTTAGCCAGTTTCGCGTTGTAAGGGTAAAAATGAAAGCACTTACAATCATAAGGTTTTTGGAGGCCATCCCACATCATTGCCCAAACCGCACCGACTTGATATAATTGTTTTTTTTAATAATATTTCCAGAAACCCATAATAGGAGCAGACAAATTTCATTTCTAAATACAGACAGGCACCTCACAGATGTATTTCGCTCGTTGAAATACCGCAATTACCGTCTGTTCTTCTTTGGTCAGAGCATCTCGCTAATTGGCACCTGGATGCAAAGAGTGGCGATGAGTTGGCTGGTATATCGTCTAAGTAATTCTGCCGTTGCACTCGGCATCGTCGCTTTTTCAGGCCAGATACCCACCTTTCTTCTGACCCCTTTGGGCGGCGTTGCTGCCGACAGATACAACAGGCGCCACCTGCTTTTGGCAACACAAATCCTCGCAACCATCCAGGCTGTAATATTAGCGGTGCTCGTACTGACCGGTGCCATTGCCGTCTGGCATCTTATAATGCTCAGCATTGCATTAGGCACTATTAATGCTTTCGATATGCCCACTCGCCAGGCATTTGTTGTCCAGATGATTGACGACCGCGAGGATCTGGGCAATGCTATTGCACTAAATTCATCGATGGTCAATGTTGCGAGGCTGCTCGGCCCTTCTATTGCCGGCCTGCTTATCGCAACCGTCGGCGAAGGCCAGTGCTTTGCCATAAACGCCGCAAGCTATCTTGTTGTCATTGCTACCCTGGCGATGATGTCTGTTATACAGCAAAAAAATACCAGCAAAGCTACTGTCTGGCAACAGCTAAAAGGCGGCTTTAGTTACGCCCTTGGCTTTGCCCCCGTCAAATACCTAATCGCACTTTTGGCACTGCTAAGCCTGGCCGGAATGCCCTACGTAGTCCTGATGCCCATCTTCGCCAGGGACATCCTCCACGGCGGCTCACGTACTTTCGGCTTTCTAATGGCCGCTTCCGGAGTCGGTGCCCTGACGGGTGCGATGTATCTCGCACGGAGAAAAACCGTGCTCGGCCTGGGAAGGGTGATAGTGATATCAAGCTCGCTCTTCGGTGTCGGCCTTATTGGGTTTTCATTATCAACGGTAACATGGTTTTCAATGCTTTGTTTGCTGCTTGCCGGCCTGGGAATGATACTGCAATTAGCCTCCAGCAACACAGTCCTGCAGACAATGGTCGAAGACGATATGCGAGGACGGGTTATGAGCCTCTACGCAATGGCATTCGCGGGAGCGGTTCCGTTCGGCAGTCTCATTGCCGGCTATCTGGCAAGCAGAATCGGTGCCACTCACACATTAACTATCGGCGGGGCTTGTTGTCTTATCGGCTCGTTTTTATTCTCCAGAAAGCTGCCGGTATTACGCAAGCTGGTTCACCCGATATACGTTCGCAAGGGTATCATCCCAGAGGTTTCCACTGGCCTGCAGGCTGCTACGGAATTACGCTCCCCTTAAAGGCTCAACATCTCTTCATAGAAAAGACACAAGATGCAAGACACAAGACACAAAATACGCAAGACCTCTATCTGTGGTCTGTGGTATGCGAACAATTTAATAAGCCGGGCAAAGATAAAAACGGCCTAATAGTCTTTGACTTAACCGGCGCGGTAAGTTAACCTTCAGCGATTATGAAAAGAATGCTCACATCGTGTTTTGGCCTCGGGCTGCTGCCGCTGGCGCCGGGTACGTGGGGCTCTCTGCCGCCTGTAATAATCTTTGCGGCGATGAGCCATTTCGGCGTATCGGCTGTGCCGACAGCAATCACAATGGCGGTCCTGATTCTTTTCGGCTCCGTCGTTTGCGTCCTATTTGCCCCCGCCATAATCGCGGCAACGGGCAAAGACGACCCGCGGGAAGTTGTCGCCGATGAGCTGGCCGGCCAGGCGCTTACGTTTTTACCAGTCCCATTTTTCATCACAGCCGAAATCTCTACCAGGCAAATCCTCATCACCACCGCCCTGGGCTTTCTGTTCTTTAGATTATTCGATATCGTCAAGCCCTGGCCCATCCGCAAGCTCGAAAAGCTGCCCAAAGGCTGGGGTATCCTGGCCGATGATTTATTAGCGGCAGTCTTGGCAGCGATAGTTTTGCTGGTTTGCTACTGGTTTTGGATTGCCGAGTCCGGCGCTTAGTCTTGGGAACAAAGATGACCGCCCAATATAGCGTTGAAGTTTGTAAACAGCTTGAAAAAAAATTCGCCGATGCCCGTCTGCATCGTCCGATGCGGATGGCCCGTTACGACGCCGGCGATGAGCTTGTCTATGACGTAACGGGAATCGGGCAGGCGGCCACAGCGCGTGTGCATTTAACTATCGAGGATTTCGTGGGTGGCGGTTTTGCCGGGCAGGTCTACCGCGTAAAAATAACGGACATCGAGGCCGATGATGCGCCGATTGAAGGCCTTGAAGTGGGCCGGGTCTACGCAATGAAAATCCTTGTTCCGCCTTCCTCTTTTTCGCGCCTGTTTCGCAATCTGCTGTACTGGGTCGGCTTCCAGGGGCCGTTCCAGCTTCAGGTCAACCCGGCGGCGGCACGGGCCGGGGCACTCTGGCAGAAATTCATTCGGCGCGGGGCAAAGATTCGACTCGGCGACGAATGTGCCGTCGTAGATATTCACGCGACGTTCGTGGACAGTCGGCTGGGAAGCTGCGGGGAGCTGAGCGAATGGATCGATGGTCGCACGTGGAAATTGGAAGTCGACGACAGGCTGGACTTACTGAAGCAATGGCGCCGGGGCAAGGCGGTCGATGAGAAGCAGCTTGGCTCGCCCGAATACCGGGCTAAACGGCTGTTCATGCGCGACTTTGTAAAATTGTTGAACGATATGGGGGCGTTTGAGTTTGCCCGGCAGTATGAATGGTGGACGTGCAAGAGCCAGCCGAACTGCCTGAAAAGAAGTGAAACCGAAGACAATCCTTCCGGCGGGCTGGTCGCTGTCGATTTCCGGGCCGGTCTGGCCTTGCTGCCCTTTTTGCCGATGAGCCTGGGCGACTTCAAGCTGATATTGAAAGGACTTACGCGAGGCTCCCTCGTGCAGTTTGACCGGGGCAGTATCAAAAAACTTCAGCGTTTTATCGAGGAAAACAACGATGAGTTTGGCGATATGCACCCAATGCTCGAGGAGCTGCAAGCCGTCGAGCGTACATATCGAAATTCGGTCCCGGATATTACGCACAATCACCTCCGCCTGCTCTACAGCCCGCGCCTCTGGTCGACGATGTTCGATAGCGCGGTCACCGGATGGAAGGTGCGAAACCTTGTCGATGAGCAGCACGAACAAAAAATACGAAGCAATAAGCTGTCAATCCTGTTGTTTTACGTAATGGGCCTTGTACCGTTTTTGGGAAAGCTTGCCCGGCGGATTTGGGCCCGGCCGGACTGGCGCAAACACTACACCGCAATGCTGACAAGCGGCGGGTATCTTATAAGGGCAATCCAGGCAAGGATGGCCGAGAAAGTCATCGGCTGGCACAGGGCAGGACGCCTCGATGGCGAAAATGCCCGGAAGGTTGCCGATTCATTTGCGCTGGTTTTATGTCATTTACCGCTGTCGATTCTGCCGGCCGGTCTGCACAGATTTTTGACCGATAGGGCGTTCTTTAAGGATAAGCTTCACTACATTTTTGCTCGGCCAATAAAACTTTATTTTAGCGCCAAACTTCGCGAGCAGTGGATGCGGGATATGGTTGCCGAGGGCAGGAAAAAACATATCCTGACCGATGACGACGCCGAAACTATCCTTTCCCAACTGAGTGAACGCTACATTCAGCGTTACCTTATCAGCCTCGTTGTGCACTTGTTGACTCTACCTGTTACCCAGATTGTTTCAGTCATCATAGCCTGGATATATTACCAAAAGACCGGCAGCGAACTTGGGGCCGGGGGGATACTCGTGTTGTTCCAGGTCATCCCGATTTCGCCGGGTTCAATTTGCAGGGGTTTGTGGGCCGTTGGGATTGCAATATATGACCGGGACTTTAAGAATTACAATATTGCAGTCTTCTTAAGCTTTATGAAGTATATCGGCTACTTGGCGTTTCCGATTCAGATGACGTACCACTATCCGGTTCTTGCGAGATTTATGGCCGCTCACTGGTCGACCGAAGCGGTGCATATTGTTCCGGTGTTCGGCGAGCACGGGGCATTGCTGGAGCATTGGGTATTTCGCTTGTTCTACAACTGGCCGTTGACAATACGGCGACGAATGCGCAGGCGGGCCGAGATGCGGGAATCAATTAAGCCGCGATACTGGCATGTGGCTTTCTGGGCTGTGGTCGCGGCATTCAGCCTGAGCTCTGTCGACTACAATTACATTACCAATACCGGTAATCTTCCGGGCTTGAGAGACATCTGGTACCTTGCGGCCTTGGTCCCGCTTGCCTGTGGTGCAATGGTCACATTGGGCTGCGGCGGGGCGAGATTGTGGAAACGGATTGTGGCTGCCGCTATCTGCGGAATTGCGCTCGGGGTGATGTATCCGGCTGTCTCGGCCACGCTGGTGAAGAAAATGGCTGCTGTTGATATTGCGGCGGCCTGCGTCTGGCGGGTGTTCATCTTCGCTATGCTCTCAACCGCGGGGGCGATAGTTACAGAATTAATCCTTCCTGAACCGAAAAACGAAAATTCCGTTTGAAATTACAAGTTTTTGGCCTTATATTGCTGTATTTTGGCCGGTTTTGTCTCAGTTTATTTCTTGAGATTTGCGTGAATTTATGCGAAAATAGTGTGCCCCTTTTTTGTGGGCGTGGGCGGGTTGTTATACGGCATCTGGAAGTATTAGGAAAAAACCGCCCAGAAATGATAAAACACGTTTAAGGATTCTGCAGTAGGTATGAAAATGTGAAACGTCTCAGACAACAATCTTGCAGGGAGTGTTGATATAGAAGAAAGGAGTCAAAATGAATCCTGAAGTCTTGTCCTCAACGCTAACCAAGATGGTCAACCACAGGCACCTTCGAAAACTGCTCGTCAAAAAGGCAGACAATTACATCTATAACAGCCTCGTCAAAGAAGACAAAGAAGACCTCGAACAGGTGAAATTAAAAAGATACCAGTTCCTGTCGGCCATGCTGTACTGCATCGTTAAAAATATAAATAAAGGCCGCGTCGCACCTGAAATCGTAAGAAAAATCATCAGCGTGCTGGTTGAGAACAATCTCATTCGCGAAGACTTGAGTTACAATCAAGCGATGGAAGAATTTGAAAAAAAATATGGCGAGCCGCCTCCGACTTTTATCGTCTTCTCTCCTACGCAGAAATGTAACTTAAAGTGCATCGGCTGTTATGCCAGTTCGACATCAAAAACCGCCACTACGATACCTTATCCAATCGTAGATAGAGTAGTGTGTGAAATCCACGACTCCTGGGGCAGCCGATTTGTAACTATCAGCGGCGGCGAACCCTTTATGTATAAAAGCGAAGGTAAAACCCTTCTCGATATCTTCCGAAAACACAACGACATGTTCTTTCTGGTATATACAAACGGAACGCTGATTAACGAAGAGGTAGCCGATAAGCTCGCCAAGTCAGCAAATGTTACACCCGCCATTTCAGTCGAAGGCTTCGAAGAGCAAACCGACCAGAGAAGAGGCCCCGGCACTCACAAGAAAATCCTTAACGCCTTTGAGCGGTTGAGACAGGCCGGCGTGCCCTTCGGCATCTCTGTCACGGCTACAAGAAAAAATGTGGATTTGCTGCTGGAAGATGAATTCTATGACTTCTACTTTGCCGGGCAGGGCGCCTGCTATATGTGGCAATTCCAATTGATGCCTATCGGCAGAGGCAAAGACGAAATCGACTTAATGGTCAATCCCGAAAAGAGACTCCAGTTATATAGAAAATGGGAAAAGCTGCTCAGCGAAAAGAAATACTGCATCGCCGACTTCTGGAACAGCGGCGTACTCTCCAGGGGCTGCATCGCCTACGGCAGAAGCGGCGGATACATCTATATCGACTGGCACGGCAATGTGACGCCCTGCGCGTTTATTCCATACTACGTCGACAACATCTACGACTTGTACAACAGCGGGAAAACCCTGTCGGATGCCCTGTTCTCCGATTTTATGAAAAACGGTCGAAAATGGCAGAATGAATACGGCCTTAAGAACTGGAAACAACCTAACAACTGGTTAATGCCCTGCTCCATAAGAGACCATTATGAAATCTTCAGAAAGTCCGTCCTGCCGAAAGACGCAAGGCCCGAAGACGAAAAGGCCAAAGAAGCCCTCGAATCCGATGAATATTTCGAGGTCCTGAAAAATTATGACAAAGAGCTTCAGGTATTAACCAAGAAAATCTGGACAAATGAGTATTTAAATGTATAGTAAGCCCTGCTTGTTTCTCGAGTGGCTGTCTTTGTAAAGACATCGAGTCCGGGGCCTCTTTTTTGGAGTTTGTAGTAATTATGTCAGACGATTATAGCTGCCTGTGTGACGATTTCTATCTCGATATGCACATCAATACCGAGCTTGACCTGCCGACACAGCGCGATACTATCTTGGCCTTTTTCGAGCGGATACAAAAGCAATTCCCTTCCATGTGCAGCTTCTACCGCAGGGAAGAGAACGAGTATTGCCTGGAAGAGGACCGCAATTCCGGCCAATATCGATGGATTACTCTCGAAACAGACCGCATCGGCTCCGGGATTGTGAATCCGCCAAACTTCGAGGATGCTTACATCCAGGACAGATTGGTTCTTGAGCTTGCCCCCTATATGCTTGGCGTAAACCATCTGGACATCGACTCGCTGGATGTTACTTTCGCTATGGATTTTGATTACAGAGGCAGTCACGACGAGGTTATTGCCGAGGCACTTTTCAGCTCAACGGCCTTTAGCTGTCTTCTGGAGCTGCCTTCGGCCAGTCCTATCGGCTTTTCCCCGGCCGTGGTCGTAGCGTTATCCGAAGATTGCCGTACCCAGGCGCGAGTCGGCGTAGAGTCCAAAACAAGCGTGGCGGACATTGGAAAGCAAAAGGGCAGGTCGGATGAAGCAATCAGCCTTTTCTTGACAATCCGCCAATACCCTTCAAGTACGGAAAAATTTGACCCGCCGGCCTCTTTTGAAAAGCAATGTCGGCTGGCAGAAGAACTAATGGCTGAAAAAATAATCCCCAACTTCGTCCAGCCGTTAAACAGTGTCATTGCGCAAAAACGATTAACATAAGTTGATAATAAGGCTCTAATAAATGGCTATCGAGGCACCGGCAAGCAAACACGGGAAAACCAACCTTATAATTTATATTGCTGTGTGTATTGGGGTCGCAGCCTACTGTGCTTACGACGGCTATTTTAACAAAAAATTCATAGAAAAACACGCTCCCGATGGTGTCCCGGATGCCACCTTAATCTTCAATCAAAAGGCACCTCCGTTTTTTATCGGCGCCGCAGTGCTTTTAGGCATCCGACTGTTGCTAATCAAAAAGAAAAAACTTGTCGCCGACGAAAACGAACTTATCTTCAGCGACAAAAAAAAGATTGCTTATGATGCCATACAGCAAATAAACAAAACAAATTTTGAGTCGAAGGGTTATTTTTTTATCACCTACAAAGAAGAAAACGGCAAAGAAGCAGACCGCAAAATAAGCAGTAGAACATACGACAACCTAAAACCTGTTTTAGACCACCTGGTGGCAAAAATCACTTGAACATTATCACAAGGGAATTTAGAATTTATCGGCTAACCGCAACAGGCTGCGCAAATGAGCCCTTGCGGTTTATCTTTGGGGTTTCCATTCCAAAGGGGACAGCCGGAAAGTGAGTGGAAATGAATTATTGCGTTGTCGGATTGCAGTGGGGCGATGAGGGCAAAGGTAAGATTGTCGATATTCTCGCCGAGAACAGCGATATCGTCGTGCGGTACAACGGCGGGGCCAACGCCGGCCATACCGTTGTCGTAGGGGACAGCCGGTTTGCCCTGCACCTTTTGCCCAGCGGCTCGGTTCGGCCTGATACCATCTGCGTTATCGCAAATGGCGTGGCTGTCGACCCGGAGACGCTTATAAAAGAAATCGAAACGCTTGCCCAAAAAGATATTACCCTGAACGGCCGGCTCTTCATCAGTGAAAATGCACACCTCGTTCTGGATTACCACAAGAAAGAAGACCAGCTTCGTGAAGATGCGCTCGGTAAAAATAAAATCGGTACAACCGTTCGAGGCATCGGTCCTTGTTATGCAGATAAAGTGGGCAGAAGCTACGCAGTACGTATTGGCGACCTCAGAGACCTGAAGAGCCTCAAGGCCAGGCTCCAAACCATCGTGGACTATAAGAACAAAATCTTTGCGGCCCTATATAAGGCTGAACCGATAAATGCCGGCCAGCTCTTCGAAAAGTGTAAAACGTACGCAGAGCAACTTGCTCCGTTTGCAACGGATACAACTCAATACCTTCACAAAGCCATCACTGAGGGCAAATCAATTCTCTTCGAGGGCGCCCAGGGTACTCTTCTGGATTTGGACCACGGCACATTCCCGTTCGTAACCAGCTCAAACTCCAGCTCGCTCGGCATGCCGGCCGGCTGCGGCGTACCGGCCAAAATAGTTGACAAATTCATCGGTGTAATCAAGGCCTACACAACAAGGGTCGGCGCCGGCCCGTTCCCTTCCGAGCAGGACAACGAAACAGGCCAATACATCCGTGACAAAGGAAACGAATACGGCACTACAACAGGCCGGCCCCGCCGCTGCGGATGGTTCGACGCCGTGGCCGTATCATACGCCATAACCATCGGCGCAGTTGACCGTATAGCATTAATGCACCTTGACACTCTGAGCGGCTTGAAAAAAATAAAAATCTGCAAAGCATATAAAATCGACAGCCAGCAAATCACATTCTTCCCCGCAAATACAGCCAAACTCTCACAAGTTCGCCCTGTTTATGAGACAGTACCCGGGTGGGATGAGGACATAACACAAGTACGTGATTTCAATGACTTACCTTCCAACGCCCAAGACTATATTTGCCAAGTCGAGGAAATGACAGGAAAACCCGTTACAATCATTGGAGTCGGACCAAAACGAAATCAGACAATATTCAGATAATTAAAAACTTAAACCACAAACGCAAAGAACAGCTTAAAATTCCACAGTTTTATAGCTTTATTTTTTAGCTTTAATGAATAGCTTTGAAGAAAAACTCGAAAAAACCGCCGGTCGTCTCGGGATAACGGACGATCAGATACCCCGTCATATCGCCATAATTATGGACGGCAATGGCCGATGGGCACAGAAAAAAGGTCTGCCGCGAGGCGAAGGACATCGCCAGGGCGGAAAAACCGTTGAAAAAATAGCCCAATGCTGTGTCGATTTTGGCATCAAATCACTGACTTTATACTCCTTCAGTATAGAAAACTGGGAAAGACCCAAAGCCGAAGTCAATATGCTTATGCATCTCTACACTCAATACCTTGTTGGGATTCGTCCTACAGTAATGAAAAACAACGTAAAGCTGATTCACCTCGGCCGACTGGCTCAACTACCCGATGCAGTAAAAAAAGAGCTTATAAAAACCATAGAAATCACCGCCGACAACACGGGTATGATACTTGCCCTTGCACTAAACTACGGGGGCAGAGCGGAACTCGCCGACGCAGCCAGGAATATTGCGCAAGAATACAAAAAAGGAAAACTGCGACTGAAAGATATCGACCAGGAATGCATAAGCCAACATCTGTACACCGCCGGCCTTGCCAACCCGGACCTTTTGATACGCACGGCAAACGAAATGAGAATAAGCAACTTTTTGCTCTGGCAAATTTCATACAGTGAATTCTACGTTACGAAAACTCTCTGGCCGGACTTTAGAAAAAAGGATTTGGAAAAAGCAATACTGAACTACGCAAAACGTGACCGACGCTTTGGTACCATCAAAAGCGGAGCTCATAAATCCTGAAGTGTATCACGAACGAAATACAACACACGAGAGATTATGCTCAAACACAGACTGCTTTATGGTACTTTGATGACGGTGTTTTTCACCGCCATAGTCATCTTTGACGGCTGGATGGACGGGTCCCTGACCGCTTCCGCTGTGGACAAGCCTATCCAGGCAACGCTGCTCTTTATTCTTGTTTCCGTGCTAATAATTCCCGCTCAGCTTGAAATTGCCAAACTTGCTGCGGCAAAAAAACTGACGATTTTCAATCCTGTTTCAATCATCGCCTCCATCGTGTTTGCAGGGACATGGTACTGGACGCAACTTATCAAAATTCAGCCCCTTCCCTATTTTTGTTTCACCTCGGCCTTTTCGCTGTTTGGACTGCTTTTATACCAATATTTTCGCTATGGCAGCTCAGATGTAATGTCCAACTGCGGTGCAAGTTATTTTTCTATCGTATACCTCGGGCTTTTAAGCGCCTTTATACTGGGCATCCGGATAGACTTTGGCCTGTGGCCGATACTTATGTTTGTCTTTGTTGTAAAGTCCTCGGATATAGGGGCTTACGCAATTGGAACGCTGTTTGGCAGGCACAAGTTCTCGCCTAATATCAGCCCCGGCAAGACCTGGGAAGGTATGGCCGGTGCGGTCGCGACAGCAGTGATAGTCGCTCTTCTCTTTGCCGCAGGTTTTGATATAATGAGCCGGTTGTCGGCAGTAATATTCGGCTTTTGTTTGGCCTTTATAGGCCAGCTTGGTGATTTGGTCGAGTCTATGCTGAAGAGAGACGCCGAACAAAAAGATTCATCACAGAATGTGCCGGGCTTTGGCGGAATTTTGGACATTATTGATTCGCCGCTGTTCGCAGCGCCGTTTGCATACTTGTTTTTTATGTTCGGCATTGCTTAGTGAAACGAAAGTGCCTATGGAAGTATCCGACTGATGAAAGAAGTTGACGAGACAAATGACACCCACGGCGGCTGGCCAATAAACTAATAACTTTATGTTACAGGGAGGATTAAATGCCAATATTTCGAATAAAAGGCAAAAAGGCGGAAAAGATAAAACCAACAAAATTTTCAGGGGCAAATAAAGAAAAACAACTTCAAGCCCTGATAGAAAACAATCTCGGTATGATATTCGAGATGAAGTTTATACATACAGAATTTCCAACAACTCACGGAGGCCAAATGGATACTTTGGCTATCGACAGAAATAATAGACCTGTACTTATTGAATATAAGGCTGAGAAATCCTCTACCGTTTTATTACAAGGCTTGTTTTATATGGACTGGTTGGTTGAGAATAAAGCTGAATTTGAAAAACTCGTAAAAAATAAATTACGTAAAGAAGTTATAATAAATTGGAAGAGCGGTATCAGGTTAATCCTCATAGCAAAATCATTCGCCATCTGGGATAAGTTTGCAGTTAACCGGATTAAGGAAGAGGTAGAATTATATGAATATACGCTTTATGAAAATAACGAACTAAAGTTGGAGAAAACTACTCTGCCGAAAGATTTCAGAGGATCGGCACGGACTTCAATTACTTCGCTTTCCGAGTACTCTGTAGAAGATCATATGAAAAGAGTTAAAAATGAATCCGTTAAGAAAATCGTGAATGAACTAAGAGAAAAGATCAAGCTGATATCAGAAGACATTGAAGAAAGAGCCACGAAATATCACATTATATTCAAATCAACAGTAAATTTCGCGACGATTTTTACTCAGAAAAACCAGTTTTGGTTTGATGTCAAATTGCCAAAATGCCAGGCGAAAAAACAATTTAGGCAATTAGATGTTCGACCACATAAGGACGAAACCTTTACACACATTAGATACAATAAAAACACTGACATCGAAGATTTAATATCGTTGGCAGAACAAGCTTATGAGAATACTTTGTGATCGTCCTAAAAAGTATAACAATAAACAACAATTGTAAGCGGTGCATGGCCAATAAAGCAATTGACTGCCTGTCATTAATAGGAGTTGAAGAATGAGCAAGAGTTATTACCCGAAGGTGTTCAGTGCCGGCATCGGTGGGTATATGGGAAATTCCTATGCCGTAGAATGGAAGGATGGGCAGCTATGCTACAAGGCTTTCGGGCGTGGTTACAAACCGAAACGGACTAAAAGCAAGGAACCTTATCCAGTTCCCAGTAAGGCCGCCTGGCAAGAGTTCTGGGATGAACTCGATAGAATCGGAGTATGGGACTGGAAAACCCTTTACAGCGAGCCAGGCGCAATAGATGGGACAAGCTGGAGCGTGGAGATTGATTACAACGGTAGAAAGCTGGAAACAGGCGGCTCCAATGCCTACCCCGGCCAAAGTGATGAAAGTGGGTATTCACCCGAATTTGAAGCCTTCCTAAAAACGGTTCAGAAGTTGATCGGAGGCATGGACTTTGCATGACCATCCAGATAATGCCCACGGCGGCTGGCCGATAGAATAGAAATTGCAGGTGGTATATGCCAGTAAGTGAATTGAGGCTAATAAAAAGGTGTGCGGTTTTTTATTATACAGAAGTTGGTAAACTCAAGAAAAAAATTGGACCCGCCTATGGCGGATTATATCTTATAACTTTAGCTCACTTTAGTTCACTTTAGGCACTTTAGCTCACTTATATGAGAGAGACGAATTTGGAAGTTACCATACAATTAGATTCAGCTCACAAGCGGCTTGAGCTGTTCGGCCCTGCCGACAGTCACCTTCGCCTCTTACGCCAATCCCTTGACGTTAGAATCACTGCCCGCCAGGCCAATCTGATAATCACCGGCAGGGAAAAAAATGTAACCAGGAC
>Ga0307445_10001507_pt1 | contig 13145 bp, 9 predicted proteins | sample SalMarSW160330MG_FD_202147 | JGI IMG/M metagenome (GOLD analysis project Ga0307445, IMG submission 202147) | Salt marsh sediment microbial communities from the Plum Island Ecosystem LTER, Massachusetts, United States - SW1603-30 | ecosystem: Environmental > Aquatic > Marine > Intertidal zone >...
CCTGATTTTGTAAGAACGAAGTATGTTCCTCCTTATTACGAAATGGCGTACCAGCTTTTTATCCCTGAAAAACCTTACGTGGCTTCAACAATAAGGTTTACAGTCGATAGCATCGGACGCGTTGTAAAAAAGAGAGATATTCTCGGCATACCGAATTGTGCAATCCATCCAACTCAATGCGACTGGAAGGTTGATAAAGAAACAGCAATTTTAATTGCGGAAAAATACGGACTCGAAAAAGGTGTTAAGGACTGGGATGTCGGCTTTATTTGGAACCCTGAAAGACAAATTTACGTATGGCATGTACTTTCAACTATCCGCCAGTTTGAAGGCGATTTCGGATACCGCGCAAACGGTAAGGAAATGATCATCGATCCGGTAAGCGGCGACGTGCTTGCCGTACACGACTGGAAGATAAACTGATTTTAAGAAAATGATAGCTACTAAAAAAAGAGAAACAAAAAAGAAGATAAAACGCGAACGCATCCTTGAAGCGGCAGCAGACCTGTTTTCGCGAAAGAGCTATCATGAAGTTATGATGGAAGACGTCGCTAAAATGATCTCTGTTGCGAAAGGAACGGTATACAATTATTTCTCATCAAAAGAAGAGCTGTATTTTTCAATAATGAGTATGAGAATGGAAACCCTGCTCAATTCGCTTACCGAAAAAATTTATAACGAGAACAACAGCATAGATGCCTTGAAATCTTTCACCATACATCTTTATATGTTCATGATGAAATACAGGAACTTCTTTCTGATGTACCGGAAGGAATCGCTGAATGCAGAAAATAATTTTTGCGATGAACTGAAAGATTACGAAACAAAGATCAAGAAATTATTGGCTGGCATAATTCAACGCGGAGTTGAAGAAAATTTTTTCAGAAAAATTGACGATGAGTTTGCGGTTAATTCTATTATCGGCAGTATTTACGGAACTGTACAAAGAAATATCGAAAGACAAATTCCTGATGATCAGAATGCTATAGAACGTGAAAGACTTTATGAGTTTATACTTCATGCTCTTTATTCGGGATTTAAAAATAAATCTGTCCTTCCTTTAAAAGACAAGACAATAGTAATTACAAGAACGATGGAACAATCTAAGGAATCGTCTTCAGCTCTTACCAGGCTTGGGGCAAAAGTAATAGTTTTTCCAACACTTGAAATCGTTCCGCCTTCAAGCTGGGCGGAGTTCGATTTTGTAATTCTTAAGCCGGATAAAATCGATTTTATAATTTTTACATCGGCTCACGCCGTTAAGATGTTCAGCAAAAGATGTGGAGAGCTAAACATCAAAATAGATTTTGAAAAGAAGAAAATTGTTGCGATAGGAAATAAAACATCCTCGGTTTGCAAAGATCTTGATATTCCCGTTCACATTATCCCCGATAAATTCAGTGCTGACGGCGTGATTGAAAAGCTTTCCGAGTTCAATCTCAGAGATAAATTTGTTTTTATTCCCCGCTCAGCGATTGGAAGAGAAGAACTGCCGAGAGGACTAAAAGACCTCGGTGCGATCATCAAACCTGTGCCGGTTTATAAGGTATCGCTTCCAACAAAAGAACATATTGCGGAAAATTTAGAAATGTTAAAAAATAGCAAACCGGATCTTTTCATTTTTACAAGCCCTTCTACTTTTGAAAATTTCTTGCAGATCCTGAACATTGTGAATCCTGCAGAGTACTTTAAAGGATACGACGTTGCAGCAATCGGTCCAACAACAAAAACATCAATTGAAAACAGCCGGGTAATGGTAAATATTATGCCGGACGAGTATACAATTAATGGGCTGATCAAAAAAATTACCGGGTATTATAAATCTTAATATTAAAGGAAAAGATTTTTGGAACAATTAAAGAACGATCTGTTTTTAAGAGCATGTAAAAGAAAACCTGTTAAAAGAACACCGATCTGGATAATGAGACAGGCTGGAAGATATTTGCCTGAGTATAGAGCAATCCGTGAAAAGTACGATTTTTTAACTATGTGCAAAACACCTGAGCTTGCTGCCGAAGTTACAATTCAGCCGGTGGATATTCTTGGGGTTGACGCTGCAATTATTTTTTCAGATATACTCGTTATTCCCGAAGCAATGGGAATGAAATTGCAAATGATTGAAGGCGATGGACCGGTTTTCGATACGCCTGTAAGAACTGAAAGAGTTGCCAATAAATTAAAACTTATAGATCCATCAAAAGATCTGAAATATGTTCTCGATGCAATTTCTTTAACTAAGAAAGAATTGGACGGCAGAGTTCCGCTCATAGGATTTAGTGGTGCGCCATGGACATTACTCACTTACATGGTTGAGGGTCGGGGAACTAAAACTTTTTCAAATGTTAAAAAACTTATTTACAACAATCCTGAGCTGGCACATAATCTTCTGAAAAAGCTAACAACTGCCGTTGCACATTATCTTACGGCACAGATCAAAGCTGGAGCAAATGCTGTTCAGATTTTTGATACCTGGGCAGGAATTTTATCCCCGCGCGATTACTTAATCTTCGCGCTGAAATACGTTAGCCAGTTGATCGCTAAAATAAAAAGGACAGACGAACCGGTTATTTATTTCCCTAAAGGAGTTCATTACAGGATGAGAACAACAGCAGATTGCGGCGCCGATGTTATCGGAATCGACTGGACAATCGATATGGAAAAAGCAAGAGACAAGATCGGAAAGAAAGTTGCGATACAGGGCAATCTCGATCCGAATGTACTTTACGCCGAACCATCTTTTATAAAAAGAGAAGCAAAAAAAGTTCTTGCTTCCTATGGTAAAGGAACGGGACATATTTTTAATCTCGGTCATGGTATTTTGCCTGATGTCGCTCCGGCACACGCAAAGGTTTTAGTCGATTATGTACGAGATAAAAGTAAGAGTTATCACCTATAAGAATTGGCTATTGGTAAAAGAAAGGAATAGCAAATGTTTGAAGTAGATTTAAAAAAGTTTAAAAAATATGATAAACCGGGACCACGATATACAAGCTATCCAACTGCACCGCAGTTTAATGAGCAGTTTACACATTCAGACTACATTGATGAAATAGTTAAAACAAATTATGGAAATGATCTCCCCGATCTTTCGCTTTACTTTCACATTCCGTTTTGCGACACACTTTGTTTTTTCTGCGGATGCAATATGCTCATTACGCGTAACAGGGAGAGAATAAATGAATACATAAAATACGTTCAGAAAGAAATTGATCTCGTTAGGACTTATCTTCTTCCTGATAGAAAAGTTGCACAACATCATTGGGGTGGTGGTACACCGACTCACTTAAATCCTGATGAGATAAACAAGTTAACTTCTTACATTAATCAATCATTCGAATTCAAAGAAGATAGTGAAAATAGCTGCGAGATCGATCCGCGTGAACTAACAAAAGCACATCTTGAAGCGTTAAGAAACAATGGTTTCAACAGAATTAGTATGGGTGTTCAGGATTTTAACGAAAAAGTTCAGAAAGCAGTAAACAGAATTCAACCGGAAGATATAACGAGACAGACTGTTGCCTGGGTAAGAGAACTTGGTTATCACAGTATCAACCTCGATCTGATTTACGGATTACCTTTTCAATCTGTTGCATCTTTTGCCGATACGGTTGATAAGATCATAGATATTTCACCAGACAGGATTGCGTTATTTAACTACGCACATGTTCCATGGATGAAAAAACATATGGCACTTATCCACGAAGAAGATCTACCTAAACCTGAAGTAAAATTAGAAATCCTAAAAATGAGCATTGAAAAACTTACCAGCGCAGGATATGTATTTATAGGAATGGATCACTTTGCAAAACCTGATGATGAGCTTACAATTGCTCTGAAAGAAAAAAAGCTTTACAGAAATTTCCAGGGATACAGTACAAACGCCGGAGCCGATCTTTATGCTTTTGGTATTACGTCCATAAGCCAGTTAAAAAATATTTACGCACAGAATTACAAAACAGAAAAGGAATACTTTACGGCTCTTGATAACGAAACAATTCCTACAGCAAAAGGTTACAGGCTAAACGATGATGATCTTACAAGAAAAGAAGTTATAATGAGAATTATGTGCGACTTCGAGCTGAACTACAATTCAATCGAAGATAAGTTTAAGATTAACTTCAAAGATTATTTTAAATGGGGACTAAACAATCTAAAGGAATTTGAAGCCGATGATCTTGTTGAGATAAATAATAACGGCTTTAAAGTAAAAGATATGGGAAGACTTCTAATTCGAAATATTGCTATGAACTTCGACGGGTATATTGAGAGAAAAGAAGATAAAGCAAAGTATTCGAGAACGGTTTAGTCGTCTAAATCTAATTAAAAAAAAGGGGGGGGTTATCTCTGATGTGAAACAATAGATTAAACTCAAAGTCACTATTTATTCTTCAACCTTAGCATATATCACTCTAATAATAAAATTCCTTCTATTGTCCTCAAATAAAACCATTTCCTGAAATGATACAAAAAAACTGCGGAAAACGCCTGTTTTCTTGGGTTTTTACTGGTACTGAAGTTGTCTCTACACCAACCGAACAAATTTTAACCGGAGGAAACAAACGATGCGGGTAAATAATATCAGGCGAAAATAACCACTCAAAACAACAAACAAGTTTTAAAATAAAATAACAACGGAGCAAGTCAAATGAACGAAGCGCAAAAGTTACAAAGGCAGTGGGTAACCGATACGAGATGGACAGGCATCGACCGTCCTTATTCTGCCGATGATGTTCTCAGGTTAAGAGGCTCGGTTAAAATTGAACATACCCTTGCAAGATTGGGTTCGGAAAGATTATGGAAATTGCTGCATTCAGAAGACTTCGTTCGTGCTCTCGGCGCTCAAACAGGAAACCAGGCTGTTCAGCAGGTTCAGGCAGGTTTAAAATCAATCTACGTTAGCGGCTGGCAGGTTGCCGGCGACGCAAACAATGCCGGTCAAACTTATCCCGACCAAAGTTTATATCCTGCAGACAGCGTTCCTAATCTTGTTAAAAGAATTAATAATGCTCTTATGCGCGCTGATCAGATTTCACATTCTTCAGGGAAAAACGGTGTTAACTGGTTTGCTCCTATTGTTGCCGATGCCGAAGCAGGTTTCGGCGGGGTGCTAAATGCATTCGAATTAATGAAAGCGATGATCGAAGCCGGTGCTGCAGGTGTTCATTTTGAAGATCAGCTTTCTTCAGCAAAAAAGTGCGGGCATATGGGCGGTAAAGTCCTTGTTCCTACAAAAGAGGCGGTTCAAAAACTTATCTCTGCAAGATTAGCTGCCGATGTTCTTGATGTTCCTACGGTCCTAATTGCGAGAACTGATGCAGATTCCGCCGGTTTGTTAACAAGCGATATCGATGAATACGATCACAGATTTTTAACGGGTGAAAGAACTTCGGAAGGATTTTACAGGATAGAAAAAGGTATTGCTACTGCTATTGCACGCGGTTTGGCTTATGCTCCTTATGCTGATCTGGTCTGGTGTGAAACTTCTCATCCGGATCTTAAAGAAGCAAGAAAATTTGCTGAATCAATTAAGAAATTATACCCCGATAAAATGCTTGCATATAATTGTTCGCCTTCGTTCAACTGGAAGTTGAACCTTGATGAGGCTACAATCGCAAAATTCCAGAACGAACTCGCCGCGATGGGCTACAAGTTTCAGTTCGTTACTCTGGCGGGATTTCATTCTCTTAACTACATTATGTTCGATCTTGCTTATCACTACAACAGAAATGGAATGGCGGCTTATTCAAAACTCCAGGAACGCGAATTCAAACTGGAAAAGGAAAAAGGATTCTCCGCAGTTAAACATCAGCGCTTTGTGGGCGCAGGGTATTTCGATGAAGTTAATAAAGTAATAAGCGGCGGTAAGGCTTCTACAATATCCCTGAAAGGATCAACCGAAGAGGAACAATTCCATGAAAACGATGAAACGAAACTCGATATCCGCATTCACAATATAGAACCAAAGGTTGATGTTGGCGAACAGGTGATACCCAAGTTACCGAGAAGGAAATTTAACGCGTTATAAAATTTAGTTAATAATGACTCCTCCGAAAGGCTCCGTATTTTTTTGCGGGGCTTTTTTATTTTTACTTACCGTTAACCCTAAAGGTTAAAAAATTAAATCTGTCATTCCCAAAAGCAAAGCAAGCTGAGAATCAGACGTTTTAATCCCAACGACAATAACCAGGTTAATCTTACTGCTCTTTATTCTCTCCCCATTCCATTCCTCAATTTATCACTGCAAAAGAACAAACGATTCTGTAGATTTACAGTTTGTAATCAATTATTTTTAAATATGTCTTCAGATAAAAAGGTAGTTGTAATCGGTGCGGGAATTTCGGGATTAACTTCCGCATACCTGATTTCTAAAGAAGGTTTCGATGTAATTGTGCTTGAGGAAAAGAGTACAGTTGGCGGTTCAATAGAAAGTGTTTTCGAAGAAGGCTTTCTTTTCGACCGCGGACCGAACAGTGCACTTGAAACCACACCTTTAATTAATCGGCTGGTTGAAGAACTCGAATTAAAGGATCAATTCGTTTATGCAAATAAAAAGGGGAACCGAAGATATATTCTGAAGAAAAACAGGCTTTATGCTCTGCCGATGTCACCACCAGCATTTTTCAAAACAAAACTCTTCACTCTTAAAGCTAAGTTAAGACTGTTTGCTGAACCATTTATAAAAAGATCGGGAGACGGATATTACCAGAGTATTGCCGAGTTTGTTACGCACAGGCTTGGAAAAGAATTTTTAGATTATGCGATTAATCCTTTTGTAGCGGGAGTATATGCGGGCAATCCCGAAGACCTTAGTGTAAAATCGGCTTTTCCGAAACTCTTTGCTCTCGAAGAAGAATATGGTGGACTGATCATAGGAACATTCAGAAGTATACGGAAAAGAAAAAAGAGGAAAGAGCAATCGAAGCAGAGCGCAAAAATGCTTTCATTTAAAGATGGTATGCAGGTTTTGCCTGAGGCTATTAAGATCTTCCTTGACGAAAAAGTAAAGCTTTCAGCACCCGTTGAATCTATACAAAAAACCAGGGAAGGAAAGTACGGCGTTGCCTACAGCCAGGGGGACAAACATTTTACTTTGTTAGCAGATGTCGTTCTATCTACGGCTCCTGCATATAAAGCTGCCGGGCTATTTGGTGCTTTTGATGTTAAGCTTAAAAGACATCTTAATGAAATTTATTACCCGCCTGTGCTTGTAGTTTACCTGGTTTATAACAATGAAGATGTTGGTCAACCGTTAGATGGTTTCGGATTTTTGATTCCATCCAAAGAAAATAAAACTTTTCTCGGCGCAATCTGGAGTTCGGTTATATTTCCGAACAGATCTAATGATGATACGGCGGCATTTACGTTGTTTATTGGTGGTTCCCGAAATCCCGGTTTTACAGATAAAACAGAAGATGATGTGATTAACACTGCAAAGCAGGAGTTCGAAGAGATAATGAAAATAACCGGAAGCCCTGTTTTTACATCCAAACGATTCTGGGAGAAAGCAATACCACAGTACACAATCGGTTATGTTGAGCACGAAAATTATTTTGATCATTTTGAAACAGATAACAAGGGAATATTTTTAAGTGGCAATTACCGCGGTGGCATCTCGGTTGGTGATTGTATAAAGAATGCTGAATTGGTTGTGGAAAAAATTAAAAGTTTATAATTGATGACAATAAACCGGAATCACAATGAAAAACAATAACTATAACTTTAAACGATTCAGACGATTAAGATACAACCCCATCATAAGAGATATGGTGCGGGAAACAGTTCTTTCAAAAAATGATTTAATTTATCCTCTGTTCGTTGTTCCGGGTAAAAATGTGAAGAACCCAGTTAAATCAATGCCGGGAGTTTCACAGTTTTCGGTTGATGCGTTAGTAGAAGAATGTAAAGAAGTTCGTGATCTCGGTATTCCTGCTGTAATTCTTTTCGGTATCCCGGAACATAAAGATGAACAAGGCTCCGAAGCTTACGATCCGAATGGAATCGTTCAGAGGGCCATCCGGGCGATAAAAAAAGAAATAAATGATCTGCTGGTTATTACAGATGTTTGTCTGTGCGAGTATACTTCTCATGGGCATTGCGGAATATTGGCTGGCGAAGAAATTCTAAACGATGAAACGATATCTGTTCTTGCTAAAGAAGCTGTTTCTCATGTGGAAGCAGGGGCTGATATGGTTGCCCCGTCAGATATGATGGACGGAAGAGTACTAGCAATCCGTAAAGCGCTCGATTATAAAGGTTATCTAAAAACATCCATAATGAGTTACGCCGCAAAATATTCTTCCGGTTATTACGGACCATTCAGAGATGCAGCGGAATCCGCACCAGCGTTCGGAGACAGAAGGTCTCACCAGATGGATATCGGAAATATTAATGAAGCACTGAGAGAAGTAGAAGCAGATATTGAAGAAGGTGCTGACATTGTAATGGTGAAACCTGCTGGTCCATACCTTGACGTGATAAGAAAGGTAAAAGAAAAGTTCGGAATGCCTACGGCAGCTTATCAGGTCAGTGGTGAGTATGCAATGATAAAAGCCGCTGGGCAAAACGGATGGATAGATGAAGAAAGAGTTATGGTAGAATCTCTAATAGCAATAAAACGTGCCGGTGCAGATATGTTTCTTACTTACTTTGCAAAAGATGCTGCAAGGTGGATTGATAAGAACGGGTGAAAGAATAAGAGTATGAGGAAGAGAAAGATTAATTGATTTAACCGGATTTTAATTGCTTAAATAATTATAGTTTTAACACTGCCTGGTACAGACATCCATATTCGAACTTTTTGACTCTGGCTTCGATCTCCAATAATGCATACGGTTTACATTAGATTTTATGAAGAGCTGAATGACTTTCTTCCCAAAGAAAAAAGAAAGATACGTTTTGAGCATCATTACATCGACCGTACTTCTGTTAAGGACTTAATAGAATCTCTCGGTGTTCCACATACTGAAGTTGATTTAATACTGGTAAATGGTAAATCCGTTAGTTTTGGTTATCTGATAAATGACAGTGACGATATTTCTGTTTATCCTGTTTTCGAATCATTCGACATAAAAGATGCTCAACATCTTCGTGCTGAACCATTGAGAGAACCAAAATTCATTACAGATGTTCATCTTGGCAAATTAACAAGATATCTTAGAATGATGGGACTGGATGTTTATTACAAGAACGATATAACAGATATTGAAATTGTAAATATCTCACTGCAGGAAATCCGGGCAATCCTCACAATGGATAAGGATCTTCTTAAAAGAAATGAAATAACTCATGCATACTGGATCAGAAATTCCGATCCGGAAAGACAGACTGTTGAAGTTGTGAAACGATTTCAGTTGCAAAAAAGGATAAAAGAATTTACGCGATGTTTGGAATGCAATACACTTTTAAAAGAGACATCAAAAGAGAAAATCGGGACTCGGTTACCTCAAAAAGTAAAAGAAAATCAAGATGAATTTTACATCTGCGAAACATGCAATAAAATCTACTGGCGGGGAACACATATTAACCGGATGACTTCTCTTATTGATCGAATTAAAAACGATGTTTGAGAGATCGACAATAAATCTTTTTCAAATAGTAAATTCTAAATTTCAATTTTCAACAAATAAAATATTAACTTTGTCTTAAGAAACTGTAACATCTTCTATCGTAAAAAATATGCGCTGGTATCCCCTGCTTATTGTTGTCTTAATCATTCTTTTTCTTCTCGAATTATATTTCTTTAAGAAGATTAAACATGCTCTATCTACTTTGTTTCCATCCAAAGGATTGAAGGTTTATAAAGTAGTAAAGATTGTTCTACTTATTACTATCAATCTTTATCCTGTGCTGCTTCTGATTGCCTGGACATATACAAGTATTTCCGGCAACCGGATCCCTACGCCGGAAAATTTATTCTTTGATTATCTGATTTTATACCCTTTTTGGTTCTCTTTTCTACTATTGCTTCAGAATATAATTTATCTCTTTCTAATCGATATCATTAAACTATTACTCCTCCCCTTATATAAAAAGAACAAAGTTAAGCTGCTGCCGCTACAGGCAAAGATTGTCTTCTTACTATTTGTGTTTTTTACGCTCTACATTCCGGCGAGAATAATTTTTGATTACAATGTTATCTCAACAAGAATAGTCAAGTACAAAAAGAAAGATCTTCCAAATTCTTTAGAGAATTTTCGCTTAGCATTTATTTCCGATATGCAGGCGGACAGATACACTGACCAATCCCGTCTTCAGCAATTCATTGATGACGTAAATGCTACAAAGCCCGATCTCGTCTTAATGGGTGGAGATATGATTACATCTACACCTGAATTCATAAAAGAAAGCGGAAAGTTTGTTGGTAAAATAAAATCAAGATACGGGGTTTATTCATGTGTGGGAGATCATGACAATTGGGCTTATCGGAACGATACACAAAGGAGTCTAAGGGAAGTGATGGCGGCATTAAAAGTGCATGGCGTCGAAATGATTGACGATGGTAAAAAGAATATTTTGGTTGGTGATGACAACATTTGTATTACTTTCATAACAAATACTTACGTTGAAACCGTTTCCGGCAATGTGCTTGACAGCCTGACGAATAACTCTAACAATTGCTCTTTGAAGATTTTCCTGACTCACCAGCCGCGACAATTCTTAGTCGATAAAGCAATTCAAAAAAATTATGATCTTTTCCTGGCCGGACATACACACGGGGGACAGATCACCTTGTTGTTCCCCTTTCTTCAATTGTCTCCCACAAGACTCGAAACAAAGTACCAGCGTGGTAATTTCCATTTTGGAAATTTGTTAATGATAGTTACCCGCGGACTCGGAATGTCATTAGCTCCTATCCGCTACAACTCAACTCCGGAAGTAACTTTAATAATCCTTAAAGCTGAGTCTTAATAAATTACAAATAGCAATTATCAAAACCCAAACAAATCACATGTTCAATTTTATTATTTTAGCCTTTCATCTTTTTCGTTTTTACAATTGATAGCTGGATTTTATTTGTAATTTGTATTTTGATGATTGTGTTTGCAAAGACAAATGTATAATCTAACTGAAATAAATATCTATCCTGTTAAATCTCTTAGCGGAATATCGCTTAAAAATTCATTCGTTGAAGACCGTGGTTTAAAGTATGATCGGCGATGGATGCTGGTTTATGAAAACGGAATGTTTTTCACACAAAGAGAGCATCCTCAAATGGCACTGCTGCAGCCGATTATTGAGGATAGTTGTTTAAAGATTTTTCATAAGCATGATAAAACAAAAGCTGTATCTATTCCTCCTAAGCCTGACAGTGAATCGGAAATAGATGTAATCGTGTGGGATGATAAAGTTATTGCACAAACTTATTCCGAAGAAATTGATAAATGGTTTAGTGATACGTTGGGTTTTAAGTGTAGATTGGTTTGTATGCCGGATTCCTCTGAACGGAAGGTTAATCCTGGTTATGCAAAAACCAGGATTGTTAGTTTCGCAGATGGTTATCCATTATTAATTATCGGCGAAGAATCTCTTACTGATCTGAATAAAAGAATGAATGTGTCTTTGCCAATGAATCGTTTCCGTCCCAATCTTGTTTTCAGCGGGGGTAAACCTTTCGATGAAGACTTATGGAAGTATTTTCAAATTGAAGAGGTGAAATTTAAGGTTGTAAAACCCTGTTCACGATGCGTTATTACTACAACTGATCAGAACACTGCCGAAAGGGGGCAAGAACCCTTAAAAACATTAGCTACATTCAGAAACCAAAACGGGCATGTAATGTTCGGTATGAATGTTATACCTGAATCACTTGGTGAGATTAAACTTGGCAGCGAGATAGAGCGTTTCCTGTAAAACGATTATTCTTCTCATTAAAACCGAAACAACAAGATTATCCCTTTATTAATTGTCACGGCTATAAATTTATTTTCCTCCGGCTTTTAACTTGATAAAAACTCTTTTAATAATTTATTATTATTGTTCATTCAATATCGTAGGAAGCAATTAAAAACCTTAGGAGAATTTTATGAAACCAAATTTCTTTTTTACATTTATCCTTGGCTTAACAATTTCTTCATTTGTTTTTTCACAAACAATCACAAAAGAAAATATTGAAAACGCTGAAAAGATTATCGGTTTGAAATTCAATGATGCCGAAAGAGATTCTATGTTAAGCAGTCTTGATTCCTTATTGTCAAATTATCAAAGCTTGAGAAATATCAGTTTAAAGAACAGTATACCTCCTGCAATTTCATTTAATCCTGTTCCGGAAGGATTTGAATTTCCAAAAGGACAAAAGCAAATTAAATTCAGCGATTACTCTTCAACAAAATTACCCGAAGATATTAATGACCTGGCATATTATTCTATTGGAGAATTGGCTGAACTAATAAGGACAAAACAGATAACTTCAACAGTGCTTACAAGATTTTTTCTTGAGAGATTAAAAAAATATGATCCCGCCCTTCACTGTGTAATAACTTTAACAAAGAATAGAGCGTTAAGACAGGCACATCTAATGGACGATGAAATTACAGCGGGAAAATACCGCGGGCTGCTTCATGGAATACCCTTTGGTGTAAAAGATCTTCTCGCGACAAAAGATTATAAAACCACGTGGGGTGCTATGCCGTATAAAGATCAAATGATAGATGAAGATGCTACCGTAATTAAAAAACTTGAAAACGCCGGTGCCGTACTTTGTGCAAAGCTTTCGATGGGCGCACTTGCCTGGGGAGATGTCTGGTTTGGTGGAAAAACACGAACTCCGTGGGATACATCCAAAGGCTCAAGCGGTTCTTCTGCCGGTTCAGCTGCTTCCGTTGCTGCCGGATTACTTCCTTTTGCTATCGGCACAGAAACCTGGGGTTCAATAGTTTCTCCTTCAACTATGTGCGGAACTACCGGACTCCGTCCCTCGTACGGAAGAGTGAGCAGAGCCGGTGCAATGGCTCTGAGCTGGTCTATGGATAAGATCGGACCAATATGCAGATCAGCCGAAGATCTTGCTATTGTATTCGGTGTAATGCAGGGACCGGATGGAATTGATCAGACTCTTTATGATTTGCCATTCAACTATACTCCAGATACCGATGTAAAAAATATAAGGGTAGGATATCTTAAAAAAGATTTTGATAAAAATTATGCTT
>Ga0307445_10001509_pt1 | contig 13139 bp, 14 predicted proteins | sample SalMarSW160330MG_FD_202147 | JGI IMG/M metagenome (GOLD analysis project Ga0307445, IMG submission 202147) | Salt marsh sediment microbial communities from the Plum Island Ecosystem LTER, Massachusetts, United States - SW1603-30 | ecosystem: Environmental > Aquatic > Marine > Intertidal zone >...
GGAATTTGGACACGATGTAACAATTGCCGACGCATTCTTTACAAACAGGATATCCTGGATAATTTATTTATCTGCCCGGAGTGTAATTTTCATTTTCGGCTGTCGGCCATCGACCGGCTGAATATGCTTTTTGACCTCGGGCAGTATGAGCTGATCGATCAGAATATCTATCCCGAAGACCCCCTCGCTTTCAAAGACACCATCCCTTACGCAGTCCGTCTGAAGCAAAACTATAAAAAAACGGGTCAACCCGATGCGGTCCTGAATGCTGTCGGTACCATGGGCGGCATAAGAATCGTCATGTGTTCGATGGAGTTTGCCTTCATGGGCGGGAGCATGGGATCGGTAGTGGGAGAAAAAATCACAAGGGCTTTCGAAAGGGCTCTCGAAGAAAAAATCCCCGCTGTTGTGATTTCAAGCTCTGGAGGCGCTCGCATGCAGGAAGGGACCCTTTCGCTTATGCAACTGATGAAAACCAGTTCTGCCATCGCAAATCTTGAAAAGGCCGGGATCCCCTACATCTCGGTCCTCACAGACCCAACTACCGGCGGGGTAACAGCCAGTTATGCCATGTTGGGAGACATCAATATCGCCGAACCCAACTCGTTGATCGGATTTGCAGGACCCAGGGTTATCGAGCAAACGATCAAAGAAAAGCTTCCCAAAGGTTTTCAGAGCTCGGAATTTCTCCTCCAACACGGCATGCTGGATGATGTGGTGGAGCGTAGGAATCTGCGCACCTACATCACTCGGGCCCTACGCTTATTCCTCAATCAACCTCGCTCCGCATGAATGAAAAGGATTGCAATCGGTATCTGGAGCAGATCCAGAACCTGGGGATCAAATTCGGCCTGGATAATGTGCGAGAGATTCTTCAGTCGTTCCAGAATCCCCATTGCGAATATCCAGCAGTCCTTGTGGCGGGATCCAACGGAAAGGGTTCGGTCTGCGCTTTTCTTGCTCGAATCTTGAGTCTGCATGGTTTCCGTACAGGACTGTTCACATCCCCTCACCTTGTGGATGTGGAAGAAAGAATCCGCATCGGGGAAGATCTCATCTCGCGACAGGCGTTTTGCCGGCTCCTCACCACACTCAGAAAGAGGATCGAGGAGCTTATATCGGCAAAAATTTTGCTGAACCCCCCCACTTATTTTGAACATCTGTGTTGCCTGGCTTTTCTCCATTTTTCCGAACAAAAAGTGGATTTTGCCGTTCTTGAAGTGGGAATGGGAGGCAGGTTCGACGCGACCAACGTGGTCGTTCCCGAAGTATCGGTCATCACCACTATATCGGCAGAACATCAACGGTTCCTGGGGGATAGTTTGAGTCAGATCGCTTTCGAGAAAGCGGGCATCATCAAACCGGGAGTCCCGGTGGTGTGTGGGGCTAGGGAGATCGAGGCGCATACGACCATAAAAAATAGGGCGGAGGAACTGGGAGCGCCTTTTTTCGCCGTGTTTGACAGAAAAAACGATTTTTCCGAACGAAAGGCCGGCACCGGACATGTTTTCGATTTCCGGATGAACAAAGAGGTCTACACGTACAGGCCTTCTCTTCTCGGGGAACATCAGGGACGCAACGCCGCGATCGCTATCGTTGTATCGCATGTACTCAGCCAGGTTTGGAGAAAGTTGGAAAAAGAAAAAATAATACGTGGGATCGAAAGCACCCGATGGGAGGGCCGGCTGGAACCCATTCCTGGGGAGCCCCTTGTTTTATTGGATGGAGCCCATAATGAAGAGGGGGCTGTCATTTTGCGGGAGTACATAAAAAAGCATATTTCTGCACCACTTGTCCTAGTGTTTGCGGCAATGCAAGACAAAAAAATCGAGCGGATCGCTGAAATCCTTTTTCCCCTTGCCGATAAGGTTCTTTTGACCCGTTTTCCTTTTTTTCGGGCTTGTCCCCCTGAGAAGATCAGGGAAAAAGTACCTGCCTATAAAAAGAAAATACTCTGCGAACCGGATGCGGGCAAGGCCTTCCGGCTTGCACAAGAGCTGGCCCGGCCAGGTGGAGTCGTCCTTGTTGCCGGCTCTCTTTTTTTGGTAGGTGAGATCAAAAAGATCACGCGCGATCGCTGTCTGGGGTAAACGCCCTTTCATTTTGTGAATGGGTCTCGGTGGATTTTGACAGAGTTATGAGGAACCTTCCGGCGCTTGCTTTTTTGCGTGAGTCATGTTAAATTTTTGCCTCGAATGAGCGGCAGACTCGGTTCACCCTCAGGTGTCCATTGCCGAGAATAATCAGGGTTAAATGTTATCTATCGATTTAAGTGTCATCGTCATCTTTGTGATCGTCTGGATTCTTGTTCTCGTGCTCACAAAGGTCTATTTCAAACCCATGAGCCGCATCATGAGAGAAAGGGATGACATGCTCAAGCAAGACCAGGCTTCTGTCCAAGAATCTTTGGAAAAATACGGCAGTGTTCTGGGGCAGATCGAAGAGAATATAAAGGCGGCAAAAATGAAAGCTCGCGAGGTTCGAGAGAAATTCGATCAGGAGGCCCAAAAAGAAAAGGAGAGAATGATCGATGAGGTATCCCAAGAGTGCCGCGCACAGGTCGATAAAGCCCGGAAGGAATTGGATGAAAAAGTCGATCGCCTCAAAAAAGAATTGGAGCCTCGAAACCAAGACCTTGCTGAGAGGATCGCAAAAAGGCTTCTGAACTGATGCGAAGGAATAAATCCATCCTTTTGATCCTCTTTATCGTGCCGTTTTTGCTGTTTATGTCCTCTGCAGAGGAATCCCACCCTTCCCAAACCAGAGATTTCTTGGGCAAGGCCGTCAACTTCCTGGTTCTGTTCGGTGGCTTGGCCTATCTTCTGCGGAAACCCTTAGGAAGTTTCCTTCAAGAAAGATCTGATTTGCTGGCAAAAACCCTGAGGGAAGCGAAGAAATCTCGCGCAGAGGCTGCCAAAAGATTGGATGAAGTCGAGTCCCGCATGGAAAAACTGGATGATGAGATCGAACAGTTGAGGCGAGAGGCAGAATCCGAAGGCCAGGCTCTCCGCCAGCTGACTCTCGAAGAGGCTAAAAAAAATGCAGAACGCTTAAAACGATATGCGCAAACGGAAATAGAAATGCTTACCAAGGACGCTATCCGCGAGATTAAGGAATACACGGCTACCGTTGCCGCTGACTTGGCTCGCCAGAGGATTCAAGAACGAGTAACCGAAGAATATCAATCATCACTTATCGATAAATCCATCGAAAGGCTTGAAAAACTCCATGAGAAGTCGAACTCTGATAAGAAGGTACGCACAAGGACTCATTAATTCCGCCAAAAATAAAGAGGAATTTGGATCCTTGTTAACCGAATTGGGTAAATTCGATGATTTGTTGATTTCCAACACCCAACTCAAGGAAACGCTCATAAGTCCCCTTCTTCCTGCATCAAAAAAAGAAGAGATCGCGAATCTGATCTTAGAAAAGACTTCTATCGGAGCTAAAATCAAAAGGTTTTTGCTCCTGCTTGTGGAAAACAACCGCCTTGTCCTGTTGCCAGAAATACGGGAATCATTGCCCATGCTTTGGAATGAGGAAAAGGGGATCGTTACCTTCGATGTGAGCTCGGTGATCCCTCTCAATCCCTCTCAGACAAAACGCCTTGAAGAAAAACTTGCTGCCCTAGAACAACGTTCAGTCACTCTGACTTATAAGATCGATCCAACTCTGATCGGGGGCCTTTCCATCAGGAAGGGCAATATGGTGTACGATGCCTCCATCCAAGGAGACCTTGAGAGGCTTAAACAAAAAATTGTCGAGGAATAGGAATGGAAATAAAAGCAGACGAGATCAGCAAGATCATCCAAAAACAGATCGAAGGTTATGAAACAGAGATCGACATCGAGGAATTCGGGACGGTGACTTCTGTAGGAGATGGTATCGCCCGCATTTATGGATTGGAACGCGTTATGTTCAATGAACTTATTGAATTTCCCAACGGGCTCTTAGGCTTAGCCCTAAACCTTGAAGAGGACAGTGTGGGCTCGGTTTTATTGGGAGAGAGTCACCTGGTCAAGGAGGGCGATCTGGTCAAGCGCACCCACCGGATCATGCAGGTGCCTTCGGGTCCTGATTTGATCGGAAGGGTTGTCAATCCCATAGGCATACCTTTGGACGGGAAAGGGCCGATCAAGACAGACAAACACATGGTGGTGGAACGCCTGGCCCCAGGAGTGGTGGAACGGGTGCCTGTGAAGCGGCCGCTCCAAACCGGGATAAAAGCCATCGATACTATGATACCGATAGGGCGGGGTCAAAGGGAATTGATTATCGGCGACCGCCAGACAGGGAAAACGGCCATTGCTATCGACACGATCATCAATCAAAAGGGCAAAGATGTGGTGTGCATTTACGTGGCCATAGGGCAGAAAAATTCCACCGTCGCTTACATCATCAAGGTACTGGAAGATTATGGAGCCATGGACTACTCCGTGGTCGTGGTCTCATCTGCCTCTGACCCTTCCCCTTTGCAGTACTTGGCTCCATACAGCGGATGCGCCATGGGAGAGTACTTCCGGGACAATGGCCAGCATTCCCTTCTCATTTACGATGATCTATCCAAACATGCAGCGGCTTACCGGGAGATCGCTCTTTTGCTCCGGCGCCCCCCAGGCCGGGAAGCCTATCCCGGCGATGTGTTCTACCTTCACTCCCGTCTTCTGGAGCGCGCTGCCAAGCTCAATGATGAAAACGGGGGTGGCAGCTTAACCGCGCTCCCCATCATCGAAACGCAGGCTGGGGATGTTTCCGGATACATCCCGACCAATGTCATCTCCATCACGGACGGGCAGATTTACCTCGAGCCCGAGCTTTTCAATGCCGGTGTCCGTCCAGCGATCAATGTAGGAATTTCGGTTTCCAGAGTGGGAGCAAACGCCCAGATAAAAGCCATGAAACAGGTCGCCGGGCAGCTGCGGCTCGACCTAGCCCAGTATCGAGAGTTGGTGACCTTCGCACAATTCGGCACAGAACTCGACAGAGCCAGCCAAGCTCAACTCAACCGGGGCGTACGCCTGACAGAAATCCTCAAACAAGATCAATATAAACCACTTCCGGTAGAAAAACAGATATTGATCGTTTATGCCGGAAACCGGGGATTGATAGATGAGTTCCAAGTCCATGAAATCAGAGAGTATGAAGAAAAACTGTATACGTATTTCGAAACAGAACACCCGGAAATTTTAAAAAAGATCGCCGAACAAAAGGAAATCAATGCGGATCTTGATGAGGCCATAGGTCAGAATATCTCCGTGTTCAACCAAAGGTTTAAAGAGGAAATGAAGGGAGAAAAAAGCTAAGATGCCAGCTCAGATCGACCTGCGGAGGAGAATCAAAAGCGTCTGTAATACACAGCAGATCACCCAAGCCATGAAGACCGTTTCCACTGCCAAGTTCAAGAAAGCCCAGCGCATTGTTCTCCAGGCCCGTCCCTTTTGGCACACCTTTCCCTCCCTTGTTCAGCGGGCGACTTTGTGGAGAGAACAGGTGCGCCACCCTCTTCTCGAGAGAAGAGCGGAACAAAAGGCGATCGTTGTCGTCATCACATCGGATAAAGGCCTATGCGGTGCCTTCAACGCCAACCTTCTCAACGAAGCGGGAGAGTTTTGTGCAGAAAAATCGAAGACATCTGATCTTCGGCTTGTATTGATCGGAAAAAAGGCGGTGATGTTTTTTAAGAAATATCCCTATCCTGTGGAGCGAGCGTATGCCGACAATACCCAAAATTTGACTTGGGAGGATCTGGAAGACCTTACTCAATCCCTTATCCGTGAATTTTCCCTAGTCAGGACAGATGCGGTGTACGTAGTGTATAACGAATTCCGGTCGATCCTCGCCCCGCATATCATCCTGTATAAACTTTTGCCCGTTGAGATCCAAAAAAAAGGAACGGGAAAAAAGGAAGAATTGCCCTTCGGGCTGATCCCTGATTGGGAGCCGGAGGCGATGATATTTCTGGAGACGCTGCTTCCGCTTTATGTGCAGAATGAGATCACGCATTTTTTCTCTGAGTCCGTCGCTGCTGAGCACGCCGCACGGATGATGGCCATGGACAATGCCACAAAAAATGCTGACGATTTGATCAAAGACCTGACCCTCGAGCTCAACAAGATAAGACAGGCTTCGATCACGAAAGAGCTTCTGGAGATCATGACTGCCGTGGAAGCCTTGGCGAAAAAATAGTTGCCCGGAGTACAAAATGGAAAATAAATCGAAAAAACCAAAAAAGAATAAAAAGACGGAGGCCGAGAGTTTCGGTCGTGTCGTCCAGGTCATCGGCCCTGTTGTCGATGTGGAATTCAAAGGACAAAATTTACCACAGATATTCAACGCCATCCGGATCACGAGCGAGGGATTTGATACAGAGACCCCTGTCAATATCATCGTCGAAGCGGAGCAGCACATAGGCGAGGACAAGGTTCGTTGCGTGTCCATGCATCCCACAGATGGATTGTCTCGGGGAATGAAGGCCATCGATCAAAAAGGACCGATTCAGGTCCCTGTGGGAGAGGAAACATTGGGGCGGATGATCAATGTGATAGGAGAACCCGTGGATAATCTAGGGCCTATCAATGCCAAGAAAAAATACCCGATTCACCGGTCTCCACCCCCGCTCGAAGATCAAAGCACCGAAATGGAGATGTTCGAGACGGGTATCAAAGTTATCGACCTCATCCAGCCTTTCCTCAAGGGGGGCAAGATCGGATTGTTCGGGGGAGCCGGGGTGGGAAAGACCGTCATCATCATGGAGTTGATACACAATGTTGCCCAGAAGCATGGCGGATACTCCGTTTTTGCCGGAATCGGCGAGAGAACACGGGAGGGGAACGATCTTTGGCTGGAGATGAAGGAATCGGGTGTTATCGAAAAGACAGCTTTGGTCTATGGCCAAATGACCGAACCCCCCGGAGCGAGGTTGCGGGTCGGCTTGGCCGCATTATCCGTGGCCGAATATTTCCGTGACGAAATGAACCAGGATATCCTGTTATTTATCGACAACATCTTTCGATTTGTTCAAGCCGGATCAGAAGTCTCTGCCCTCTTGGGCCGCATGCCCTCGGCCGTGGGATACCAGCCGAACCTGGCGACCGAACTGGGAGAACTGGAAGAGCGCATCACATCCACAAAAAATGGATCCATCACATCCGTACAGGCCATCTATGTTCCGGCGGATGACTTTACCGATCCTGCTCCTGCAACCACATTCTCCCACCTCGACGCCACGACCAATCTATCCCGGGCGCTGACAGAAATCGGCATCTACCCGGCTGTGGACCCATTGAGCTCCTTTTCGCGTATCCTGGATCCCCGAGTGATCGGAGAGGAGCATTACCGGGTGGCGCGCGATGTCAAGGAAATCCTGCAGCGGCACAAAGACCTTCAGGATATCATCACCATTCTCGGGATGGAAGAACTCTCAGAAGAGGATAAACTTATCGTAGCCCGGGCCCGGAAAATACAACGTTTCCTGTCGCAGCCCTTTAATGTAGCCCAGGAATTCACCGGTAGAGAGGGCAAGTATGTGCCCATAGCCGAGACCGTGCGCGGATTTATGGAAATCATCGAAGGAAAACATGACGATAAAACCGAACAGGCCTTTTACATGGTCGGGGGAATCGAAGAGGTGGCTGAAAAAGCCAATGAGCTGAAAACGGCATGAGCCAGAATTTGCCGACATTCCTCAATCTCAAGGTGATAGGTCCCACAGCTCTTCTCGTCGATGAGGAAGTTCAGGAAGTGTATCTTCCCAGCCTAGAAGGTTACTTGGGGATATTTCCGGGGCACAGATCCTTATTCGTGGCGTTGGGCCAAGGACAATTGACGTACAAAAGGTCTAACAAGCTGAGTGAACTGTGGGTCCGGGGAGGATATGCAGAGGTTCTCCCTGACCGCGTTCTTGTTTTTACCGAAAAGGGTAAGGATGAAAAAAAACCACCCCCTGAAGGGTAAGGATGAGACGCAGGATACTTTTTATCACGGCCGCATCCTCGTATGCCAAAAAAAAGGGGGATACCGGTTTGCTGTCGATGCCCCTCTGCTTGCGGATTTTATCCAGACCAAAAACACAGACAGATGCCTAGAGCTTGGCACAGGCTCGGGGGTCATCTCCCTGCTGTTGAGCATCAAACCCTTCTTGCATATCACGGCAGTCGAGATCCAGGGATCGCTTGCAGAATTGGCGCGGAGAAACGTGCAACTCAACCGCCTGGAAAAAAGCATTAGTGTCGTCCATGCTGATTTTCTCGACTTCAGCCCGCCCCGCAAGTTCGATGTTGTCTTTTCCAATCCTCCCTACATCAAAGCACAGGCAGGGCGTTTGAGTTCGACACCGGAAAAATCTGTTGCGAAACACGAGATAAAATGTGATATTCTTGGTGTGATGCAAAAAACGGCAGAGCTGTTGAAAAAGAATGGAAGGGCCTACTTCATTTTCACGGCAAAAAGAAGATCTGAATTTGTCCGGGCTGTCGAAAAGGTCGGGTTGTGCGTGAAAACGAAACGTTTGGTGTATCCCAGAAAAGGAGTCCAGCCTAATTTTTTGCTTTCCCAATGTGTTTTTTCTCCTGCGGAAGCGGAAACTCGGATTTTATCGCCGCTATTTCTTTTCGATGAAAAGAGGGAATACACGCCTGAAGCCAAAGAGATATTTTCCGGGAGGACCCATGTTCCATCTTTTTAAAAATCTAAAAAATGTTTATAAATACCGGGTCCTTATCCAAAATTTGGTGAGCCGTGAACTCAAGGCCCGGTACCGCGGGACAATCCTGGGCTTTCTTTGGTCTTTTTTTAATCCCCTCCTGCTGATGATCGTCTACACCATCGTTTTCGGGCTCATCATCCGGCCGCGAGATCCGGCCTTCGGGGGGAGTCCACTGATGTATGCCCTGTACCTTTTCTGCGGTGTTTTGCCCTGGACCTGGTTTTCATCATCTTCCCTGGAGTCGGCCAATGTTTTGATGGTTCAGGGGAACCTGATCAAAAAAATCCTGTTTCCTGTCGAGATCCTTCCGATCGTCGTGGTCACATCCAATTTCGTCCATTTTGTATTCGGCCTGCCGATCTTATTCCTTTTTGCTATGATCATGCTCAAAAAGTTCACCGTTTATATCCTGTTCCTTCCGCTTGTCATCCTGGTGCAGTTCGTGTTTTCGCTTGGATTCGCTCTGATCGTTTCTTCTCTGACCGTTCACTTCCGTGACGTCAAGGACATACTGGCTAACTTGTTGACTTTCTGGTTTTTCGCCTCCCCGATCATCTATACGGTGAAATTCGAAAGCATCCAAAAACACAAGTGGCTTCAGGTTATGCTTGATATCAATCCGATGACCCACATCATGCAGGGCTACCAGAACTGTGTGTTTTTCGGGGAAATGATCCGTTGGCGAAGATTAGGAGTTACCCTTCTGGTTTCGCTGGTTTTGTTTGTCATCGGGTATGCCATTTTCGATAAGCTCCGTGACTCTTTCCCCGAGGAGGTGTGAGTGGTTGTCATAGACGTGGATAATGTCACGCGGATCTACCAGAAGTACTCCACAAGACATAGGTTCAAAACATTCAAGAGTTCGTTCGTCAAGGGCGATCTTTTCAAGGCCATCAAGCCCGATGAGCTAGTAACGGCCCTGGACAAGGTGAATTTTCAGGTGCATGAAGGCACTGCTTTCGGAGTCATCGGGGAAAACGGCTCAGGAAAAAGCACACTCCTCAAGATCATCACCGGGATAGCAAAACCGACCTCAGGGAAAGTCTCGGTTCAAGGAAAAGTATCGGCTTTGATCGAATTGGGGGCGGGATTCCATCCGGAAATATCCGGGCGGGAGAATGTTTTTATCAACGGCATCATGCTGGGCCTTTCCAAAAAAGAGATCATAAAAAAATTCGACGATATCGTGAGGTTCGCTCAGCTTGAAGATTTTATCGATGCCCCCGTCAAAACCTACTCCTCAGGCATGTACATGAGGTTGGGGTTTTCTATCGCCATCAATGTCAATCCGGATATCCTTCTGATCGATGAGGTTCTGGCAGTGGGGGATGCATCCTTTGTTCCCAAGTGCTTGGACCGGATCGACGATTTTCGCCGTCGAAAAAAAACCATCCTTTTTGTCAGCCATGACCTGGCCACGGTCGAGAAGATCTGTGACCGGGTCCTCTGGCTCAAAGAGGGGAGGATGCAGATGATCGCCGAACCCAAGCGCGCTATAGATGCCTATCTCCAGGACATCGCCGAGATGCAAGAGGAAGACTTCGAGTATCGACAGAAAGCCATCGAGAATGCAGTCGAAAAAGAGGAGGAGGGTGAAGATAGACGGCAAGGAAGGTGGGGGAAAAAAGAGATCGAGATCACAAAAGTCAGGATGAAAAACCTGGAGGGAAAGGAAAAGCATGTTTTCTCTCCGGATGAAGGGATGGATATCGAAATAGATGTAGTGGCGAAATCACGCATCAAAGATTTTGTCTTTGGCATCGGTATCTTTAATTCTCAAGGGATCAGTTGTTATGGCACGAACACGAACAGCGAAGAATTCAAACCGCTTTTCATCGAGGGAAAGGGAAAAATTGTATGCCGCCTAGAAAAATTGAATTTGATAAACGGCACCTATTATTTGGATGTGGCTATCCATAAAATAGATGGTTATCCATACGACTACCACAGCAATATGTACACCTTCATGATCTCTTCTCTGTACAAGGATGTCGGCGTGTTCCGGCCGGAACATTCGTGGTCTTTTTCCCCTGCCATCAAGATCAAACCGGCTCCCCCAAAGAAAGAATAGAAATGGGGGAAATTTATCCAGTATAATAGCCAGCAGGAGAATAAAGCGTGAAAAAATCAAAGGGCCCGGTTGAATCCCATTCAAGGACCGTATTTAAGGCGATAAGCTGGAGGATCGTGGCGACTTTTACCAGCATGTCCATCGTTTATATTTTGACAAAAGAGCCGATTATCACGTTGGGATTCGGCGCTATCGAAGTTGTTGCAAAGATAACGTTTTATTATCTCCATGAGAGAGTTTGGCAAAAGGTTTCTTGGGGGACGAGAAAGCATCCTCTCGCCACCCTCCCTGTCAATCGTGACGTAGCTCCAGAAGATATGGAAAAAATTAAAAATTATCTCAAAGACCTCGGATACATTGATTAACAAGATTTATTCTCTTTCCCGGCTCGTCAAGATAAGAGAATCCCTCCAAAAAGAGGGAAAGAAAGTTGTTTTTTCGAACGGATGTTTCGATCTTCTGCACAGCGGACATGTGCATGTCTTCAGGGAGGCCAAAAAGCTAGGCGATGTTCTGATCGTAGCAGTCAACGACGATCGGTCGATCAAAAGGATCAAAGGGGATTCCAGACCGATCTTTCCCTTGGCCGAAAGGCTGGAGATCTTGGAGGCTATCGAATATATCGACTATCTCGTTACATTTTCCGAAGAAACCCCGCAGAATGTCATAAATGCCCTTCTCCCGGATGTCCTTGTCAAAGGAGAGGACTGGAAGAGGAAGGAAGTGGTGGGAGGAAAAGAGGTCGAAGAAGCAGGGGGAGAGGTCGTGCTTGTTCCTTTGTGTCCGGGGCAATCCACCACATCGATTCTTGAAAGAATTGGGCGCTTCCTTGGTTGAGCGAAAAAAAAGCTCTCCATCCCTCATTGGGAATGAAGAGCTATGGCTATTTCTGTTTAAACTTAAAGAGCAGTTTTACATCATGCCCAGGATCTTGGATGACAGCCTTCAGAACAATGGGCTACTCTAGGCACGGAATATTTTTTCATCAGAGTCTCCTTTTTAGAATTAAACATACAATACTAATTATATAAGATTTATCGGAAATTGTCAAGTCTCTTTCTGACCCTTTTTTATTCCCGCGCATTCCTAAATCTCTGGGAAGCCTCCAGTTTCTGGCTGAACCAAGACCAGATCTTTTTATGAAAAGCGAGGCTCGGGGGGTTTTTCTCTAGGATGGAGATAAGATTGGTCTCTTCTCTATCCTCGGGAGTTAATCGAGATTTTCTCGTTGCGTCCCAAATGTTGCGAGATTCAGGGTGGAACTGGACTCCGAGGACATTGGGGTATTTGGTGTGTTCGATGGCTTCGACCACCCTGCCGTCCATCGATGTGGCGATGACCTTGATTCCTTTACCGAGTTTACGGATGGCTTGATGATGGGAACTGTAGACTCGGGGTGTGTCCGTTTTATTGAATCCCCAATCGCGGACGAATTTTCCATCTGTGGTAAGCCTGATCCGGTGCATGTGGCTAGACCAAAATTCATCAGGATAAAGCTCATAATATGGATTGTCGTGCCAGTTTTCCCTTGTCATGGAGATAATATCTTCGACGTTTGTTTTCCCATAGACCTCGGATGGGATATCCTGTAACAATGTTCCACCCGTGCCGACATTCAGGCTTTGGCTGCCCAGGCACAATCCCAGGATCGGGTATTCCGGGTGAGCATCGAGATAGGGTTTGAAGTTTACATCTTGCCACCCTCCGAGGAAGTGGAATACAGCCATGCAATCGAGATAGCTCCTGAAAGGTGTTTGGATATCTGTTAAAAGGCTAGTTTTTTCCTTGTACAGCGAAGGAGGCACATCATCGCCTCCGAAAAGGATCAGACCATCCGAATGAGTAAAGATTTTGAGCAGTTCGTCGCTTAAATCGTTTTTTTTGTACAGATTTTCGGGATGGAGATCTTCCCTGAGCTTATGGAATCTGATCCAATCACGACCATCCTCTGCTGCAAAGCGAAAGGACTTTTCAAAGTCAGTTAATTGTTTTTCGTGGTAAAGACCTATGACAATGAGGTTCTCGATAGAGATGAGATCTTGTTCTCGAAGACGTTCGAGGGCTTGAAGATCTCCCAAGCTGGGATACAAGACGGTGAGGCGGACATTGTCCGATTTCTGAGGCGCATTGTCGAAAAAGCGCTGGTCTGATTGGCACCAAAGGGAACCGAAACAGAATAAGCCACAAAAAGCCAAGGTAAGGACTATCTTTCCAAAGGCAGTTTTTTTCACTTGACCTCCGACAGACGTTTTTAAGATATCTCATTATAGTTTTTCCTGCATCATCTTGGCAACCCTATAACAGGCTCGGTATCGGCGGATTTTATGACTAATTTAGGAGCCTGGATTATTTACGAGTCAAGAT
>Ga0307445_10001510_pt1 | contig 13133 bp, 11 predicted proteins | sample SalMarSW160330MG_FD_202147 | JGI IMG/M metagenome (GOLD analysis project Ga0307445, IMG submission 202147) | Salt marsh sediment microbial communities from the Plum Island Ecosystem LTER, Massachusetts, United States - SW1603-30 | ecosystem: Environmental > Aquatic > Marine > Intertidal zone >...
AAATTCTATAATTGTTTTTCATGACAACATTAAAAGTAGCGAGATTATTGAAGAAGCCTTAGACTATACGATTAATAATGCAGTTAAAAAAGGATATCTATTCGGGGAGCCTGAAGATTGCTTGAAATAATTTTTTTAATTCTTGTATCTGGTTATTTTATAATTTCTGCTACTCTTGTGGTCGGTGCAAAAATATCTTTCCCTCAATTAACTGATGAACAACTGCTAAATGTTTCTATTGTTGTTGCTGCCCGAAATGAAGAAAAAAATATTATTTCTTGTCTTGAATCTTTAAATAATCTCATTTACCCCAAAGATAAGCTTGAAATCATAATTGTTGATGATGCTTCAACTGATAATACGAATCAATTAGTTACCGAGTATATTAAAAATAAATCTCGGTTCAGACTTATCACATTAGTTGAAGTACCAAATCAAAGACTCAAAGGGAAAACAAGAGCAATGGCTGAAGGAATTAAAATCTCAACAGGAGAGATCATTCTTACTACTGATGCTGACTGCACTGTGAATCCGTTGTGGGCAAAAACCATTGCCTCGTATTATAAGGATGATGTTGGACTTGTAAACGGTTTTACTTCACAGTCAGTAACCGGTGCTTTCAGTGGTATGCAGGCAATTGATTTTGTTTATTTACTATTTATCGCTTCGGGAACAATAAATCTTGGAAAGCCTGTAAGCTGTATCGGGAATAATATGTCATTTAGAAAAAAAGCTTATGAAGAAACTGGTGGTTTCGAAAATCTACCATTTAGCGTCACCGAGGATTTTCTGCTTCTCAACTCAATTAATAATTTGAAAAAATATAAACTTATTTATCCTCTTAATAAAGAATCACTTGTTATTTCAAATCCAGCCGCAAGTATTGGAGAATTATTCAGCCAGAAAAAACGCTGGGCAGTTGGTGGGAAAGATGCACCGCTAAGGGGAGTATTATTGATGCTTTGGGCTTTCCTGACAAATTTATTTATTATTCTCACTCCTTTTTTCTACAGTGCAGTTTGGCTTTATCTTGTTCTTTTTAAGATTTCAATCGATTTCTTTGTGCTTTTACCTGTTCATCACAGATTAGGTCTTCAGAAAAATTTGAAATATTTTCCAATGTTCGAAATTTATTATATGATTTATGTTCTCATTCTTCCTTTGGTAGTTTTATTCAATAAAAAAGTGAAATGGAAAGATAGAGTTTACTGATGCTTCTCCTTTGCAATTATTATGTGACATACAGATGTAACGCATACTGCGAGTTCTGCCACTTTGGTGACCACACTAATTTCAATGATACTCCCTTTGCAAAACTTGATGAGTTTAAATCAAATGTTGAGCAGTTAGCAAAACTTGGTGTAAAATTTATTGATCTTACAGGAGGTGAACCGCTTCTTCATAAAGATATTCACCTGATGGCAGAGTTTGCGCACAATCTTAAAATGCAGACGAGTATAACAACCAACACTTTGCTCTATCCAAAGTTTGCTGAAAAACTCGCCGGGAAAATTAATCTGCTTCACTTTTCTCTTGATTCTCCGGATGAAGAGGAACACAACAGAATACGAAAAGTTGACTGCTATGATTCGATATTCAAATGTATTGAAATTGCAAAATCACTCGGTGAATTTCCTGATATACTTTTTACCGTGACTAATGAAACTTACAAGAAATTGCCACGAATGCACAAATTAGCTACAAAGCACGACCTTGTTTTACTTGTAAATCCAGTTTTCTCATATTTCGGTAATCCGGGATTGACACAGGAAGCAGTTGATTATATTGACGAATATTGCGATGGAAAAATGGATGTTTATCTTAACAAAGCTTTTATGAAATTAAGAAGAGATGGGGGAAATGATATAAACAATCCAAGCTGTAAAGCAGTTTCAAGAGTAGTAGTTATTTCTCCTGAGAATGAAATAATTCTTCCTTGTTATCATTTTGCTAATGATAATATTAAAATTAACAGACCTATCAGTGAAATCAGAAAATCAGAAAAGATAAAATACTTTATGAAGAATGAAGGAAAATTTGATTTTTGCCAGGGCTGTACAGTCAATTGTTATTTTGAGCCTTCGTTTGCCTTTCCTACAAATCTTTACGCAATTTCAAGCCTAACGTCAAAGTTCAAATACAGCTACAATAAGCTTGTCAAGCAGAAAATTAAAAAGAAACTTATTCCAAAATCTGAAAATAAGTAATGCGACTTATACTAATAATATTTCTAATCTTATTTATAAAATTAAATTCTTTCGGACAGGTAGAAACAGAGTGGTTTCCTGCAGATTTAAACATTCAACCTTTCACTGCTCATTTCCTGGAACCAAAAGCTGGATTTCAATATTTATTTGATCTTGAAAAGGTCAGAATAGATATCGGTACTTCAAGAGATATTATTCATTGGAATTCAAATGAAAATGATTTTTCTATTGGAGCAGATTTTTTTACTTATACTCGTGCACGATCAGAAGCTAATTTCAAATTTCCTGTCGAAACTGTGGACTATTTATTTGGAGTTAACGGAGGATTCAAGAACCAATCTGAAAATAGCGAATGGGGTGCACGTCTCCGTTTCAGTCACATAAGTGCTCATTTGGTTGATGGGTATTATGATTCAAAATCCGGTAATTGGCTGAATGGAAGAGCGCCTTTTGTGTACAGCAAAGAATTTCTTGAACTTATTGCTTATTATAAAATTTATAGTCTACGTGTTTATGGAGGAGTTACTTACAATATTCACATTATACCAAATGAAATTAAAAAGGGAAGTTTTGAAGCCGGATTTGACTATTATCCCGATTATGCTAAGACCTCTTTATTCACTCCTTTCCTTGCTTATGATTTTACACTTACCGGAATTGACGAATATTCAGGCAACAATATTATTTCTTTAGGAATAAAATTTGGTGAGCCAACGTCGAAAGGATTTAGTATTTTAGCTTCGTATTTCTCCGGCAAAAGTGTGCACGGAGAATTCTATGATTTAAATGAAAATTATTTTACTATCGGAATTAATCTTGATATTTAAATATGCCTGAACCTTACGGGGATAATTACACTTCAACCTATACAACAACTCCGGTGAAGAAACCCAGTGAAAGAGTTCTACTTCACATTGGCTTGTTCGTTATCACTTTTGTAACAACTACAATTGCTGGTGTACAATGGATTAGTGCTTCAGGAGGGCCATACGAACTTACCGAGTTATTAAGTGGATTACCTTATGCAATCTGCATTTTGCTCATAATTTCCTTTCACGAGTTCGGGCATTACTTTGCGGCTGTGTATCACAAAGTGAAATCGAGCTTACCATTTTATATTCCATTCCCACCAATTCCTTACTTTATAAATTTTGGAACGATGGGTGCGGTTATAAGAACAAGAACCCGCATATATTCCAGGCAGACGATGTTTGATATTGGAATTGCTGGACCAATTGCCGGGTTCGTTGTTTGCATTGTTATTCTGATTTATGGTTTCCTTAATGTTCCCGGAATTGAATATCTGCTGCATATTCATCCTGATTATTTTAGTCCTGATTATGGTAAAGAAGGCATAGCACTAACATTTGGGGATTCAATTCTTTTTTCTTTTTTCAGATGGATTTTTATTCAGCCGGGACAGTTCTTTCCGCCCATGAGTGAAATTTATCATTACCCTTATTTGTGTGCAGGATGGTTCGGATTATTTATCACATCGATGAATATGATACCGGTAGGACAGCTTGACGGCGGTCATATATCCTTTGCAATGTTTGGTGAAAAGAATCACTTTAAAATATCAGTCATTGCATTTACTGTAATGTTTGTTTTTGGCCTGTTTGGTTTTGTTGATGGGATTCTGGAATTAAATTTCGGAATAGGCTGGTCCGGCTGGCTGTTTTGGGCATTAATCCTTTATTTTGTAATTAAATTGAAGCATCCTCCCGTACCTGATACAACTGAACTCGATCCCCGTAGAAAAATATTAGGTTACATATCATTTTTTATATTTATAATTTCGTTTTCTCCCACACCGCTTATGCTAACATTACCAAGTTAGATTTTTAAAATATCCTAATTTTTACCTTGTGAGATATATTGCATCGAAATATTATTATACTATGGGAAAATTATATTTACTGTTAATCCCGCTGGTGATCTGGGGATGCGAACAAACGTTCGATAACGTAGTTGATACTACTGCAGAAAATTACCAATTAACCGATATGATATTTGTTGACCATAGTCCTCCGATTTATGATTTAAAGAACCCTGAAGATTCTCTCTTAAAGTTAAGAGTTATATTCAGTCCTCAAAGTGAAGTAAGTAAGGTTCTCTTTGATATTTATGCTTCTGATAATTCCAAATTAAATTCATCTCCCGTTGAAATGCAGGAAGTAAGCAATAAAATTTATGAAGAGAATTTCATATTAAAAAGAGAGTATCCGGTTGGGAATTATAATTTACAATTTTCTGTAACAGGTTTTAATGGAATAAACAAACAAGTTGCTGCAAGTTCATTTTACTTTAATAATGGGCAAGACAATATAGCACCTGTCATTTCGAATTTAGTATGTACTGACTCTATAGCACGCGAGACCAGTTTTATTTTTACTATTACTACTATTGATTCAAACGGGTTGAATGATATAGTATCTACATTTTTTAAATTATTCAGACCTGATGGCTCTATAGTTGAAGAAAGCCCTGGTGATACTTTGTTTGCTATGAACGATGATGGTGATTTTGAACATTTCGGGGATGTAACAGCAGGCGATGGGATATATTCTTACAAGAATTCATTTTCAATAACAGCACCAACTGGTAATTGGAAATTCGTTTTTCAAGCGATTGATCGAAGCAATAGTTTAAGCAATGTCATTCAACATTACATTTTAGTACAATGACAATAAGACTTCTTTTTATTTTTTCTTTCATATTTATTAATATATTATTTGCTCAATCAATTCCTGAGACTTTTCAGCTGCCTTCTGATAAAAATTATCTTTCAAAATCAACTTCCTCAAATCCTGTAAGTAATAGCATACTTGATATTATAACTCTTGGTGATACGGTTTGGCTCGGTACGAGCAGGGGAGTAAGCGTTTCATATGATAGGGGAGGGAACTGGACAAATTTTTATGGTACTCCAGCTTTTGGTGAAGACGATATCTCTGCTCTTGCTTATAACAAATATGATGGATCGATATGGGCAGCAACCGCTGCAACTGCTTCAGCTCCTGGTGGTGGTACTGTCCCAAAAGGAACAGGCCTAAAATATACTACTGATAAAGGATTAACCTGGAATTCTGTCTCTCAACCGGTTGATAATCCTGATAGTACTACTATCATATATGGTATAAATACTCTTAGTGCATTGCCGGTAACAGTTGCAGAGCAGAATATAACTTATGATATAGCATTTACACCACCGCATACAGTCTGGATTACATCATTTGCCGGGGGTTTGCGGAAAAGTACCGATATGGGTCAAACCTGGGCACGAGTTGTAATTCCACCTGACGATTTAGATTCAATAAACCCTGAAGACACTCTTGATTTTTGTTTATCACCTATTGGTGGTTCATTTTGTGCTGAGGGAAATTTAAATCATCGTACTTTCTCTGTGGTATCAATTAATGACTCGACTCTTTTCATCGGAACGGCGAACGGAATCAATAAGACTACAAATGCCGGGGATCAGTTTCCAAGCTGGCAAAAATTCAATCATCAGAATCAGGATTATCCAATAAGTGGAAATTTTGTGACTGCACTCGGATATAATAATAATACCGTTTGGGCTGCCACCTGGAAAGCTGAAGACAATGCAGAGTCTTATGGAATTAGTTCCTCAACAAATGAAGGCGAATCCTGGAAAACATTTTTGGACGATGAGCGAACTCACAACTTTGGATTTAAGAATAATGAGGTGATTGCTGCAACAGACAACGGTGCCTTCAGATCTTCAAATCAAGGTAATACATGGATTTTACCTAATAATATTGTTGACAATGAATCCGGAATTGCTTTACAGACAAATGTCTTTTATTCTGCTGCTTATAGTAATAATTCTCAAGGAGAATTTGTATGGCTCGGTTCGGATGATGGGTTGGCGAGAATAAATGAAACAGGCTTCTGGCAAGGGGAGTGGAAAGTTTATTTTGCTTCGCAGCCACTGAAATCAGATAATGAAACATATTGCTATCCAAATCCTTTTTCTCCGAGACAGGAACAACTTAAGATTAAATACAGCACTGGCGGAAAAGATGCTTCTGTAACTATAAGAGTTTATGATTTCGGAATGAACTATGTGAAAACAGTTATTCAGAATGCACCACGCAACAGAACTATTGAAGGCGCTCCCGAATTTTGGGATGGTCGGGATGATAATGGAAACCTCTTACCAAACGGAGTTTATTTTTATAGAGTGGATATCGGTGATGAAGAACCTCTTTTCGGAAAAATAATTTATATGCAATAATTTGAAAAAATATTTTTTCATATCGTTTGTTTTTTTGAGCATAGTTGTAATGGCTCAGCCAAAATTTACTGAGCTTGCTGTAAAACCCGGTGCATTCAGCAGAATTGGTTTTGGTGCTCGGGGAATTGGTCTGGGGAATGCAGTGTCCTCAATTACGGAAGGTCAATTAGTTTCATATTATAATCCGGCAATTACTCCTTTCCAGGAAAGTAATTCTTTTCAGGCAGGTTACTCCTTTCTTTCACTTGACAGATCACTTAATTTTTTAAGCTTCACAAGAAAATTTGATTTTTATTCTTCTAAAGATACAGTTGCTGAAACAAGAAAACCCAGAACAACTGCAGGCTTAAGTATTGGGGTAATAAATTCAGGAGTTGGAAAAATCGATGGGAGAGATAATAACGGTTTACCAACCGGCGAATTATCAACTTCCGAAAACCAGTTTTTTATGGGTTTGGCTGCAAGAGTTTCCGAAAAATTATCGCTGGGTGTCTCTGTTAAATTTTACTACTACAAACTTTACGAAGAAATAACCTCAAATGGTCTTGGCTTTGATGTTGGTGCTTTGTATAGAGTTAATGAGAACTTTAATGTTTCTTTAGTTGTAGCTGATATCAACAGTAAATATAAATGGGACACTTCACCGGTTTATGAGCAGCAAGGTATTATCAGTGAAGATAAATTTCCTAACCTTAGAAAAATTGGTGTTAGTTACAGGAATAAGGATTTAGGGATACTTGGTGCAATTGAGTTTGAAAACAGTGACGCCAAATCAAATATTCTTCGCGCTGGTGTTGAGTATAATATATACGATAGGTTTTATATTCGCGGTGGTCTGGATCAGTTCAATCTAAGTAATACAGATTGGCCAATCAAACCTGCACTAGGTTTTTCTTATTTCCAGGCATTAAGTAATTTTGTTGTGGGTGTTGATTACGCTTTTCAGATTGAGCAGTACTCAAGTTCTGACAGGCATATCGTAAGTGTTAATTTTAATTTTTAATTCTAACTGTCATGCCAGACCTGATCCGGCATCTCAAATTATTTAAGTGGTGGATTCCGCACCAAGTGCGGAATGACAAATAAACTGGTATCTTTAATTTCTATTGATAGTATGAAAAAAACATTACTAATAATAATTATAGCAAGTTCAATTTCATTGGCTCAATCCGCAGGTAATAGCGGACTTGCGTTTCTTAAATTCGGATTTGGTGCCAGGAATATTGCAATGGGTGACGCTGGCTCAACTGCTTCAAATGATCTTTCAGCAATGTTTTATAATCCGTCAAGATTAGTTTCTTTGGAAGGAAATGAAGTGATGTTTATGCATAATGAGTGGATACAGGATGTAAGAAGCGAAGTTGGCGGAATTAAATGGAATATGTTAAACCTGCCATGGGCTGTTGGCTTTAATGTAACGACTATAAGTGATATCGAAGTTAGAGACAAACCAGGCAATCCCATTTCAAAGTTTAATGCGAATTATTTCTTTGCCAGCTTATCTTCAGGTTTCAATGTTATTGATGATTTGGATTTCGGTGCTACGTTCAAATATCTGTATGAAGGGCTGCTTAAAGATGAATCAACAGGTTATGGTTTTGACTTCGGGCTGAATTATTTAACTCCTGTTAAAGGATTAACTGCATCTGCAGTACTTAAGAACATTGGATCAATGAGTGAACTGAGACTTGAAAAAACCAAATTACCTTCGGAGCTTAGATTTGGTGGTGCATATAACTTCTTGCTGGAAACTGCAAAGCTTGATTTTATTATTGCTGCAGAGTTTCAAAAATATCTTGATACCGAAGATATCCATATTAATGGAGGCGGAGAGATAGTATATGATCAAACATTTGCAGCTCGTGTTGGTTATCAGTCAGGTTATGAAGCACGGGACTTTACCGGCGGAGTCGGGATTATGTGGGGAAATCTAAGACTTGATTATGCGTATATGCCTTTCTCGCTGGGACTTGGAAACGCAAACCTCTTTTCAGTTCAATTTAAATTCTAATTTTCCTTTTCCTCAAGCACTTCATAAATCGTTACACTATGCTGAATAGAAACGTCTATGAACCTGTTTTCTGTAATGTAAAATTGAAGAGTAATCTTATCACCTTTAGGTGTATAGGTTTCCGTTGGTATAACCTTTACAGCGTCCAAGTCTTTTTCATACTGCTTAAAAATTTTCCATAAGGTCTGGAAAACCTGTCCTACATTACTTTTAACAGTGGTTCCCCAATCTTTCAGGATTTTTACTACTTTTTCATTTTTGAAAACTATTATTCCAACCGGAGCATCGTATTTGTCAGAAATAAATAAACTCCCGGCATCATCTTCCACTACATTTAAATCAGATTTTAAATTTTCCCAAACCTGGTCTGTGGACATTCCAAGTTTAATTTCATTGCCGCGTAAAGTCATTGAGCTATCCTGGGCAAAGAGGCTGAACGATAAAAGAATAATAAAAAAGAAGGTTTTCATTTAATCTCCAAGAATAAGATTTGTGTAGCTGAAATTTAAGGAAGTGATACTACTTAGACAAAGTTTTAATTAGTGCGCCCCTGCAGTAACCAAGTACTGCAAGGGACATTGATATGAAAACAGGTTTATTTCATCAAGATCATTTTATTGGTTTTACTGAATGATCCCGCTTGAAGTGTGTAATAATAAATACCACTCGACAGATTGGAAGCAGTGAATTCAACTTCATAAGTTCCTGCAGATTTAGTTTCATTAACCAAAGTAGCTACTTCTTTACCTATTGCATTATAAACTTTAATAGTTGTAAATGACGCTTCCGGGATTGAATATCTTAATGTTGTGGAAGGATTGAAAGGATTCGGATAGTTATCAAGTTTAAATAGAAATACTTACCATAGATGAATCCCATCTGAGAGAAGGATTTTTATAACCCGCGTTAACTCTATAAAGACCGGCTGAAGGAGCTGTAAGAGTAAATGGATTACTTGATGTTGAGTTATTGAATGCTACTATAGTTCCATTTGAATCAACCAATTCTCCAGCTACTTTACTTGATGTGCCGCTCAGCGTAATTTGTAACTGCAGATCATTTACAGACACAGATACAATACCATCTTGTAATGTATGACAACCAGAACCAGTACATCCGGAATCGGGGTCATTAAACGAGGGTTTAGAATTATTTGCAGGAATTACCAAAAGAATAATTACCAATAGTAAAGGTATTAAGGTATACTTCATATGTTTCTCCTTATCATTTGTGAATAGTTGCTAATTACACAATAATTATACCTTACCTAAATGTCATTTATAAATGCAAAAACGATAAAAAAATAAGGAAATTCGGTGGGTTAGTTACCTGAGTAACACCATTTTCTTCGTTTCGGTGAAACTTCCTTCCCGAAGTTGATAAAAATAAATTCCACTTGGTAATCCAGTTGCGTTGAACTCAATTTCGTATGTACCAGCAGGTTTTTCTTCGTTAACGAGTGTTGTAACTTCTTTCCCTAAAACATCGTAGACTTTCAGAGTAACAATTTGAGATTGCTTCGTTCTACTCGCAATGACAATAGGGATCTCGTACTTAATTTTTGTAACGGGATTAAATGGATTAGGATAGTTCTGATAAAGTATAAAATTATTTATTACGGCGATTTCATTTTTAATATTTGTAACAGGTGTCAAATTAATTGAATACATTGAACGACCAAATGTCGCTGCGATTAATGTTCTTGTTGGATTATGCAGAACTAAATCTGTTATAGGTGAATTCGGAAGATTTTCACCAAGATAATTCCAGCTGTCGCCCAAACTATCAGAAACAAAAACACCAACATCTGTTGCAACGAATAATCTGCCAGCAGAATCCGGATCAACGATGATATCATTTACAGGTGCATCGGGAAGATTTGAAGAAATGCTTTGCCAGTTTGCTCCTGCATCAGTCGTTCTGAAAACGTGTGGAAGATATTCATTATATCTGTACCCAGATAAAGTCACGTAAGCGATCATTGCATTGTAAGGATCAACAGCAACCCTGGTTACCCATCTGATAGGAAGAGGATTAGATATTTTCGTCCAGTTTGACCCGCCGTCAAGAGTGACCTGAACATTTCCATCATCAGTTCCAACATAAACTACATTTGTATCAGAAGGTGCGGAAGCAATTGTGGTGATAGTTCCGTAAACCTGGTTTCCGTTTGGAGGTCCGTTCGTTAAATCTGGACTAATTGGTGTCCACGAAACCGCACGGTTAGTTGTTTTATAAAGACGATGTGTTCCAAGATAAAGTTTAGCAGGGTTTGTAGGATCAATTATAAACGGAGTGCTCCAGTTAAACCTATCGGTGCCAGATACACCATTTAATCCATAGTTAAAATTATTTCCACCGTTAGTAGATCTGGCAAAACCACCATACTGGTATTCAGCATAAACATAATTGTTGTTGGATGGATCTACTAAAACGTAAAATCCATCACCGCCATAAATTTGCTGCCAGTTGTTTGGAGTTCCTGTTAAGGTTCTGTTTGTTCCGTTATCTTGAGTTCCACCGTAATATCTGTTTGGTAATTGATAATCCACATCGCAGGTATAGAATTGTGTGATAGGCATTGATGTTATAAAATTCCAGCTCGAACCTGCATTTGTTGATTTATAAACTCCTCCATCATTTCCAGCAACAATGAAATTCGGATTTGTGGGATGAATATACATTCCATGCTGATCAACGTGCATACCTCCTGAGGAAGAGAACCATGAGCTTCCTCCGTTTGTTGTTTTGTAGACATCCAGACCCATTACAAAAACGTTATTTGGATTTGAAGGATCAACCCGGATATTTCCGAACCACCAGCCGTAAGATGAAAATAATCCGCTAAGAGAGCCGTCGTTTGTTCTCGTCCAACTGTCTCCATTGTTAGTTGATTTATAAACTCCGTCAAAGTAGCCAATGTTATCAGCATAAATAGCGTAAATAATGTTTGGAGAAGAAGCACAGATCGAGATCCCGATTCTACCAATGTTTGGTGAATTATTCGGTAAGCCGTTTACTAATTCTGTCCAGTTTTCTCCATCGTCAGTTGAGCGGTAAAGTCCACAGCTCGGTCCACCGTACGATAGTCTGTCGGGTCTTCGTATCCTTTCCCACATCGCTGCAAATATAGTATCAGGATGCAAAGGATTTATTGCTAAATCAATACAGCCTGTAGAATCTGAAATGAATAATTTGTTTTCCCAATTTATCCCGCCATCTGTAGAACGGCATAATCCTCTTTCAGAATTTTTTCCGAATAGTTTTCCCATTGCACCGAGGTAAACAATTTGTGGATTTATTGGATTGATAACTATTCTCGAAATAAATTCTGTGGCTTCCAGTCCGAGATGATCCCATGTATTCCCTCCATCGGTTGATTTGTAGACTCCGTTTCCTCCGTAAGTAACAGAACCGCCTCCGCCATTTACTTCTCCAGTTCCGACATAAATTATATTCGGATTTGTAGGATCAACAACAAGATCTCCGATTGACATTGTGTAAGTTTCGTCAAAGATAGGAAGCCAGTTAAGCCCACCATCAACTGATTTGAAAACACCGCCTGAAGCAATTCCTGCATAAATAGTGTCATAGCTTGTGGGACTCATTTCAATATCGGTTACTCTTCCGCCTATATTCGTTGGCCCGAGAAGAACCCACGGATTTGTTGTTGAAGATCTTGATGATGCTTTTATTCTTTTTGTTTGTTCTATAGCTTGGTAATATTTCTCAAGGGGAACCTCTCCTATTGGAAAGGCTCTCTGCATAAAGAACCAATCGCTCGGATATTCTTCGTCTGATTGTTTAATTGGCTGATTGTTGAAAAAAATAAACCCAATTATCAAACTGATTACAAAGAGGGTAGAGGAATAAAATAAATTTTTCATCAGGAATCTTTTAATATTTTATTTTAGTAAAATCATCTTCTTAGTTTTAACAAATCCTTGTCCTGAACTTGTTTCAGGATCCCTTATTCTTAGTTGATAAAAGTATACTCCACTCGGAAGATTCTGACCTGCGTCAGAATGACTGTTGAACTCAACTTCGTAGTTACCTGCTGGTTTTTCTTCGTTAACAAGAATTGCTATTTCTTTTCCCAACACATCAAAAATTTTAATTTGAACCTGTGCTAATTGTGGAACTGAGTATCTTATTTTTGTAATTGGATTAAATGGATTGGGATAATTATTAGAAATGCTATAATTTAAAAATATTTTATTAATTTCTTTGGTTTCGATAGTAGACGGCGAATCGTTATAAAATTTTAAAATAGTTCCTTCTCCACCTGTGAACCATCCTAACTTGTTTTTAATAAATTGAACCGAGTAAATCGCATAATTTGAAGGATGCCAAAAGCTCTCCCAACTCTGTCCTCCATTCGTAGTCTTTAAAGTTTTTCCACCAACTATCCAAATATTCTTTTCATCAGAAATCCAATAATCACTTATAGCTCCTCCATCTGTTAATTGAACTTGCCAAGAATAACCTCCATCGGTTGTTTTCAGTAGTGAAGATCCATTTCCACCCCATCCATCATTTTCATTCAAAAAGAATAATTTATGAATTGTTATTCCCGGTGTAATTTGCTCCCAATTATTACCACCATCTGTCGTCTTATATATCTTTCCGCTTTCTTCAGTCGTCCAACCCATTA
>Ga0307445_10001511_pt1 | contig 13132 bp, 15 predicted proteins | sample SalMarSW160330MG_FD_202147 | JGI IMG/M metagenome (GOLD analysis project Ga0307445, IMG submission 202147) | Salt marsh sediment microbial communities from the Plum Island Ecosystem LTER, Massachusetts, United States - SW1603-30 | ecosystem: Environmental > Aquatic > Marine > Intertidal zone >...
TCAGACCCGCGACGACCAAATCGTATGACTTATCGATCATCTCTTCGATCTCGTCCGTTGGAATTGTCCCATCCAGAGTTACTGTGTTCCAATGCCGCTTGTTGGTGTGGTAGCCGGGGGTGACGGCGTCGTATACGTCGCGCAGAATTAGGCCATGATCCGGGTCGCACTTTAGCGTGATTCGAATTGGGCTTTGCTCGGAAGCAAGGATGGCGAACATCTTGCCCATCACCTTATACACGGGGGTTTCCGGATCGAACGGCCGCTCTTTACAAGCCCCTTGCTTGCTCATCAGATAGGCATGAACATCGGCAAGCGTCATCATGTGAAACCTCCTGGTGCGATTGTATCTGCGCTCTCCCCATCCTACCATGACGTGCATAGGCATTGGGAATGATCAAGGACATTGAGGCAAAGGTACTCGTCAGTCGCGTCCGCGGACCGGATCCCTGGTTCGGCCTCCACTACGGCATGAACCTCTATCGCGGCTGTCAACACCAATGCATCTACTGCGATTCACGGAGCGCTTGTTATGAGATTGAGGACTTCCGCGACATCTTGGTCAAGAGAAACGCAATCGCGCTCCTGGAGAAAGAGCTTCCCAAAAAACGGGTGAAGGGTACGATCGGCACCGGGTCGATGAACGATCCCTACATGCCGGTGGAAGAGGAATTGAACCTCACCGGACGGGCATTGGCGGTAATCGCCAAGTACGGCTTCCCCGTCCACATCATCACCAAGAGCGACCTGGTGCTGCGCGACCTTCCGATCTTGAAACGGATCAACCGCGTCGGCGCAGTCGTGTCGTTCACGATTACGACTTGCGATGACGCACTTGCCGCGAAGGTCGAGCCGTATGCACCTCCTCCCTCGGCGCGGTTACGCGCCATGAAGAAGATTGCAGCGGCCGGCATCGAGACGCGGATTGCGATGATGCCGATCCTTCCATTCATTGAGGATACGGACGAGAACGTCACCGCAATTGTGAATGCGGCCGGAGCCTGCGGAGCCAAGACCATCATCCCCTGGTTCGGAATGACTCTGCGCGATCGCCAGCGCGCCTACTACTACGATAGGCTCAATCGCCTCTTCCCCGGATTGCGTACTACCTACGAGAAGACGTTTGGCGATCGCTACGAATGCATCTCACCACGAGTCGCTCATTTGGCCGCCCTTTTTCATCGCATGTGCGAGAAGTGTCGGATCGAGACTAGCGTGGAACCATACGTGCGCGACAGATGGAAGCAGCTCGGTCTGTTCTAGATCTTCTTGCGGCAATGTCACAGTGTCGGGATTGGTTGCAAGAGAATCGCTCGATTTGGCGGTTGAACATCGACTGATACTCCGCAATACTGGGCAATGGGCAGTATCGGCAGGTTTTCGCAAGACAGCAAACGAAGTCGTCCGCATGTTGGCACTGAGAATGCAATGAACGTACTTGAGGTAGTAGATATCAGCAAGCGATTCGACGGCGTCGAAGCCGTCTCATCCGTCTCGTTTGCGGCGAAGCGGGGTGAAATTCTCGGACTCCTTGGGCCGAATGGAGCGGGAAAGACGACGACGATTCGCATGATAATGGGAATAATCAGACCCGATTCCGGCGATATTCAGTTCCTATTCAATGGGATGCCTGCGACGATCAACAAGTGCCGGGTCGGTTATCTTCCCGAAGAGCGGGGGCTGTACGACGATGCTCGCGTACTTGATACACTAGTCTACTTTGCGGAGCTGAAAGGTATGCCGCGCTTTGATGCTCGCGTACGCGCATTGGCCTGGCTTGAGCGACTGGACCTCTCTTCCTGGGCGACGCGCAAGGTAGAGGCGTTGTCCAAAGGAATGCAGCAGAAGGTGCAATTCTTGGCGGCGATTTTGCATCGTCCCGGCCTTGTTGTGCTCGATGAACCGTTCTCCGGTCTCGACCCAGTTAACCAGGATCTGTTCAAAGAGATCATTAGCGTGCTGAAGAGAGATGGGATGACGATTCTGCTTTCGTCTCATCAGATGAACCGGGTGGAGGAACTGTGCGATCGGATCTTCCTGATTGACAACGGACGATGCGTGTTGTACGGCGAACTCGACGGGATCAAGCAGGCGCACGGCGAGCATGCTGTGAAGCTGCGTTTTTCGGGCGACCCGGCGTTCCTGGCCGAAGACGAGAGGATTAGGGCGCTCAAGCTCTCCGATGATAGGGCGCTTTTTGTCCTGCGCAAGGGCGTCGATCCGGACTCGTTCATCCGAGACATCCCGTCGCGGATTGTGATACGTGAGATTTCCGTCGAGCGCCCGGCGCTACACGACATCTTCGTTGACACAATCAAGGGAGGTGGAGATGAACCTCTATAAGGTTGCTCGCTGGGAGTTTCGGAGGAGCGTCATGAGCAAGGGTTTCCTGATCATGACGGTAATCATCCCCGCTATTATCATGATCGCCGTGTTTCTGTTTACAAGTATCGCTGACGGGGGTTCCGCAGCGAAACCTGCGCCTTCGTACGTACTCGCGGTCTTCCTGTCACTTCTCCTCGTTCTGGGGGCATTCATCTCCGGCATCATCGTCTTTTACGGTGTTTTGAAGGAGAAGGGGAGTCGTGTGGTTGAACTCGTGCTTTCATCGGTGTCGTCAAACGAGCTCATGACCGGAAAGATCATCGGTCTTGGGATGGCGGGATTGATACAGGTTGTCGTCTTGGTGTTGACCTCATATTTCGTTGCCGGGAGGTTCATGACGATCTCACTGTCTGTTTTGTCTCCGCTGCAGCTTGTAACCTATCCCCTTTACTTTGTCTTCGGGCATCTATTGGTGGCAACCCTATACGCGACGGCGGCGTCGACAATGAAGGATGTGCACTCGGGTGGACCGCAGGGCGCGGTTGGCCTGGTCTTCTATCTGCCGATGATGTTCTTCCCGGCGATCATCGAGCATCCCGATCTTACTTGGATCCATATCGCCGGATTCTTCCCGCCGTTCATCCCGGCAGTGATGATGATCAGGATGGCAGTGAGCAAGGTGGCGTGGTGGGAGGTCGCATTGAGTCTTGCGATACTCGTTGTATCCGTCCTCCTCTTGATGCGATTTGCGGCGAAGGTGTTTGAGGTAGCGATGCTGATGTACGGAAAGACCGCGAGCCTACGCGAGATCTGGCGATGGGGGGTGCGTCGGCACGGCGCGGACCCAAAGGAGTAGCAATGCATACGTTCCATGTGCCGAGTTGCAATGCGTATCTTCGCTATCATGACCTCCCGGGAAGCGGGCCGGCTGTCGTCTTCCTGCACGGGCTTGGATCGGCTTCCTCATCATGTTTTCCGCTTGTCGTTAGGCACGGGCATCTTGCCGATCGCCGCACTCTACTCATCGACTTTCTCGGATTCGGATTTAGCGACCGCCCGCACAGCTTCGGATATACGGTGGAGGAGCACGCGGAGACGATTGCCCTTCTCCTAGACTATCTGAAAGTCGAACGGGCCGTCGTTATTGGGCACAGCATGGGAGGTTCAATTGCCATCAATCTCGCTGCCAGGCGGCTTGAGTTGGTCGCCAATCTCGTCATTGCGGAGGCGAATCTCGATCCTGGGGCGGGCAAAGTCAGCGGTCCGATTGCGGCGCAGACCGAGGCGTCATTTATCAGGAGCGGCAAACGGGCGTTCTTGCGAGGGGTGATTTCAGAGGGATGGTTGGATTATGCCGGGACTGTGCAAGCGGCGGACGCGATCGCCATGCACCGAAGCGCCGTCTCCCTCATCGCACGCAGGTCGCCTACGTTCCGTGAGCAGCTTGTGAGCATTTCGATACCGCGTACGTTCATTTTCGGTGAGAAGAACCTTCCCGATCCGGATACGAAATGGTTGTCGGAGCACGGCGTGAACGTAGCTGTCGTTGCTGGTGCCGGGCACGACATGATGACCGACAACCCGATGGGCCTGGCAGAGATCATCGAGGCGGCGCTCCCGCCTGCGAGGCACTGTTGATTTACGTGCGTCCTCGCATCGATCAGGCCTTTCCGCGACGCCGTTTGGGTGAAATAGCGATTGCAGCGAGGAATATGGCACTTGCGGCGATTGCGATCGATGATCCGATGGGTAAGTCAGCCCCGAGCGACAGGATGAACCCCGATAGCGCCGCCAGCGCGCCGAAGAGAGGCGCAACCAAGAAGACCTTCTTGATGTCGTAGAGAAGCTGGTAGGCAGCCGATGCAGGCAGGATCATGAGCGTGTAGATTAATAGTCCCCCCGTTATTTGAAGCGACACAGAGACAACTGTGGCGGTAAGAAAGAGGATCATGTAGTAGTACATGCGTGCGTTGATTCCTGATGCGGCGGCGAGCTTACGATCGAGAAGTATTGCCAGGAACTCTTTTCCGAATGTGGCAATGACGCCGAGCAGAATTGCGGCGAGAACGGCAAGCTTGAGAACATCGCTCATGGTTATTCCAAGCACGCTCCCCCAGAGTAGTGACAGCGCTCCGCTTCCGATTCCCGCGCTCGGTGCCATGCTGAGGAAGATCAATCCGAGTGCCATCATCAGCGGAAATATCGCGCCGATGATGGTATCTGCGTTCATGCGCGATACCTCCGAGAGAGGACCGAGGATCGTCGCGGCGAGTAGGGCGAACAAAAGAGCCATCCACAGTGGGTCGACGGCAGAGAGAAGGAGGCCGAGCGCCGCACCGGCGAACGCGGCGTGCGACATGGCAAACCCTAATGAGGAGAGATTCAACCGTACGACGAACACGCCCATGGTGCTACACATCATGCCGGCGAGGAGGCTTCCGAGCAGAGTCGGAAGGACGATGGTGAACGGAATGCCGAACATCAGAGCGTTCGCGCGCCTGTCACAGCAGTTTCGACGATTCTTCCACCTTCAAGCGTAACGATGCGATCGGCAGAATCGAGAAGCGGCCCCGATTCATGGCTGACAAACAGCGTGGAAAGGGACAATTCCGCATGGATGCGCAGTATCAGGTGAGAGATATCGCTCTTGGCGTCCGGGTCGAGGTTCGCCATCGGTTCATCGAGGAGAAGGATTTGCGGATGGCGGGCGATCACGCGTGCCAGAAGCACCTTCCGCTGTTGGCCGCCGGATAGACGCCCGATCGGGCGACGTGACAGGCCATCAATGCCTACAGAAGCCATCGCCTGTGAGATCGCGGCGCGATCGTCCCTTCTCGGGAGGCGAAACGGCCCCAGTTGCGCAAATCGCCCCATGAGGACGACATCCCGTGCCAGGAACGGTGTAACCGGATCGAAGGCTAGGTCTTGGGGTAGATACGCGATTTGCTGTCGCAGCCGGTGGCTGCCCGAGGTGACTATCTCGCCAAGTACGCGCCTCCTCCCGCTCGTGATCGGGAGGAGGCCGTTGATGACTTCAAGCAGGGTGGTCTTCCCCGCTCCGTTCGGCCCTACGATCGCCGCTATTTCACCGTGTTCGATCGTGAGGTTGATTTCATGCAGCGCGGGAAGCGACTCTCCCTCGTAGACGGCGGAGACATTCGTCAGTTCTATCGATCGATCTTCCACGTGAACAGATCCTCCCGCGGCCGTGTCGCGGTGCGCCGGCTTTCCTCTTTGATCTCTCCCCTTTTGAAATCGGCCAACGCCTCGGGTCTGAGGACGATTGTCAGGCGTTTGCCCCCGTTCGTCTCGAAGTGCGCCTGCGGCTTGCACTCGCTGGTCACGACGAGATTTCCCTTTCCGGCGGTACAACCGCTACCGATCTGAAGTCCGTCGGTCAAACAGGAGAGTGGCGTTTCATCGCCGGTGTCGGAAACGACATGAATCCCAAAGTATCCTGGGCTATCAAGCAGTTCGAGAGCGAGGAGGCCCATGCGGATCCCGGCGACCAGGAACGGTCCGAGATGTCCGTGCAGATGAACTCCGCGGTCGATCAACTGGTCGAGGTTGATGCTCTTTGGGTCGATCTTCAATGTCTCCACTTGCAACTCCTTATTCCACCGGCGCAATTGCCGAAAACAGGCTGTCGGCGTTTCGCTTGAACAGATCGAGAACGGTCGCCGTATTCGGCAGTGCGCCGGGAAAATTAGAGAGAACCACGTGCACCGCGTCCACCTCACGAGCGAGCTTTGCTCCAAAGTCGATGCCGCTCTGCAGGTTGTCGATCACAAGCTGTACGCCTTGTTCTTTGCCGGTCTTGGCGAGCGCGACAAGGTCCTTCAGCGATAGGCTTTCGGGGATGCCGTAGGTGGCTACGACGTCGAAACCTAGCCAGGAGACGAACGAGACCTGCCACTGCATGCAGAGTACGCGCACATCATCGACCGAGAGTGCGGCGGCTTTGTCCTTGAGATCTGCCGCGAGTGATCTGAGCTTCTGTTCGTATGCGCTCGAGTTGGCTTTGAATATCTCCGCATCGTTCGGCAGCAACTCGGCAAGTGCCGCCTCGATGGCGTTCACTTTGTCGATTGCGGCTTCGGGCGTGCTCCAATCTCCCGCGAGTTGGATCGTCATCACTGGGTGACCTACCGATGAGACAAGGGTATTCATCCACGCCTCGAATCCGGAGTAGAGAATGAGTGATGCCTGCGATACGGCGGCGATGTCGCTCGGCCTCAGATCGTAGTGAGATGGGCAAAAGCCGGACGGAATGATCGTTACAACGTCGACGAAGTCTCCCCCCACTGCCTGCACGAATTCTCCCAGCACGGCATGAGTGGCGACGACAACGGGCTTGGCAGTTGCGCCGAAAGCGGCTGCCGACATAAACAGGAATAAGACTGTAAACGCGACTAGACGTTTCATCAAGTACTCCTTTTGGATGATCAGATAATCTTCTTTCCGGTCGAGGTGGCGGCAAGCTCTCCATGTTTGACACCTCGCAGGCTCTTTAGACGATCGGCAAGGGCCTCGATTGTACCGCCGCTGCCCCTTACGGCGATGAACTCAAGGCAGTTCTGCGCGTCGAGATGGATGTGAGTTGTAGAAATAACGCTTGGAATCGCATGGTGCTGAATCTCGGTGAGTTCCTCGGACAGGCCGGGCCGATGATGGTCGTAGAGTAGAGTGATCACGCCGGCCACCTCTTCCCCATCTTCCCACTCGCGACTGATCAATTGCCGACGGATAGCGTCACGGATCGCCTCGGAGCGATTGGTATACCCACGCGAGGTGATAAGCCGGTCGAATAGATCGAGGAGTTCGCTCTCGATTGACACGCTGAATCGGGTGATATCGCTCATCAGTAACACTCCCATGAAAATCGTAATACGAAAGATAAGGCATCGCCTCTTTCATATCAAGCTTCTCACAATTGACGGCGGAGAATGTAGGGTGTATGGTGGGATGCATCTGGTGAAGAAGGCTCTGCACGGGGGACAGTTGTCGATGCCTATCGAACAACGTGAGTCAAGGAGGTGTTTGACATGGGCAGCAACTCGATGTGGCCGATCCTTCTCACCGTGGCGGTCGTCGGGCTAGTGATTCTGCTTTTGGCCGAGGCGCCGTCGCCGGCACAGGAAGCGTTGTCGGTCGAACCGACCGTACAGAAGGTCGCGGTGCGAGATGTGGCGGCGGCTCAACGGACAGCGCCGCTCATTGTAGATGCAGGTTCCAACCTGACGCTGGACGAACGGGAAAGCGTGCGTCTGCGCGGTGCGCTTGGTAGCACCGGGAATGGCGCCGTTTCGTATCACTGGATAGCCGCCGGTGGCAGAGGGTACTTCAACAGCGCCTATCTACAGGATCCTGTCTACACAGCGCCGTCGATCTGCGGGTGCGAGGAGTGCGTCTTGTTGACGCTTGTCGTGACGGATGCCAGCGGGATGAGCGCGAGCGACCAGATATACGTGCGTGTCCGCGGTGATGCGCTTGCCTGTCTCTCCTCCAATGCTGCGGTCGGCTGCGGACAAACCGCGTCTCCATGTCCTCCTTGCCAAAGCACTCCGTGCCAAGAACCGCCGAAGGTTGATCGATGCCAGCCACAGCCGCTCCCGTGCGAGTCCCCCTGCATCCGCCACATATTCCCCGAGCCGGCCTGCAGTCGTACCCCGGTTCCATGCTGCGATTCTCCTTGCGGATGGTCGTTTGGGTTTCCCTGGACGATTGACGATACGAGTGTGCCTGCGGCCGATCACCCGAGTCCGCTCATCGACAGACATTATCCGACGTCGATCGATGAAGGAGGAACGGCGAGGATTATCGGCAAGGTGAATAATCCCGCATGCACATCGGTATGCTTCCAATGGACGGCGAGCAAGGGCTGGTTTGAGGATGAGAACACACTCACGCCTGTGTACCATGCTCCGTCTTCGGATCGTCTCGGCGGCGAGCAGGTGACAATCACTCTCACCATTCATGACGGGTTTGGAGGACGGTCGTTCGATCAGATCCGCATGTATATCAGCAACTTGGACTACCGCGGGGCATCGTCTGCCAGCACATCCAACAATTGGTTGTTGGGCACACATTAGCGTGGCCTGATGCTGCTGGTTGGAGGTAAGGGGGGTTCCTGACGGGCGGAGAAGGAGCATAGCCACGCGGTGACGAAGGCTGATCACGATTCGTTTAGCTGGACGATGAGGCTCGAAAGAGGCTTCATTGCTATAGTTGTTTCCTCATGACGCGGGCTTGATCTGCAGGAACCGTTGCCGCATAGTCCTGTTGTGGATAACGTTGAATTCGCAAGACTTCCGAGCATTCTTGATATCCTGAAGCCTGCTGTCGGGCCGAGTTCGTCGCACACCCTAGGACCGATGCGCGCAGCTAGAGAGTTCCTCCACATCCTGCAGAAACGCACCGGGCCACAACCGGCGGGAAGGATCGCCGTAACGCTGTGCGGAAGTCTTGCTTACACCGGGCGGGGTCACTTGACGAACCTGGCTGTCGTCGCCGGGCTTGCCGGCTATGAACCTGAGGGACTTATCAGCCGGTCGATCCGCGACATCTACGATCTAGTCTGCGCAACCGGCACGATTACGACAAGCTCGAACTGGTACGTGTTTCATCCTGAGGATGATGTCTCGTTTGACACCGAGACAACGTCTTTGCCTCACCCGAACACTCTTCGGTTTGCGCTCCTCGATCTACGTGGGCAAACGCTCCTTTCAGCTGTGTACATCTCGATCGGTGGAGGCCAAGTCGTCGATGCGGCCACCTATGAGGCGATGACAGTCGGCATAGATGTTCGTCATGTATCCGGACGCGAGATCATCGCGCGGTGCACGCAGAGTGAGAAGGAACTGCCGGCATACGTTCTCGACATGGAGCAGGCACACCATGGCCACTCCAAAGCCAAGGTGATGTCTCATATCGGGAGAATGTGGGAGCGAATGCGTCGGTCGATCGACGATGGTGTCCGGCATGAGGGCACTCTCCCGGGATCATTGCGCGTGGCGCGCCGTGCAGCGGAGATGATGGCGCTCTTCCGATCAAAGGAAGCCAAACGCGGGATCGTCTCTTCTGAGGTCTTCCGCGCGTCCATCTATGCGATAGCGGTGGCCGAGGAGAACGCAGACGGAGGAAACATCGTGACCGCCCCGACGTGCGGGGCGGCGGGGGTGCTTCCGGCGTGTCTGCTTGTTGCACAAGAGGCGCTTGCTCTCACCGATCAACGGGTTCACGAGGCGCTACTAGTCGCCGGCCTGATCGGCTCACTTGCCGTCTCTGAGGCGTCGATCGCCGGCGCGCTCGTGGGATGCCAAGGTGAGATAGGCGTCGCGAGCGCGATGGCCGCCGCTGCCGTCTGCTATCTTCTTGGCGGAAGCGTCGCCGATCAGATCGATCGCGCCGCGGAGACAGCGCTCGAGCACTACCTCGGGCTCACCTGCGATCCTGTAGCAGGACTGGTGCAGATCCCGTGCATAGAGAGAAACGCAGCCGGCGCCGTGTCGGCCCTCAACGCTGCGAGCATGGCGATGATCTCCGGCGGCAGGGATCGCGTTAGCTTTGACGCCACGCTGAAAGCGATGCGCCAAACCGGACTCGATATGCCGAGTCGCTATAAAGAAACCTCTCTCGGCGGGCTCGCCGCGATCATCGATCTCGACGAACCCCCGGCTGCAGATGGGGCGTAGCCACAGTCCGGCACTTCAGTATCCTCCAATCCGTTGCGTACAACCTACGCAGGGGTGTTTAGATTACTCCTATCGCCAATCCGGTTGCACGTCGACTGCTTCGTCATTCGTAAGCTGTGCCAAATTGGTTCCATCGGCGTTCATTATCCACAGATCGAGATGTCCGGCACGATCGGACTGGAATACAATACGATCTCCTGCAGGCGACCAAGCGGGCGCGGTGTCCTGGCCTGGATGGTCCGTCAGCCTGATGATGTCGGAGCCATCCGAATCTGCAACATAGATGTCGAGGCTTCCACCTCGATCGGAGACGAACGCGATCCTGGAGCCGTCAGGAGACCAGCGGGGATTGAAATCAGATGCATTGTGAGACGTGAGGCGGGTGAGATCGGATCCGTCGAGCTTCATCACATAAAGATTGTAGTTCCCGTCTCGATTGGACACGAACATGATCCGGTCACCTGCCGGAGCCCACTGGGCGTTGAAGTCGGCTGTGGGCGGCCGATCCAAGTACTCCACCAGATTGGTGCCGTCTAGGTCCATCCCCCAGAGGTCGGGCGTATCCTTGGGCTCATCGTCGTGATCGGAGTTGAAGATCAGACGTACACCGTCCGGAGACCAATTGGGCACAGCGCTGCTGAAATCGGTGAACTGACGCAGCCCCTTTCCATCCGCGCCGACCAAGTAGATGTACCACACACCCGTGTCTATCGATGAGAACGCGATTGACGCTCCGTCGGGAGAGATGGATGGATACATCGCCTGACCGAAACTCCTTGTCAATTGTGTCTTGCCCGTGCCGTCCGGGCTCATCTTCCACAGATTCAGCCGCCCGTCTCCGGCGCGACTCGAAGCCCATACGATGACTCCGTCGTCTTCGCCCAGTGCACCCACCTGGACGAACAGACCGACAAGACTCAGCAGGATGGCACACACGGTTAGCCTGTACATAACGATTACCTCCTTCGGTACGCGAACCTCGGCCGATCAGCCGCACATGGCGCAACCGTCGCATTCTCATCGTAGTCTCTTTTTGAGGAGATGTAAATCTCTGCTAGATACTGGTCGGCGCCGAACAGAAGATCTGATTATGAAGGCACGAAACCGATCCACAATGACACATTCGGCAGACTGCGGCTGTCGGAGAGTGGTCGTCTGGGTGACTCTTTCTATGGCGAGGATACCCACACATCCCGGATTAGCCGATCTCCCCTTTGTTAGGGGGTCATTCCGCTCGTGCTATGGCGTCATCAATGCGATAAGGTCGGGAAGGTGTGACCGCAGCGTTGCATCGTCCCATCCTTGATCGACGCGACGCATAATGAATCGACGTACGTTTGGGTCCGGGTCTGGTCGATATGTGTAGGACATCGAAAGGAAAGGATCAGTTGCCGCCACAACGGTCTGTTCGGCGACCCAGTCGATTGTGCCCCGGATCGTGTCATTATCGATCAGCGATCCCGCGAGCGCGTAGATCAGCCTGTGGACTACGTATGTGTCACCACTCACAATACCGACGGCGACTACTGGTACCGTCAATCCAGGATGGCCGTCTCCGTCTTGATCGACAAGCCGACTGTCGTGCGGGTTTGTGGGAAGCGGGTCATTCTCGGGATCATCCAGCACTGCCCCGCGGACCTCGATGTACCGCTCCTGGATGAATCGCCATCCGTTCTCCGTTTCTTCCAACCGTCCCTTATGCGGCGGCCCGTTAAGCGACGCGACGAACGCGTCCGGCACGACGGTGTGCACCACCGGAGGATCCATTATCACATCGATGTATGCGTAGGTATAGTTCATTGTCAGCTGCAGTCCGTCCTGCGCGATATCGACAAGCAATGCGGATATCGTTGTCAGCTCAACTTGGTTGAAGAACGGCAGTTCTGCGATTGCAGGCATGATCTCGATAAGAGCCCAACGCCCGCAAAGGTTGGGCATGTCGGCGGATAACGCCGCGATGGGAGCAAGGAGAACGATTGCGAAGAAGAGAGAGATGGCGCAACGCGAGAAAGACGATGTAATTTTCACCAGGCGCTCCTTTGATCGACAGACGTCAAGTACGGGCGTATTGGCTCGACCGTCCGCGCATACAGATGGATACGGGCGTCAGGGAGCGAAGGAAATGTGAGGACAATGCCGCCAAACGCTCCTTGAAACGGCTCGCTTTGAATCTCACCCCATGGGATGAACATCGGCCTGTGAAAGGGGCGGAAGATGCCGATGAGTGCAAGATAGAGGCCCATGTCGGTCGCACCCAGGACAAGCGCACCGTTGTAGTTCACCGTTCCGATCCGTGCTGATTTGAAGCGGGATGTATCGCCCGTGAACATGGTTATGTCCCCGTATTGCTGGGCGAGTTGCCTCCATCCGCTGGCGAATCCCAGGACCCACAGTACGAAACACCAGATCAAAACGAAGAAGGCGGCGAATCCAACGGTAGAAAGAATCCAGATCTCGCTTGCCGGAATGACCCTCATCATTGCACCATCCTCTTGCCGAAATATATCCCGCTATCACGGTAGGTGACAAGCGAAGGCAAGAGGGAGGACTCAATGGGCAGCTTCTGTGACACCGAGAGCCGAGAAAGAAAGGAAGTAGCGCCTGGGGTGTGGATCCGCACATTCTGGAGCGAGCGGATGTTGCTGGCGATTGTGGAAGTACGGGCGCACGCGGTCATTCCGGCGCACTCCCACCCGGCCGAACAGGCGGGAACGGTGATCTCCGGGATGATCACGCTGACGATCGATGGGGAGACACGTACGCTGGGAGCGGGAGGCGCATATCTGATTCCGGGAGGCGTAGAACACAGCGCCATCGGGCTTGACATGCCTGCACTTGTCTGCGATGTGTTCAGCCCGGCGCGCGAAGATTACAGATACTAATTCGAATCTCTTCCTGCGGGGAGGTTCGACTCATGATTTCCCCGTGCGGTGACTCGTTGTCATACTGGCATCGTCGCGGCGAGTGGTGGAGCGATCCACCGCCGTGCTGATCTTCAACGTTTCTGCGGCGGCGGCATCGCTGGTTGTCATATTTAAGCGACGATGGCTCCTCGAGATTTATGTCCCCGTTCTTCTGTAGGGATGTTGTATTTCGTGATCTCGCTTGTGTAG
>Ga0307445_10001512_pt1 | contig 13131 bp, 10 predicted proteins | sample SalMarSW160330MG_FD_202147 | JGI IMG/M metagenome (GOLD analysis project Ga0307445, IMG submission 202147) | Salt marsh sediment microbial communities from the Plum Island Ecosystem LTER, Massachusetts, United States - SW1603-30 | ecosystem: Environmental > Aquatic > Marine > Intertidal zone >...
TCCAGCCATGGTCGCGCAGAACAAACACAATACACAAGAGACTGGAATGGACCACTTGAGAAAGGAAGGTTTCAACATGGATATCGCTCCTTGGTTTGGCAGCTTAATCAAAACAGCCGTGGGCTTCAAGCCGGAAGAGGTTCCGGAGGTCTTGTTTGAACCAGCCCCGCACGTCCTTTCTATAATGTACGTAAAAATCGAACATTGTCAATTGCTTTTGGCGAAAATGGAGGTCATCCTTTAAGAGAGAAAAATCCCGCCAGGAGTCCGAATGAAGAGAGGAAATCCCGAATTCTGCAGAACGGGCAGCGAGGTGAAGAAGACATTTGGATTCAGAAGACGGCAGTTCGTCAGTATGGGATTTATCCCATAACCTGTCGATTCGGCGCAACGTTTGCCGACTTCAAACCGGACCCAGCCGCGACCTCGCCGCACAGTGGGAGAACGGCCGAGGCTAGTCTCCTGAGTGCCAGCAGATTGCGGAAGTCATCTGTCCAAGGTCAAAAGTCGCGGTTTGGCAAAGGGTTTGCTTGACCAAAGTCGGGTAAATAGGCAAAAGTCAAGGTAAGCGGGAAATCAGAAGGAGAAGAACATGCTCAGGAACAATAGCAAAGGAACCACTCTCCTGGAACTGGTCATCGCCGCAGTAGTGCTGGGCGTAATCGTGACCATGGCCGCGCCGGAATTCGGAGATACCATTCAAAGACTGAAATTCAAGAGCAAAAGCCGGGACGTGGTCTCGGACATTCGACTGGTCAGATCGGATGCCGTGTCACAGCGGACGCAGTTCGGTGTTCACTTCGACTACAACCAGAACGGATACGTTTTGTTCAAAGACCTGGTCAACCCGGGCCTGTACCAGTATGATACGGGTGACTCGGTGATCAAGACGATCAACTGGGGACGGGAGGCATTACTATATTATACCTCGTTTGACCCCAGCACCATCATCTTCAAGCCCGACGGCAGCGCCAACGTAACCGGTGACGTTATCTTCACGGATGCCACCGACGTTCACCGGGCAAAGGTCAACGTTCTGGCGGCCACCGGGAGGGTGAAGTTGACCTACGAACCGGGGGAATTCGAGACCGGTCAGACCGATTGACGGCTGGGCTCCAACTACTGCAGGAAATCTCAGAGCCTGCAATCCGCATCCGGACAAAAGTCAGAGCTTGGCAAGGCGCCCGGTTTTCATGCTTTAATACACATCCCCAGACATATCCTTTTTTGAAACATTCGAGTTCCGACCGCCATCTCCTCAAACCATAAAGACGGATACTCCGGGCAAGGCTATACCGGCATGATTTGACCGAGCTGTTGTCGATCTCCGGCCTCGAGAGGAGGGACAGCGGATTCTGGTTTCAAGAGGATATAAGACCATCGAAATGCCGCGACCCTCTTTGAACTATTTTGGCTATTAATCGAAAGGTCTCAGTCGGAGTCAGAGCACCGTTCCCTCAGGAGGCGAAGATGCTCTTCCGATTCTCCATGACCCGGCAGAAAGACTTGCCGGTCTTGGTCTGTTTCCTATCACCACCCCGTCACCGGCAACCTCGCCCGAGGACATAAAAAAAGAAATCAAGTTCTCCGTGCCGGGTGTCGATTGTAAGTATGAGTTCAGAAAAAGGCAGGCCAAGGCCTGCACCGCGATCTGCCAGGGGGAGTTGCGGTGTGCCCGATCAAATTTTTCTGCGGTGACTTAAGGTTTTTGGAATTTCGGCCGACAACACAATTAGTATAAGTTCGGGGTTATCTCTTAGCTTGACGAAAATCAAAAAAAAGAGACCAATATGTTCTTCGGAAAAAGAGCACGAACCATTGCCGGTCTGGACATCGGCGCCTCTTCCATCAAGCTGGTAAAGTTGGAGGAGAAATCGGGCAGCTACGCGCTGACCTCGCTGGGGATGAGGGAGCTTCCATTGGAAGCGGTGGTGGACGAGGAGATCAAAGACAAGGAGAGCGTGATCTTCAATCTCCAGAGTCTGGTGGAGCAGTGCGATCCCCGGTTGAAGGAAGTGGCCATTTCCATCTCCGGTCACGGCGTGATCACGGACAAGATCACGATGGACCAGAAAACCGGAGGAGAGGCCGAGCAGGCCATTCTGTTTGAAGCGGAACAAAGAAGTCCGTTTGACGTGGAAGACGTGACCATGGACTATCACGTGATCAGTCTGAACGAGGAAACCAAGAAGATGGACGTTCTTCTGGTTGCGGCCAGAAACGAATTCCTCAGCTCCTACGTGGAACTGGTCACCGATGCGGGATTGAGGCCGGTAATAGTGGACACCGACGCTTTCTCCATCCTGAACGCCTACGACGCCAACTACGAGATCGATCCTGAAAAGGTGACCGCCCTGATGGACATCGGATTCGACACCACCAGCGTCACCTTTCTGAAAAACGGCGTCTTTCACTCCACCCGGGACTTGGCCAACGGCGGAAGACTGATTTACAATGCCATAATGAAGGAATTCCGCATCAACCAGGAACTGGCGAACAAGGCCATCAAGGGAGAGATGGGAGCTTCCTTGGACCAGGACATGCTCAAGGCCACGGTCATCACCGCTTCGGAGGAGCTGATATCCGGCCTGGAGGTAGCCTTCTCCTACTTCAAATCCACGGCTCAGGTTCCGCAGGTGGACTGGATCGTTCTGTCGGGCGGGGGAGCTCTTATACCTTTCCTGCCGGAGTTCATTCAATCGAAACTGAACGTTCCCATAGAAGTGGCCAACCCGCTGAGAAACATCGAATACGATCCCGATATCTTCAAGAACATACAGCCTGACAGAATAGCACCACTTCTGGCGGTGGCTGTCGGATTAGCCACGAGAAAGGCGAAGTAGAATGACCCGGATAGAAATCAATCTGCTCCCGGCGGAGCTGAAAAGAAAGCGAAGAGGGCTGACGTTCGACAAGAACCTGGCTTTAATCGCCGGCGTGTTTGGGGTGGTGGTGGTTCTGGTGGTGGCGGCCAGCGTGGTTCAAAGCATGAAATTGAAGTCGCTGGACACACAGATAGCCGAAGCGCAGAGAAAGGTGGACCAGTATAAACGGAACATAGAGCTGGTGGATGCCTTAATCGACGTCAAGGATAAGCTGCTGCAAAGGATGTCGGCCATAGAGTCCTTAGACAAGAATCGAACGGTGTGGGTCCGGATCATGGAGGACTTAAGCCGCAGGGTTCCCGACTACTTGTGGCTCTCGCTGGTAAGGGAGGAGCCGCGGGCTGCGGTGGCCGACACCTCGGCGGACAGCACCGCATCCGCCTCACCGGGATCTGTCGTCAGCAAAGTGACCGTGGAGGGCTACAGTTATTCGCTGAACAGCCTGGCTTCCTTTATTATTCAACTGATGGGATCACACTACTTCAAGAACATGGATTTGGAATACGTGAAAAGGGCGGAAATCAAGCAGCACAAGACCTTTTCTTTTCAACTGACAGGCGATCTGTACTATGCGCCGGAGCTGGAAAGCCCCCAGACGGACACCGCGGCGACCGATCTGGCGTCGCAGAGAGCGGACTCCGGCTTCTCCGACGTGAGCCTGGCGGCAGAGGGGGAATAGATGGACTTAAGGGATCCGAAAACTCAAAAATACCTGCTGGGAGCACTGGCGGTCTTCCTGGCGCTGTACTTCTGGTACAACCGGGTGTACACCAAAACCGCCACCGTGATAAAGCAGAGGCAGATTCAATACGAGCTTTTGCTCTCCGATCTCAAAAGCGTGGAGATGAAATCCAAAAGCTTCGAAAGCCTGAAGGAGGAGTACGAAAAGCTTCTGGAGCGATATCACCAGGTGGAGCGTCTGCTGCCGGAGGAGAGGCAGATCCCGCTGCTTTTGACCCAAATGCATTCGGCGGCGTCCAGCCACCAGATAGGGATCATCGAGATCCTTCCTCAACCGGCGGTGCCCATAGGGTTTTATAACTCGAGCTCTTTCGGCGTGCAGTTGACCGGGTCTTATCACGACCTGGGCGACTTTTTGAGCAACGTGGCCAATTTTCCCTTCCTGGCGGATGTGACCGATATGAGCATCACCGCCCTGCCGCAGGAAGAGCAGTCACGGGAAGAGGAAGGCAACACCATCACCGCCTCGTTGAGACTGACCACATACTATGTCAAGGAAGAAGAGAAACTGAAAAAGCTGGAATTCTGAGAAGGGTGATTCATGAGAATAAACCGAACATCCGGACCGGTCTTTGGCGTTCTGATAGCCCTGCTGTTTTGGACATGGTGCGGCGGGTTGAATTCGGCTCAGGCCAGCTGCCGGATAGAAAACATCAGCCTGGAGAGGGCGGGCAAATTCACCAAGGTTACCGTGTATGCGGACCAACCCTGGGAGATGGTGCATTCCACCGAACCGGCCAAGGATGGTAAGCCCTACCGGGTGATCATCGATTGCCGGGACGCCCTGTTTGCGCTTCCGCAGAACAACTTCGAGCAGGGACTTCCCGGGGGCACCATCCAGAGGATCCGCACCAGCCAGTATCAGGTGGTGCCGGAGAAGATCGTAAGGGTGGTCCTGGACGTGAAGGGCCCGGTGGTCTACAAGGTGCTGGATAGCACGGATAAGAGGAAGGCCACCATCGCCCTGCTTACGGCGCAGGACGCGAATTTCCCCATGTGGAGCGCTGCCAGTCAGTCGAAAGAATACGCGCCGGGCGCTATGGTGAAAAACGTGGCTCCGACCGCGCCGTCCCAGTCCGAACCTGCATGGAAGAAAGCCGATTATCCCAAAGCCCTAAGCTATGCGGATACCGGGGAAAGCATGGTCGCTTCCAGGCAACAGGCAGCGGTTTCCTCCAAACCGGAAACGAAAGCAGCACCTGAAAAAGCGACCACCATCTTGGCGGATGCAGGTCAAAACACGGTTCAGCCCAAAGCCGTGAGAAGGAAGATAACCAAATCGCCGCAGCCGCTGGGTCCGACATTTGAACGAAAAAGCCTGACAGACAAAGGAACCGAAGACAAGGTGAAGTCAGCCCAGAGTGCGGAGAAGCTGGTTTCAGCTCCGGTTTCTTCGGAGAAGGCCGAAGAGGTCAAAACCCAACCGACTGCTTCCTCCGAATCCAAGCAGGCCCTGGCCCAGCGAACGCCCAGGAGAAGGCGCATCAACCGATATCCCACTCCCTTGGGCCCCTATCCGGAAGAGGCGGCAGTAGCCCAAGTCTCGCAGCCGGCGGAGAACGCCAAGCCCCAGGAGCCGGCAACGGAGGTTGCCGCAAAGCCGGCCGGCACCATAGTCGAAGGGATCGGCAAAATCCTGGGTCCGGAATCGGTGGTGGCCAAGGAGACGCATCTGGTTCCCGAGAGTTTAATGGTAGCCCAGGAGGGGACGCAGATGGAAGCGGATCTCTCGCCTCAAAGGAAGCTGGTGACCTATCATCCGGGAACCAGGAAGGACCCGTTCGTGCCTCTGACCGAGAAGAAGGATATGACCTTCGGGGTGGCGCCCCTGCCTTTGTTCGAGAACCTGCGGCTGGTGGGTATCCTGCAGGATCAGGCAGGCAACAGAGCCCTGCTGGAGGATGAGATGGGTTGGGGATACATATTGATGGCCGGAGACAGAATCAGAAACGGATATGTGATAAATGTGGAAGACGACAAAGCCGCCTTCCAAGTCGAAGAGTACGGTGGATATCGCACCGCGGTTTTGGAGCTAAACCCGGAATAAGCAAAGGAGAGGTCACTCATGAGGATGGTCCGACTGAAACACGGGTGGCGCGGGAAAGGCGGAGCGCTTCTTTTGGTTTGCCTCGTCGCCGGCATGCTGCTTCTGGCAATGGGTGACGCCGGAAAGTGCCCGGCTCAGGCTGCCGGGTCGACGAAGCACGGCAAGATCATCACCGCGCTGAATCTGCAGAATGCAGATATGAATTCGGTTCTGAGCTTCCTGTCCGATTACGGCGGGGTCAACATCGTGGCCGCTCCTTCGGTCAAGGCTTCGGTGACTTTGAGCCTGCAGGATGTGACCTGGCGTCAGGCTCTGGACATCCTGCTGCAGACCTACAGCCTGGCAGGAGTGGAGGAGAACGGCTACATTCGGGTTCTTCCCACCGACGAGTTCCTAAAAGAACAGGCGGCCATAGAGAAGCACCGGCTGGATCAATCTCAGATGGTCCCGCTGGAGACCGCGGTGATACCGGTGAAGTATGGCACCGCCAAAGACATGATAAAATCGGTGCGCGCGGTCATCTCCACCAGAGGGACCATAGACACGGACGACCGCACCAATTCACTGGTCATCCGGGACACCCCGGATTTCATAGAGAAGGTGAAATCGCTGGCCGAGACGCTGGACAAGGAAACCAATCAGGTCAAAATCTCGGCGCAGCTGTTGGAGGTGGAGTCCGGCGCCCTGACGGAGCTGGGGCTTAACTGGTCCATGATCTCCAGGAAAAGCGCTCAACTGCTGGACGGCGACAAAAGCGAAGCCCAATTCACCCAAGCCACCAATCAGGTAGGCGATCCTACGGCCAATTATACCTTCGCCACGGTCCAGGGGGATTTCGACATTGAAGGCACCATCTCCGCGCTGGTGACCAGCAACAAAGGAAAGATTATTGCCCACCCCGAAATAACCACGGTGGACAACAGCGAGGCTTATATACAGATGGGCCAGAGAATCCCCATCAAGCAGTTCGATGAGTCCGGAAACGTGGTGATCACTTTTGAAGAGGTGGGGACCATCCTGCGGGTGGTTCCGCACATCACCTCGGAGGACAGGATACTGTTGAAACTCAGGCCCGAGCGCAGCTCGTACACCTACGACGCCAACGGGGTGATCATCAATACCAACAACGCCTTAACCAATGTGGTGGTGGAGAACGGACAGACGGCGGTGATAGGGGGGCTCACCACCCAACTGGAGACCAAGAATCACGTGGGCCTGCCCGTACTCAAAGACATACCGCTTTTGGGCTACCTTTTCCGGTACACCCGAACAGAGATAACCAACCGCGACCTGGTCATCTTCGTAACCCCCACCATAGTGACCGACGAAATGCACGGCCTGAACCCGGTGCCGCAGTCGGATCAAAAATTGAGCCAAGAATAAAGACAGCCGGGTCCCAGAGAAATCAAATCCAGGGCGGCCTTCCGGGTCGCCCTTTGTTTTTGTCCTGTGGCGACAAGACCGGCCTTCCTGGATTCCGGCCGCCTGCCATCAGCCGGTCATTCCGGAGCAACATAGATCCATCGGTAAAACGGCGATCTGCGTCCACCCACGCTCTCGGTCTGCAAACACCCCCAGTTTTTTTTCTTGACATAGTCAAATTGGTTGATTAACTTAATAGTATAACTCAACGGAGATTCCGAGGAGTCGCAAAGGCTGGGTTTTTGTCGAGAGTTTTTTGCGCGGAGCAGGCGGATGGAGAGAGGCTCTATGCCGTCCTCGCTCCGGAATATCGAGAAAAACACAGGAGGGGACAAGATGCACTTGAATCAAACAAGGAAGGCCATAATCTTGGCCACCTTCAGCAGCTTGCTCGACTCCGCCATGGCCAACGACGCCATCCGGGCTATGATTCTAAGGAAGGCCGACAAGAGAATCCACGAGCTCTTCGTTGAGATGAACCCGCTTAACCGGCCTCGTCAGGTTCAGATGGACAAGTGGGCCATGACCAGAAACCTGCTGCACGGCGTGGACAAGGCCCTCAAGAGGAAGAATATATCCCCCCGGGTCAGGAAGGGCCTATTGAAGGTTCTGTTGGGCAACATATTCCTGGGCGGGAAGGACCAACTCCAAAGGTTCAGGGAGGAACATGGCGAAGAGCCGCCGGGATTTTTGACCATCAGCCCGGGAGCCGCCTGCAACCTCCATTGTGACCAGTGTTACGCCGGGAATCTGTCGGAATCCAAAAAGAAGCTGGAGTTCGACCTGGTGGACCGGATAGTAACCGATAAGACCAATCTGTGGGGCTCATTTTTCACCGTAATCTCGGGCGGGGAGCCGTTCATGTGGAAAAGCCAGGGGAAAGACATTCTGGATTTGGCGGCGAGGCATGAAAACAATTATTTCCTGGTCTTCACCAACGGGACCCTGATAAACAAGAAAGCGGCACAGAGAATGGCGGAATTGGGGAACGTGACGCCCGCCATCTCGGTGGAGGGTTTCGAAGAAGAAACGGACAGAAGAAGAGGCCAGGGGGTTTACCGGAGAATACTCCAGGCCATGGAGAATTTGAGAGAACAGGGAGTGCCGTTCGGCATGTCCCTGACAGCCACCAGAAACAATGCCGAGCTTCTGCTCTCGGATGAGTTTCTGGATTTCTACTACAATCAACAGGGAGTCATCTACGCCTGGATATTTCAATACATGCCCATCGGCTGTCAATTCACGCTGGATCTTCTCATCACCCCGGAGCAGAGGCTCAAGATGTACTTGAGGGAGCAGGAGCTTATTCGGGAGCGGCACATGTTCATCGCCGATTTCTGGAACTCCGGGTCCATCAGCGACGGCTGCTTATGCGCCGGCAGGGGAGGAGGCTACTTTTACATAGACTGGAACGGCAACGTGATGCCCTGTGTCTTCACCCCCTACTCCACGAATAACATCCGGGACATATATGCCAACGGCGGCGACTTGAACCGGATTCTGGAGACTCCCTTCATGAAAGCGGTGAGGGAATGGCAGAGCCAGTACGGTTACATGCAGCCTCCACAGCTGGTGGGGAATGAGATCACCCCCTGTCCCATACGGGATCATCATAGGCGTTTTTACGACATCGTAAAGGAGCACAACGCCCAACCCATCAACCCGGAGGCGGCGCAGGCTTTGGAGTCCGGTGCCTTTATAGAGGGGCTGTCTCAGTACGGGGAGAAGGTGGCAAGACTCACCGATGCCATTTGGGATAAGGAATACTTGGAGCCGGAAAGAAAGGATTCAACTTCCCCCACATCGGATTCCCAAAAACACGGCCGCCGAAAAGCGAGCAGTTAGACCAGCACCATCGAGCATAAAATAGAACCTTGAGCAGGAAGCGCCGAAGCTTACTCCGGCGCTTCTTTTGTGCCTGCCTCAACAGTCCCCGAAGTTTTCATCTTCCTTGCGGTTTTTTCTCCCGGCCGTCATCCAATCCGCCCGCGAGCCGTCACCTGTAAGGACAGCCCTCGTGGCTGTCCGCTCCGGACAAAAATCGCGTTTGAATCAGATACACCCTACAACCTCACCTCCACTCCGTTAATCCCCCGGATCATCCTTCATCAGGTATGACCGTGGTTAATCATTGTCGATGAAAGAGGAATTTATTTCCTGCCGATTTGGGAAGTTCTTTCCGGAATCATCGTACAGCCGTCATCTCTCATGCTCGCCCTCCCACCCACAAGACGATATGATCCAAGAGGTTGCATCTTGAAAAACGGACATCGGCATGTTCCGGCACAGAGTTTGCAAAATGTTTCAAGCCTGGATGGAGGAAATGATTCGCAAGAGCAAACGGAATTGAAAGAATCGGAGACGCACTTGTCATTGCATTCTGCTTCACAATCAACTCAGGCTCACTTGACGCAAGCCTGCGTTACGTCCATCGAGCGACCCTTCCCAGAGTCCTGCGGGTGGACTTATAGTTCGACACGCCGGCGCAACTGTCAAGTAGCCCCCCGCGAGTTGCTCACCAAAGCTAAAGAACGGGGAAATCGGCGACGATATAAAGAACGATACCCCATTCTGTGCGCGTTTCTCGCCATTTTTGCCAAAACCGGGCAAGGTGCGCATCCGAAAGGATTAAACCTTCTGGAAGCGAGGTAAAGCGAATGGCAGTTCAGAAAGAGTGGGTGAGGTTCAAGGAAGACAATGACCCGGAAGTCAGGCAGAGGCTCCTGGAGGAGTACCTGCCTTTGGTGAAGAACGTGGCCGGGAGAATGGCCATGGGATTCCCCAAATCCGTTGAACTAAACGACCTGGTCAATACCGGTGTGATAGGGCTGATCGAGGCCCTGAGCAACTTCGATCCGTCGCGGGGAGTCAAGTTCGAAACCTACGCGGTTCCGCGAATCCGGGGCGCCATCTTGGATGAACTGCGCTCATTAGATTGGGTACCCCGATCCACCCGGGCCAAGTCGCGGGCCATCGAAAAGACCACCAGCAAATTAGAGAACCAATTGGGCAGACGTCCTTCCGAGGTGGAACTGGCCAGATCCCTTCGCATCTCCACCCAGGAGCTATTCTCTGCGATGGACGACGTGGCCTCCACCACCGTGCTGTCTTTGGACGAGCTGATTTATAAGGAGGAAGACAACAGGCAGGTGCCGCGGGTCGAAACCTTGCAGGACCTGAGCACGGAGACCGTCCTGGGAGACATGGAGAAGGAGGAGCTGAAAGGATACCTGACCCAGGCCATCAGTCACCTGTCCGAGCAGGAGAGACTGGTGGTGGCTCTTTATTACTATGAGGAGTTGACCCTGAAGGAAATCGGCGAGGTCATGCAAATCTCCGAATCCAGGGTTTCCCAAATTCATACCAAGGCGGTTCTCAAGCTGCGGGGAATGATCAGAGAGAAGTTCTCCCTATAGGCAGATTGAGCACACCACGCCGACGAATTCGGTCCGGAGGAATCAGATGAGCAGCAAACAAACCGATGCAAATGTGATCAGACAAGAGGAGGTTAAGCAACATCCGACCGCAGGGAAGCAGCTGCGCCAGTCTGGTTCGAACGACATCGATCCGGGGACACAGCTTAGGTCATTGAACCTGAAGTTGGACGAGATTGCGTCTGTGGTCGACCGGATTTCGCAGGAGATGGGCACACTGGGGGTGAAAAATCCCGGAAGCGCAGCCTGGAGCTCGGGAGCAAACGCAACCTCCGGTCCGGACAGCGAGACCTGCGAGCCGGGTTTGGTTTATCGATTGTGCGCACTCATGGACCTTTTGAGAAGGCATTACGGCTTCGATGATTCAGGAATATTCTCGCTAAACGAAGTAACCGGTCGCTTGGATGTATCGGCTATCTCGCCCCGTCCAGGTTCAGCGGACACATCCCAATGGTTCGAGGAGCAAGTCGGGAATCTGTGGAAGAGCGGCGACATTCAGGCGGCGATGGAACAACAGAAGAGGCAGACATTCGCGGCATCCCAGGGAGGCAGCTTCCTGGTGGTCCCGCTGGGAACCGGAGACCAGAGAAGCTGGCTCTGGGTGATGTATTTCCGCGAAAATCATGCTCCCGAAAGCCTATCGGCAGCGGATCTGGTATTGTGGACGGAAATCCTGCATTGCTGTGTCGAGCGATCTGGCCCCGACAATCTCCCCACTTCTCCCAGGCAGGACAAATCAAACCGCATGGATGAAGAGAGAATTCACGGCACCGTGCAACTGGGCAGGGCCTTGACGCACGAGATCAACAACCCTCTGCAGGTGATCATGGGAAGAACGCAGCTTCTCAAGATGAACCTGAAGAAGCCCGGCGGCCAGCCGAACGATAAGATACTGGACATAATCGAGTCCAGCGCCGGCAGAATCTGCTCGCTGGTCAAGGACTTCTCCGATCACCTTCACCGGCAGTCGGACGAAATCACCGAAGGGACGGAAGTGAATCTCCTGCACATACTGGAAAGCGATCTTCCTCTGCTCAAGTACCTTCTGAATTCGCGCAAGATAAATCTGGAAACCAACCTGAAAGAGACGCTTCCGTCGGTTTTCGGAAATCCGGGGGAGCTGGAGACGGCCGTTTTGATTCTGATTCGGGAGTTGCAGGAGCGGCTCTCATCCGGCGGAACGGTGAGTATCGGTGCAGGTGCAGAGGGTCAGACGGTCTTTGTGGATATCAAAGCTTCGGCCAAAGATTCGACGTCTCAAGCTCCGGGGGGGTCGATGATCTGTGCCCACAGGGTTAAGAAGGCATCAACAATCCTGGATAGATTCGGGGGCAGCCTGGAGGTCGAAGAAGCACCAGGGGGTCAGGTTGACTTCCGTTTGAGATTGAAGACAGCTCCCACGCAAGCGAAGAACCAGGAGCCGGGATCGCAACCGGCGACGTGTCGACGGGCTCCTGCCTGATTGATCGTGGCTTGCGGCGATTGGCAAACAGATATGCTTCCACCTGCAACCTGCCAAGGACCAACTTGCCCTCCAACTCGAAGTCGGTGGGCGGAAGCCGGCAGTCGAATGAAACGCCATCCAAATGTCAGTGTGAACGGATTCTTACTCTCCAGCCCGCTTGACGGGTCAGAAAGGAGGATTCATTTTGCCCGATTCCAAGGGAACTGATTCCAAAACCAATGCTCCAACCCCCGCCGGGGAGAGAATCCCTTTCCCGGTGGGGACCTCAGACGGCAGGAAATACGTCCGACTGGAACTTTCCTCTCCCGTTGAATTCCATGTGCTGACGCACAGCGGCGGAAAACTGAAGCTTTCCAGGAAAAAGAGCAATGCCGAGGTTTTGAACTTAAGCCAGGGCGGGATGCTGCTGGTCACCGACTCGCCGGTGCCGTCCGAGGGGTTCTTGATCATTACGCTGAACCTAAACGGACTGGTGGTGCTGGACGGGGTTCTGGGCAAGATCAAGAGGGTGGAACCCTCGGGAGAAGGGGATTTTCTGGTAGGGTTGGAGTTCGCCGCCGAGGCACAGCTGGAGAAGCTGGCCTCAGCTGAGGATATTCGGCGTCTGCCGGTGAAGGTGACCAGTTTCAGACACAAGATCAGCCAGATCATTTCCAGCTATCTTCGCACGGCGGAACTGACAGCTAAATAGGGCAGATGGTACTCCGCCGAAGCCGGTCGCCGGAGCTGAAGTTTTGGGCGACCGCGGACAGTATGGTCAAGGGCCAATTACACAGAGACTGCCGTCTGAGGCAGGCCACCGCAAATTCGAGGGTTGAATATGAGTTACGCGGCAAGTCGATCAGCCAGAAGCCGTTTTGAGCAAGCAGTCTCCAAACCGCAAAAGACCGGGGGCACATAAAAATGCGCAGCAAGACTAAAGGCAAGTACACCAAGAACGTGAAGCACTCCAAGCCTGCCCAGAGGCGAAAACCCGTACAGCCGGAGAGGAAACTCGAAAAAGCCACAGCCGATTTGGCGGTGTTGGGCGGCGTCTGCGGCATGATGAGCCAGTCTCTCGGAGACAAGAGAATCTTCGAGAAAATGTTGAATTTGATCGGCAAATCAGTGGAATTCAGCCGGGCCAGTTTGTTTTTG
>Ga0307445_10001513_pt1 | contig 13126 bp, 8 predicted proteins | sample SalMarSW160330MG_FD_202147 | JGI IMG/M metagenome (GOLD analysis project Ga0307445, IMG submission 202147) | Salt marsh sediment microbial communities from the Plum Island Ecosystem LTER, Massachusetts, United States - SW1603-30 | ecosystem: Environmental > Aquatic > Marine > Intertidal zone >...
ACGAAAAATGCACCAACAGAAAGTTAAGAGAACAGATAGACCGATGACATTTTAATGAAAATCATTTGAAATGACAGGACAACTACTAAAATTAAACCTCTTTCCGTTCCTATTGGCATTTTTGGAATTTTTAGCTTTGACTGTTTGCGAGCAAGCGGATTAAAATGAGGGCATGAAAATCTTGATTATCATCCAGGATGCCCCTTATGGCACAGAAAAAGCCTATAACGCCTTACGATTGGTCATGATGCTTCAAAAAGAACACGCTGATGTGGACATCCGCATTTTTCTTCTTGCAGATGCCGTAGCTTGCGCTCTCCCCGGTCAGTCGACAGCACAGGGCTACTACAACATCGAGCGTATGCTAAAAGCTGCGATCAACAAGGGAGCGCTAGTGAAAAGTTGTGGCACTTGCACGGATGCGCGCGGTATATCTGGGCTTACTTTGATCGAAGGTGTTGAAATCAGCACCATGGGGCAGCTTGCGGCATGGACAAAGGAAGCTGATAAGATCATCACATTTTGACTGACGGGGTGTCTTTCCTAATTACAGAATGGCTATACATTAAGGAGGAATGATGAAAATCGGAAAACATATTTATATTTTATTTCTGGCCATAGGAATTATCTTGACCCTAACCCCATACCTGCGAGCGAGCGAAACCAAGATCGATGACGTTTTGCCTCCGGGTATCCTGCCGGTCGTTATTCTGAGCGGTTCCGACTATGAAATGGGGTATCAGTATGGCCAACAGGTCGGGCCCTATCTGGAAAAAGAGAGAGAGGCTGGGTGGGCATCAGCACTTCAATCGTTAAGCCGTGAAAAGGTTATCCAGATCCTGAAAGGAAACCAGTTTTACATCGAGAAATTTACGCCCGAGAACATCGAGATCATGAAAGGCATCGCCGATGGAGCCACTGCTGCCGGTTTCCAGCTTTCCTACACCGATGTTCTGCTGATGAACTGCACGCTCCCAGATCCGGAGACTTCCTCATTCCCACAGGGTGCAGAAAAGGATGAACTTCCTATAAAAAAATGTTCTGTAAGCTCTGCATGGGGAAGCGCCACCACAGACGGTCGATTGATCGGCATGGATACCCTCGATTCCGGAGAAGCGGCATACGGGGTCATCATAATGGCCTTCCCTGATAAGGGAAATAACTATATTTGCGGAGCTCAGGCCGGTGAGATTGGCGACCATTTTTTGATGAATAACCGCGGGCTATTTGTGGGAAACAGCGGGGGAGGCGGTTCCCCCCGCGAAATAGACACGAATTATGGCCTGTCCTGGTCCTGCTCTCTCACACACATCGTGCGTTTTGCCAACAGCGCCTTTGAAGCCAGGGACATGCTCCTCCCATGGCAGATAAACATCCCAGAGAATTTTCATTTTGTCGATGTCGACGGAGAAGCCTGTGTCGTGGAAAAAACGGCTGCCGTTCAGAGTGTTCGAGAACCAGGTGACTTCGGGGAAAATGATTTCATGTATTCCACCAACAACTACCTCAACAAAGAGATGATGCCCACCAAAGAAGGCGGATTTATCAAACAGCACGGAGGGTACGGCGCTTATGCCGCACCCCGAAACCTGATGCTTTGGGACATGCTCCACAATTACCACGGCCACATCGACGTGGAATTCATGAAAATGATGCTGCGTTTTCCTGGCGACGCCCCGCCCAATCCTCCCGAGGGAGGTTGGGATGCCAAGGTTTGCCGTCCCTCCAATTCCTGGGTTTCGGTCCTGCTCCCGGATGATGGAGATGAGGGGGTGGCTTATATCTGCACAGGGCCGGCCGGCCGCGTGATCCATTCATCGACAGCATCCAACGGGGAAGAGATGCGATCCAGCTACCCTTATATAAAAGGCACCCACACTTTTTATGAATTGAGACTCGCTGCCAATCCTGAGAAAGTTACCGAATCAGCACAAAAAGCAGCCAGCTCGAAAATCGCTTCGGCCTACAAAATGCTGATGTATCTCAACTTTACAGACGCAGGGTATGCCGCCTTGGATGATTTGTACTCCCTAGCTAATGCTGAATATTACCGGGGTAAAGTTTTTTTTAATAGGGCCCGGCTGGCCAGCGGGAACGATGTCCTTTATTATTTAGCTAAAGCAGCCACTTCTTTCACGAGGTCCCAAGCCCATGCCTTGCAGGTGTACGAGGCTCTTGTCCCCGCTCCTACCAGCCCGTCAGACCTCGGCCTCAAACCCTTTGGCGGGGATTGGGCCACATGGGAAACCAACCTCAAAAAATAGCTAAATCTTTATTTGCCCCACACACACCTCTTTGGATGCGGTTCGTCGTCGGAACCAGAGCCGGAATCATTTGAGATTTCTTTTCCTTCCTCGTTCTTTTTTATCAAGCGGTACACAAAAACGGAATGGCCTGTGGCGATAATTGTATCCAATCGATCAGGTTGTTCATCAGGATCTTCTATTGCAAAAACATTGAGGTAAACTACGGTGAATTCCACATCCGTTACTCCTGTAAGGCTATTCCGAAATTCTTCGATATTCTCCCCGGTCAACTTATTGCCTCTGGGATCATAAAGGGTTACCCTTTCGCCCAACACTTCTTTGATCCTTTTAGCATCATCACCCAAAAGGACAGATTTTAATTCTGGAAACAAGTCGTTGTGCAAATAATTGTTAAATCCAGCTTCAAGCTTTATCGTTTCTTCCGGTGTTAGTGGCGGCACCTCCGTCTTTTCTTCCCCTCCGTTCTCGCACTGCATTTGCAGGCTGAAAACGATGCAAATCATGATGATCCAGGGGAGAATCATCGTGAACTTTAAAAATGATTTTTGTCTTTTAGACATTTTGCCCTCCTTTGCTAAAAATTCAAGACATCCTTTTTATGTGAATTCCCCCAAGAGGAATTAGAGTCATATGTCAGAATATTTTTTTACTCGTTCTTGATATTTTATCTTTTCCTCCCTGACGATCTCCTGGAAACGCGGGTCATCTCGAAGCCCTTCGAAAAAAGGATTTTCTGTTAGAACATCATAGGTATAAGGATATGTTTTTATTTTGGCGAAGCCATTTTTAATGACGTCCCGGATATTCTCGATGGCTTCATCTTTCATTCCTAATAAGGAATAGACGGGTGCTATCAAAGCAGTGAATTCATAAGGATCTAGATCACTGATGATGGAAAGAGCTTTTTCTTTTTCTCCCTTGACCGCAAAAATGTAAGCACGAGTCCTCTGGATATTTGGATTGTCGCGTTCACTCTTCTCTACTTGCGCTATCACTTTTTCGGCTTCATCGAATTTTTTCATCATGATCAATTGACGTGCATGGTAGAGATGGAGATAAGTATTTTCTGGATCGAACTCCAGCGCCTTTTGAATTTGCTCTTCCGCTTTTTCATATTCTCCTATCTTCATGTAACAAAAGGTGCATATATCACGGTATTCTTGGTCAACAGGGTCGATCAATATGGCCTTCAAATATAATTCTATTGCCTTGTCGTATAATCCAATATCCTTAAAGAACCCAGCGATATAAAAAATGATTTGCGCATTGTTCGGTTCCAAATCAAGAGCTCGTTTGTAATACCGAAAAGCCTCGTCCCACTCGTCTTTATAAAAATATGTCCATCCAAGCCCCGCATTCGCTTCTGCCAATGCAGGATTGATTTGATATGCTTTTGTGTAGTTCTTCTCCATTAATTGAAAATCCATCCATACTTCACTGTTGACAAAGCGGGTGTGATAGACATTGCCCAGCCCCCAATAAGCCAAGGCGAAATCCTTTTCGTTTTCAATGGCTTTCTCATAATTTTGAACAGCCGCTTCAAAATCTTTTTCGTCCCCAAAATCAAAATATTTTCTATCGAAATGCTTGCCCACTATATAAAAATTGTAAGTCTCGAGACTTACAGGCTCTCTTTTCGTAAAAGCACTCAACTTTTCCGGATTGAATGTCACTCCCAATTTATCTGCTACATCCATGAACAATTCGTTTCGCAATCCAAAAATATTTTCCATGTCGCTAGCAATTTCGAAGGTATGGATGACAAAATTTTGACTTGCATTCACCAGTTGGGCCATGATCTGGATCTTTTCTCCTTCTATTTTCAGATAAGGTACCAGAATCGTTTTAACACCCAATTCTTCTCCGATCTCTTTATTGCTTTTGGCTTGATCTCCATAGCGGCTAACGGACCGGTTGGGGATGACTTTCAAACCCTCGCAACTGGATAGATTCGTTATGAGGTTGATCGTCATGTCTTCACACAATGGTTCGTGATTCCCTGATTGGCTCCTATCCACGAAAGGGAGCACGGCAATGGAATTTTTCCATCTCATCCCATCCGTTTGTGATATTCGGTTTAGAAAGACATACCCGAGGATCATCACAATGGCTACAAAAATAATGCCTGGCCATAAAACAGAACGAAACCGAGCTTTCCTGCGCTTCCGTCGAGCAATAGGTTTTTTCTTGGGAATGGCCTTCTCATGGGTCGGAATTTTTCTTTCTATCTTGCTAAGCTCGTTGAACAATTCCTCAGCGCTCTGATATCTCTCGTCTCTATTTTTTTCCATGCATTTCAACATCACTTGGCTGAGATTATTGGGAATCTGGAGGTTGAAATCGCGTGGATTCGGGGGCGGCTCATTTTTGTGTTGATAGGCTATGCCAAAAGAGGTATCTCCATCAAACGGCACCCTCCCGGTTAACATCTCGTACAGGATAATTCCGAATGAGTAGATATCTGATCTGCGGTCCAATTCCTCTCCGCTCACTTGTTCAGGAGACATGTACTGCGGGGTTCCCACAACCTTCCCTTCTCCTGTGAGTTTCTTGGACTCGGCAGACCGGGCAATCCCAAAGTCCATGATCCGGGCCTCCCCCTCCTTGTCGATCATGATATTGCTCGACTTTAGATCGCGATGGACAACGCCAAGTTTATGGGCTGCTGCCAATCCTTCGCAGATCTCCTTAGCCAGAGAAACGGCTGTCCCGATGTCCAGCCGTTTGGCTCTTTTGATGAAGCTTTTTAAGTTTTCCCCGGGGACATACTCCATCGTGATGAAATGAGTGCCCCCGTCTTCCCCTAAATCGAACATTTGACAGACATTCTTATGTTTTATCTTCCTTGCTAATTTCAGTTCGTTCCGAAACCGTTCGAGGGTTTTAGGGGATACATCCATTCCAGGAAGGATCACTTTGAGAGCGACTTCTTCCCCTACTTTTGTGTCTTCCACTCTGTAAACCTTTCCCATGCCCCCGCTGCCTAGTTCTTCGATGATCTCATACCGCCCTGCAAACGTCGTTCCTCTTGTTAATCCCTGGAGAGGAGTTTCCATGGTTACGGTGCGAGCAACGGAATCTTCTTCGAGAGGAGCTAAAGAGGTAGCACAATTGCTGCAGAAATGTGTTCCATCCGGATTGTCAAAATGACAGTTGGGGCAAGTTTTTGCCAATTCTCCCCCTCCTATTTTATAATAAAAGAATATCAATTTATGAGGAATAATGTCAAATGGAATAATCATGACCTATATGAGCTGTGAATGAGCTTTACAAACCGGGGAGCCTGTATTATGTTAGGCGTAATAGAAAGACTCCCATGAGTCGGTCAGGAGGTCGAATATGTGCAAAAGATGCCCGAAAGGGGTTACCCGCCGCCACTTCCTGAAACAGTGCGGAACCTGGGTGACTGCGGCAGGAGCGGGTTTGGCTGTTGCCGGGACACAGACGTTCACAGGGTGCTCGCAGAAAAATGTCGAGCCTGTGAAAGTGGGGCTTATCTCGGTGACCGCTCCGCCCGATTGGAACGTGTGGCCTTATGTGAACTTCGATTACGAAACCCGCAAGGGTGAAATACGGCAGACACTCGCCAACGCATGCCCCGGTATCGAGTTCGTTCCCCTTACCGTCCTCGGAGGGCCGGATGCCGAGATCCCGAAGGTCAAAGAATTGGCCGCTCAAGTGGATGGACTCCTGGTCTTCCTTCTCTGCACAAACTGGGGCCTCACCGGCAGTCTTCTCCCTGCCATTGGGGAAATGGAAAAACCCACCGTATTCGTGGATGAGCTCTATGCGGGTTCTGGAGTCTTCCTGTGCCATGGTGCTAAAACGATTCGTCAAGGATCGAAAGTGGTGATGCTTTCCACGGCGCGGTTCCAGGATGTGGTGGATGTAGCCCGCTGTTTCGAACTGCTGGGCAAACCGGAAGCCACCCGGGACAGCTTCCTTGCCCAGGCCGAACAGGTCCGCACAGCCAGCTTCGCCCGCCCAGGTGATCTAAGCTGCCTGGACGATCCTGTGCAGCCGGCCATTGTCGAGGAGGTTATCCGTCGTCTGGAAGAGACGAAGATCCTTCGTGTCATCAGCCAGAAGGGGGAACCGTACAAAGCCCTCGGTGCCACGGTGGAGCCTGTTTCTTTCGACGAGATCAACGACGCATACAAAAAAGTCGACCTCGAGGAAGCAAAAAAATGGGCAGACCTTTGGATCCAGGAAGCCCAAGAAATTATGGAGCCAACGCCGGAAGATATCCGGAATTCGGCGGCCATTTACCTGGCCATGAAAGATATGATGTCTGCGCGGGGTGCCCAGGCCATCACCATGGACTGCCTGGGCGGTTTTTACAGCGGTAAACTTCCAGGCTACCCCTGCTTGGGTTACCGGCAGATGAACGATGACGGCCACATATCGGGCACCTGTGAGGCCCAGATTCCTGACATGCTGGCTATGCTGATCTGCCGCTACATGTTCGACAGAGCCAGCTTCGCTTCCGATCCCGTGCTGGACACTTCCACCAACCAGATCATCTATGCCCATTGCGTGGCTCCGACAAAAATGCTGGGCCCGACCGGTCCTACCAATCCATTTATCATCCGGTCCCATGCGGAAGATGGCAAGGGAGCCGCCATACAATCCCTTCTGCCGACAGGATACATGACAACGTCATTCAGGATGACCGGTGATTTCAAGGCCATGGCTATCCATCGAGCGAAAGCCGTGGGAAACGTGGACGAACCCAAAGCATGCCGGACAAAACTGGCCGCCGAGGTCGTTGGCGATATCGGCCGTCTTTTCAACGAGTGGGACCGTTTCTCCTGGCATCGCCTCACGGTTTATGGGGATGTGCAGGAACCCATCGAAGAGCTGGCCAAAGCTTTCGACATGGAAGTGATCAGGGAAGCGTGAAGCATCGGCTCCGGTAAATTTTATGGGGAGGGCGAGCTGTCATGACCTCGTATGAACGGGTGCTCGCTTCCTTGAATCACCGCCAGCCGGATAAAATCCCTGTGGATTTCGGCGCCACGGGGGTAACGGGAATTCATGTTAGAATCGTTGCGGCTCTAAGGGATTATTTCGGACTCGAAAAGAGACTTGTCAAAGCCTTCGAACCATACCAGATGTTGGGGCTTATCGAGGCCGATTTGCAGGCGGCCCTCGGTGTCGATATCGAAGGCATCCCCGCTCACAAGACCCTGTTCGGATTTCCCAATAAAAACTGGAAACTCTGGAAGTTTCACGACGGATTCACGGTCCTCGTTTCCGAGCATTTTGTGACCACACAGGATGTGGATGGTAGCTTTCTCATTTATCCGCAAGGGGATGAGGGAGCCCCGCCCAGCGGCAGAATGCCGGTCGATGGATTTTTTTTCGACAGCATCATCCGCCAGGAACCCATCGACGACAACGATCTCGATCCGGAAGACAACCTGGAGGAATTCGGCCCGGTCGAGGAGGAGACTCTCTCTTTTTTCGAAGCAGAAGCGGCGAGGGCACGAGCGACAGGCCGGGCTGTTATTGCCGGTTTCAGCGGCACAGGCCTGGGCGACATCGCCCTGGTTCCCGCTCCCTTTCTGAAACACCCCAAAGGCGTTCGCGACATACAGGAATGGTACATATCGACACTGACCCGCCAGGACTATATCCACCGGATTTTTGAAAAACAAACCGAGATCGCCCTGCAAAACTTCGAAATCATGAACGCCAGGATGGGCCAGCACGTGGACATTGTGTTTCTGTGCGGGACCGACTTCGGCACACAGACTTCGACATTTTGTTCCGAGGGGACTTTCCGCAGCCTGTACATGCCCTATTACAAACGCATGAACGATTGGATCCATGCCAACACTCGATGGAAAACCTTCAAACATTCCTGTGGGGCTGTGGAATCGCTGATTCCAGCCTTTATCGAGAGCGGTTTTGACATCCTCAACCCCGTCCAGGTTTCGGCAGCCGGGATGGATCCGGAATACCTGAAAAAAGAGTACGGCCAAGACATCGTGTTTTGGGGAGGGGGTGTGGACACCCAGCACACGCTGATGTTCGGCGCGCCGAATGATGTGCGAAAGCAAGTTTTAAGGCAATGCGAAATCTTCAGCCGCGACGGTGGATTCGTTTTTAACACGGTCCACAACATCCAGGGCAATGTGCCTGTCCACAATGTGACGGCCATGCTCAAGGCACTAAAGGAATTTAACTTCTAGTCGATCTTTTGAGTGATATCTCCGGTCTTCTTGTTCTTCAGGATAGTTTTGGTTTTGCCGTCCGGCATGCGTTCTGTCTTGATTAGATAGTGGTCTTCATCGAATGATTTCAAGCCCGATATCTCTTCCGTTTCCTGCTTGCCCCTCCATTCGAAAAGCTCCACAGGTTCCCATTTTTTGGTGCGGGCGGATCGATAACAGGCATCGATGATGGCGTTAACCACGTAGCCGTCATAGAAAGTTTCCATCGGCGGTATGCCTTTTTCCAGGGAATCGAACATGTCGGTGAACATGTCCACATAACCCAGTTCCACCACTTCATCTCCGACTGGAAAAAGCCAGCCGGACTCGGTTTCCGCCTTTTCGGCTACATAACCTTTCTGACCAGCGGCCGTGAACATTTCAAATCCCGTACGCAGAAAATGATTCAGCCAGATGGTGCCTTCCGTGCCCGATACCTCGTCGCGCAGGTCCATGCCCCCGCGGAAGGTCCAGCTGACCTCGAACTGACCGATAGCCCTGTTGGCAAAACGGATCAGGCCGATGCTGGAATCTTCGGCTTCGATCGGATGCACAAGTGTGTCGGCCGTGCATATCACCTCCACTGGCTGGATGTCCTTTCCGATAAAACCCCGGATGATCTCGATGCAGTGGCATCCCAGGTCCACGATGGCGCCACCGCCTGCCTTTTCCAGGTCCCAAAACCAGGCGCTGTGCGGCCCGGGATGTGTTTCCCGCGAACGGGCCCATAACACCGTGCCCACAGCGCCGTTTTTCACAGACTTGAGGGCTTTCAGGGTTTTGGGTGTGTAACAGAGGTCTTCTAAATAACCTGCGAACACGCCTGATTTTTCCACCGCATCCAGCATAGATTTGGCTTCCTTCGCGTTCCGGCCGAGCGGTTTGGTGCAAAGAACGGCCTTGCCAGCTCCGGCAGCCAGGCGCACTGCCTTCTCATGTAGATCGTTCGGGATGCCGACGATCACGATATCTGTATCCGGATCGTTTATGGCTTTTTCCATGTCCGAGGTGAAATTCGGAATGTCCCATTTATCAGCGAATGTCCGGGCCTCGTCATCGGTCAGGGCACATACCGAATGCACCCTGTCCCTTCCCCGCTGGCCGTGCAGCGTCATGGTATAAAATTGCCCGATCAAACCGGTTCCGAGAAGCGTGATTTTATGCGATTCCATTTGACTCCCTCTTCATGTTTTTTTCGACCTTACTACAGCCAAAATAACAAGTACAGGGTAGAATATCAATATGATATATTCTTCTGTTCGAATTTGAACATAACGGGTTAGAGATCGGACAAATAGAATTGAACAAATTTTTGGGGGCCTCAAGAAATCATTTTGGCATATTTTTTGCTCTTGAAGATTTATAAAGACGCGGGCTATAATCTGGTCAAAGAAGTAACATTATTGCCGAAAGATAATATTTACTTTCTGAAATAGGCTCTGGCACATGCCAATGGAGGATAAAAATGAATCGTATCCTAAACCATAGCATTATCCGATTCCTGATCGTACTCATGGCTGTAGCGTTTATGAGTAGCTGTGGATCCAAGAGTGAGATTTCTGGCGGAAACATCGATACCACACTGACTCCGTTCATCGAGCAGGTCATGCAGGCTTACGACCTGCCAGGATTTGCTATCGGTATCGTCAAAGATAATAAGGTTGTGTATGCGCATGGATTCGGCTATAAAAATATCGACACAAAAGAACCGGTGACCACCACCACTCTTTTCCACATGGCATCGATCTCCAAGCCTTTCGTGGCAACTGCCGTAATGCAGCTGGTCGAACAGGGAAAGATCGACCTGGATGCACCAGTAACCACCTATCTGCCATATTTCAAACTCAATGATGAACGCTACACAGATATAACCATTCAAAGGATGCTTAGTCATATCTCCGGCATGCCGGATGTCGAGGATTACGAGTGGGACAATCCCCAGTATGATGAAGGTGCCCTGGAGCGGTATGTTCGCGGCCTTACCGACAAAACGATGCTGTTTGATCCCGGTAAAAAGTATGCCTACAGCAACATGGCGTTTGAATGCCTGGGCGATGTGATTGCCAAGGTCTCCGGCATGTCGTTTGCCGACTACGAAAAAAAATACATCCTCGATCCCGCCGGGATGAAAGAAAGTACTTTCCTTAAACCAGAGCACCTGCCCGATAATTGGGCGTCAGGCCATTTGAGGACCACACGCACCTTCGCCTGGGAAGGTTACCCTTATAACCGGATGCACGGCCCAAGCTCCACCCTCCATTCCAACGCCATAGAGATGTGCAATTGGGCCATCATAAATATGAATCGCGGAACCCTCGCAGGAAAGAAAATTCTCGATCCTGCAAGCTATGACCTGCTCTGGAAGCCCTGGTTCAAGATAGGAGGAGAGGATAGTGAGGATGCCGTGGGGCTCAGCTGGTTTTTAGGAAGCCATAGGGGAGAAAAAACTATCAGCCACGGCGGGGGAGATACCGGATTCAACTCGTACCTTATTCTAGTGCCTGAGAGGTCCTCAGCTGTAGTCGTGATGTGCAACTATATCCCGGCTCCCGTCAGATATCTTGGCGAAGCTGCACTGGATATGTTGCTCGGCTTTGAACCCGAGGGCTTCAAACCTCCGGTAAGCGTCCCGGTTCTCAGGGTGCTATCGGAAAAGGGCCGGGATGAGGCCGTTGCTGTGTGGAATTCACTCAATCAGGAGCACGCCGAAGACTACAATTTCGGCCAGCAGCAGTTCTATAACATGGGAGCCATGTCAATCATGCTGGACAGGGTAGAAGACGGAGAGGCGGTCATCCGTCTTCTTCTCGAGATCCTGCCTGAAGAGGCCATGAAGCCCGCGCGTGAATTCATCGAAGATTATCTTAAAAATAATCCCGACAACCGGACCGCAGCCCGCATGCTGGAAATCCTTGACGAGACTTAATGAAATGGTTAATTAAAAACTATTTTCGAACTGTCCCTGATAATATTTAAAAATCTGTTATAATAGGCCATCGAAAAAAAGTGCGCCCGTAGCTCAGTGGATAGAGCGGTGGACTTCGAGTCAGATGTCAGCATTTTCGCTAACCTCTTGAAAACAAAGTAATAGCCAATCTTATCAGTAACTTACAGAATTGAGTCTAGGTATCTGTAGGTATGCCTAGGTATGGGAAGGTATGCCTAAAGTGGTCACAATATGGTCACAATTTGAATTAATATCATTCCGTTTCGAAATTGATTTTAAATTAAGTTATTTAATATTCAATTCAATTGACTGGGAGTTCTTTATTTGTTATCAAATTGAAGAGGGTAAAGTAAAAACTAGTGGCTCTTACATCCAAGACCTTTCGCATTTTTGTAAGTTCCACCTTCAGTGACCTGAAGGAGGAGCGGAATGCCCTGCAGGAGAATGTGTTTCCTGAATTGAGAAAATTATGCATGCAGCATGGCTTTCGGTTCCAGGCTATAGACCTTCGTTGGGGCGTTAGTAAGGAAGCCTCTCTCAGTCAGGAGACCATGAGGATCTGCCTTGAGGAGATAAAACGCTGTCAGGAAAAAAGTCCAAGGCCTAACTTCATCATCCTGCTGGGGGACCGCTACGGTTGGCAGCCAATTCCTGAAGAAATACCTGGAGAGGAATTCATTCAGATAAAACAAGCAATTAAAAAAAATAAGAAAGATTTTGATGTAATTGTTGAGGAATTATCCAGGCTTAATGCAGAAGAGCTTTTAGATAATTGGTATAAAGAGGATAAAAATGCAGTCCCTCCAGTTTATATTCTCCAGCCTGTTTATCCTGAGAGTAAATACACCGACTCTGATCTATGGGATAAAGAAGTTCAGCAGCCACTGTTAAATATTTTCAGGAAGGCAATTCGAGATCTTGGCTTATCAAACAAAGAAAAGTTGAAGTATGAGGCATCGGCAACCCATCAGGAAATTGAGCTTGGTGCTATGAGAGTTGATGATGCTGACGAACATGTCTTCTGCCTCTTCCGTAATATCAAAAACGTCGATGAGTTGAAAAAAAAAGACTTATCTGAGCCACCAGCCAAAGATTTTCTGGACACCAATGTCGATGATAGATTTGATGAGACTTCCCATGAAAAACTTACATCCCTAAAAGAGGGCCTAAGAGAAAAATTGGGCAAGGATAATATTTTCGCCTATGAAGCTGAGTGGCAGGGTAACGGTGTCACCACCACACATTTGGATAAGTTATGCAAGGACGTTTACGATAATCTTTCCGGTATCATCCGTAAACAAATCGATCAGTTAGATGAGAAAAAGCCCCTGGAGAAGGAAATAGACGCTCATGAAGCCTTCAGGGAGGACCGGGCAAAGCATTTTATCGGTCGCCTCGAGATGTTGGGAAAAGTAAAGAAATATATCGAAGAAAAAAACAACCATCCCCTCGCAATACACGGCAAATCAGGCACCGGTAAATCAGCTCTTATGGCTTTTTCTGTAAAGAAGGCAAAAGAAAACTTTCCAGACGCAGCCGTTGTCTTTCGCTCCATCGGCGCCACACCGGCGTCATCAGATGGCAGAGCTTTGCTGGAAAGCTTATGCGAGCAGATATATGAAGTATTAGATTATGAACAACAAAAACAGCAGAGACTCGCTAAAGTGGAAGGAGAAACTGAGGAAGCCCGAAGA
>Ga0307445_10001515_pt1 | contig 13113 bp, 12 predicted proteins | sample SalMarSW160330MG_FD_202147 | JGI IMG/M metagenome (GOLD analysis project Ga0307445, IMG submission 202147) | Salt marsh sediment microbial communities from the Plum Island Ecosystem LTER, Massachusetts, United States - SW1603-30 | ecosystem: Environmental > Aquatic > Marine > Intertidal zone >...
TGTAAACAATTATATTAGGTTGATATAAAATGGAACCAATTGGTTTTAATAAAGAAAAAGCACGCAATATTTTAGAGAAACACGATATAGATATACTAATTGCATCTACTCCAGTTAATGTTTTTTACTTAACAGGTTTGCCGACATTACATGTAGCCCCCAATCCTATTCTTTATGTTTTATATAATCAGTATCCTAGTTTATCTTTACTACGGAGAGACGGAGAGGAAAGCTTGATAACGTGGATTACTTATCGTAGTGTAAATGAATTTTCATGGGTAAATGATATTCATGGAATAGGATCTCCTAAAGCTGCCATGGTATCAGTATCTGATAAGATTGAAGAATGGGGTTTATCAAATAGTAAGATTGCTTATGAATCATTGATGCCTTCTTATCAATCTGAATTCTTGAGGAATAAATTACCAAAATCGACCTTTATAAATGGTGATCAAGCTTTTTTGGACATGCGCTTAACCAAATCAGAGGAAGAAATAAGAAGAATTAAAAGATCAACTGAAATTTCTGAAAAAGCCATAACCAACATGATTGAAGCATCGAACGAAGGAATTACTGATATTGAGTTGTTACAAATAGCAAGAAGAACAATCGTTAATGAGGGAGCAGAAGGATGGGATCACTTAACTATGAATTTGGGATCCTCTGATCCCGAAGCACCAGGAATAGGAACGATTCTGAAAGCAGGAGATATTAATCGATTTGACATAGGAACTATTTGGAACGGATATGTTTCAGACGTGAGTCGGGAGTTAGTTGTTGGGCAAATACCTGAGGGAGCTGAGGAAGTTATGAATAGAATGATACAAGTTCAGGAATACTGTGCACAAAATATTCATCCTGGACTGAATATGAAAGAATTATACGATGATGCGAATAAATTCAATAAATCCCTAACAAAGGTGGGGAGAGCTTTTATAACAGGACATAGCATCGGCTTAGAATGCGAGGAAATCCATTTGTTTAGCCCAATGAAAAAATTAGATCGGCCATTTGAAGAGAATATGATCCTCGATATTGAGGTCTGGCAGCCCTTTAAAAATCAAGGATTGATAGGAATTGAGGATTGTTATAGAATAACAAGGAAAGGATGTGAAAGGCTCTCAAGTTTAGACAAAAATATTTTTGTGAAGTAAAATTAAAAAATCGTTGTTTTAAAATTTGTTAGAAAATTAAGGAAAAATGATTGGAGGATAATTAAATGCGTGATTTTGTAAAATTTGGATTAATAGGAGCGGGTTCTTCAGTCTGGCGTTATCATAAATTGGGAACCAAAAATAATCCACAAATAAAATTTGTTTCTGGTTATGATATTGATGAGAAAAAATTAGCTAAAGCAGCTAAATTTTCAAAATTGGAACCCTATTCAAACCTGGATGCTTTTTTAAAAAGTGATATAGAAGCGGTTATGGTTTTATTACCACATTATTTACACAAGGATGTAGTTATTGCTGTAGCTGAAGCTGGAAAACATGTTATTTGTGAAAAGCCGATGGCGACCACGCTTGAAGACTGTGATAAGATGATATCAGCCACGAAAAAAGCAGGAATTAAGTTCATGATTGCAGAAAATCATCGATTCTTACCTGCCCATCAATATATTAAAGATGCTATAGAGCGCGGATTCATAGGAGATGTATTCCTTGGTCGAACTTATGAAGGAGCATTTGCTCGTGCACAATTTTTTGAAAACAATGAATGGAGTTTCACTTACGAAAAAGCAGGAGGTGGAGTAGTTTCAGATCAAGGCATCCATAAATTTACTATGCTAAATTGGTTTCTTGGTGAAATAGATTCCGCCCAGTGTTGGTTAAGTAAAACATGTAATTCTGCTCCTTTTAAAGGAGAAGATACCGCTATAGTTTTATTGCGCTATAAATGTGGAGCAATTGTGACCGTCGATATTTCCTCGAGTACAGTACATCCCCTTACAAATAAAACGGAATTACATGGAACAAAAGGAACGATTTTTGAAGATCATGACTATGAGAAGCCCGTTAGAATATTTTCATCCCACCCTGATGCTGAAGTAAAGGGAGCATATTATAGTCCAATTATTGAGCACGGACCATTTCCTGATTATTATAAAATCTCAATGGGTCATGAAGACGCATATTTTGCACAATGCATTTTAGAAGATAAGAAACCAGATTTTACACCAGAAGAGGCAAGACAAGGTGTTGCGGTAGTTCTCTTGGCATATCTATCTGCTAAAAATGGGAGAATGACTTCAATGGATGAATTAATGAAAGTATACAAAAAAGAAGGAACAAAAAGTATTTTAGACGGACTTGGAGAAGTAACACAATTGAATTATTCTCATCTAAATTGGGATTAAAGGATATCTTAATTATTGGGGCATATTAATTATTTTTGTTATTTTTACGGTATGGATTCCATCTTTTTTGATATTAATCGCTATTAATTGATTTTTTTCATCTTTTTGTATTTCTCCCTCAGATAATACAATATTATAACCATTGGGATAATGTATTTTTGGAATGAAAAGAATTGTTGATCCTTTTATTGAAGGATCACCATCAAACTCAAAATAAAAAATTCCTTCCTTCATTTGAAACTCCATTTTTTTTGGAATGCCAGTACAATAAATGAAGTGTGGACGACAAAATCCCTTAATTGCTCTTCCTCCACTATTAATATCCTCGGGATTAACTCTTTGGTTGATGCTATATATTGATAAATCTTCTAAATTCCATAAATCTCCCCATTCGTTTATATTATCGGGAGTGTAATTCCATTGCAATGCATGTAATAAATTCGCATCAATCGCATTATAATAATTATTTAATGCTTTAATGTGCGTTTTCCACGCTTCTTCAGGCTCGGTTTTTAGTTTTTCATAAGCTTCTTTATTATTTAAATCAAATGGTAATCCAAATTCCTCAATTATGGTAGGAATGCCATTAAAGATAGAGTTAGAATATTCTTGGATATTCTTTAATTGCGAAATGAACATTTGTCGCACATTATTTTTGCCAATAACTGGATTTCCAGTAATTATATTATAATTAGCTTTAAGCATTGCCTTTTTTGTACCAGTTGTAGCAACATCGTACCAATGCGCGGCATGTACGCTATTAGGTGGAATTTCCAATTCAAATCTCTCTCCTTTCATGACGCTTTCCATGGGTCCTGTAAGAAATATCATTGCACTTGGAAATTCTATTCGGAGAGCTTCAGAATAAGCTTTGAGGAAAGGAGAAAAATAATCTCGGTAGAAATCCACTTTTTCTCCATTTTTATAGATAAAATACTCGTTTTTCAAAATCTTTGGATTTCCAAGCTCATCTAATCCCCATATGCCCTCGTTTTTCCAGATATCTTCAACTTCTTCCATCCAGCATGATATTTTACCTCGATTTAACTCATCTTTTCTCGTTTCTTTAATGCCAAACCGTTTAACTTCTTGGTATCCAATATTCCTAGGATATCCTGCTCCAGATAACATGGCATCAATAGGGGTAAAGACATGACCCAATACTTCAGATTTTCCTTCCCATTCACTTCCATCAACATATTTACCAATCCATCCTTCAGGAGGTTCATTTAATATATCAAAACCTAACACATTTGAATTATCTTTTAACCTAAATGCGATTTTTTTCATAGCATCAAAGAAATGATTCTGGAAATAATCTTGAGCGTTTTTTCCATCAATTATACAAGAAGGTGCAAAATCATTCCCTCCAAAAAATAAAGTCCACATCGTTCCGTTCGCAAATCTATATTTATTCCCCATCCAATGCATCGGAGGGTATTTTACAAGGTTATCAGGGTCATATCTAAGTTGCATTACAAAGGATGCTTCTGAACTTTCAAATTTGGTATAATCCAACCCCACTTTTTCAAATGTCCATCCAGGGGCTCCATCTCCTCCTGTAATTCTACTCCAGACATCTTGATGAGGATCTATAATTATGAAAAATCCAAATTCTTTAGCAATTTTTAGAATTTCTTCAATATAATCCAAATATTCTTTATCATATTCTTTTGGTCCACCATGTTCTATAGCCTCCCACGTTATTATGAATCTAAGACAATTAAAACCCCAATGTTTTAATCGTGAAAAATGTTCATTCGCATCTTTTAGAGGAAATGGTCGACCCACAAATGAAACATCTCTATGATCTGAAAAATCGGTTTTAATATGGGTTGCACCATTAGGAGTAAAGGGAACTTTTGAACTTCCTCCCAAATTTACTCCTCTCAGTAATATTATTCGCCCATCATCATCAATAATCTGGTTATTTTTAATTCTTAATTTCATTTAAGTCAAGTCCTTACAAATCCATCTTATGAGTCCTTATCAATTAATTCCTCTCTTTTCATTAAAGTTTTATGAAATAAAAATCAAAGTTAAATTAATTTTAAAAAAATAAATAAACCTTGAATAATGAAGTTAAAAGGAAAAATTGCCATTGTAACGGGAGCTGGAGCTGGAATTGGTGAAGCAACTGCTCTTCTATTTGCAAAGGAGGGTGCAAAAGTGTGTTGTAATTCATTATCTACGTCTGCAAAAAATACTACTTCGAGAATTAAATCATCTGGAGGAGATGCAATATTTGTTCAAGCCGATGTTTCAATAGAAGAGGAAGCGAAGCGAATAATTGAAAAAACCATAGAAACTTATGGTAAAATAGATATTTTGTTCAATAATGCTGGAGTTGTGCTTGGTGGAGCTATCGATACAATTTCTACAGAAGACTGGGATAGAACTATGGCTGTCAACATCCGTAGTATTTACTTAGTGACGAAATATGCAATCCCCTATATAAGAAAATCTCATGGGGTGATTATAAATAATTCTTCTTCAGTTGCATTTAAAGGTGTAAAAGATAGAGTTGCTTACACGGCTTCTAAAGGGGCCGTGTTATCTATGACTAGAGCTATGGCAACGGACTATTTGGAAGATAAAGTTAGAGTTAATGCGATATGTCCGGGAACTACTGATTCACCTTCACTAGCAAAACGAATTAAAAGCAAGGGGGGGAATTATAACGAAATTAGGCAAGTATATATAGATCGTCAACCTTTAAAACGTCTTGGCACTCCAGAAGAAATCGCAGAAGGTGTCCTATTTTTGGTATTAAATGAGTTCTGCACCGGAGTAAGTTTACTCGTGGACGGCGGAATGACAATGTAAATAATTTAAATATTAAAATGAAATTAATTAAAATTTTATAAACTTAAATAATTATCTAGTCGTCCAACCACCATCTAATCTTAGATCTGCGCCTGTCATATAAGAGGATTCTTCAGTAGCCAAAAATAATATTCCAGTTGCAATTTCTTCAGGTTTGGCCCATCTTCCCATAACTCCCTCCTCTTCAAATTCCTTTCTAACTACTTCATAAGATAAGCCTCGATCTCTTGCTTGTTTAGCCACATCGCCCTGTAGCATGGGCGTATCCGTAGCTCCAGGAGAAACACTATTTACTCGAACATTGAATGGTGCCATATCTAACGCTAGAGCTCTTGTGTATCCTAATACACCAGCTTTTGTTGAACAATAATTTGCATGAGCTGTTTGCCCGATATGTGCAGCTACCGATGCAAGCGTGATGATAGAGCCAACTTTTTGTTTTTTGAAGTAAGGAACGGCATATTTACACGTATAATGGGTTCCTTTTAAGTTTACATTAATTAATAAGTCATAATCCTCATCTGGAAACGTATCAACTGGCCCCACTCTAACAACTCCTGCATTTACAATGAGAACGTCAATTTTACCATGCAATTCAATTGCTTTCTCAATCATTGCTTTTACTTCCGAGGGATTTCTCACATCAACTTTCATCATGAATGATTTATTTTTTGCATCTCCTAAGGAATCAAAGGTCTTTTTTAGTCCAATCTCATCAATATCTGAAATTATTAGAATTGCACCTTCTTTTGCAAACAATTCCGCTGTTGCCTTTCCAATACCGGAAGCAGCACCTGTAAGTACTACTACTTTATCTTTTAATCTCATCAAATTTTTACCTGCTTTTTATAATTATACTTTTATCTAACTTTGAGAGTCGCTCACAACCCGAAGCGGTGACTCTATAACAATCTTCTACACCTACAAGACCTTGACCTCGAACATTCAGCCAAACTTCAAGATCTAATACCATGTTTTCCTCGAAAGGAATTCCTAAAGCTCCAGTTGGACCAAATAGATGGATTTCTTCGCATTCTAAGCCGATACTATGTGCTGTTATGAGATAAAATCCTCTACTAGTTAAAGATTTCAAATAGTTTCGAGCTTCTTCTCGAAATTCTGTTGCATTTACTCCTGGTTTGATGCCATTAGCACAATATTCTTGTACTTGTATCATGTAATCCATTGCTTCTTGAGCTTTTCTGGGAATTTCACCAATAACTACTCCTCTACTAACATCCGAGATATAACCTTCCCAAACCGCCCCAAAATCAAATCTAACAATATCATTTGGTGTGACTGGAGTTCCCAAACCTGGTGCTTCAGGATCAGACGGTCCTATATTCATTGTTAAATGATCCCATCCCCAAGCTCCTTCATCTATTATTGTTCTTCTCGCTATTTGTAAGAGTTCAGTATCAAGCATGCCGAGTTTGACATTATCAATACAAGTTTTAATTGCTTTTTCAGCTACTTCTGTGGATTTTTTAATGCGCCGTATTTCTTCTTCGGTTTTAATTAATCGCATTTCTATAAATACCTTATCCCCATCTACAAACTTAGCATTAGGAAATGTCTTCTGAAGCGCTTCTGATTGGTATCTAGGCATGTAGGATTCCAAACCTATTGTTTTATCATTTAATTCCCAATCTTTTACTATTTTTAACAGCATCTTTACAGCAGCATCGAGGGATCCAATTCGATATACTTCACTTGGAGGAACCCAAGAAAACTCTTCAACGCTGTCATATAATGACCAAATAATAGCACTTTCTTCTCCATCCCTTCTAATTACGGAGAGGTTAGGGTATTGATTTGATAAAACATATAAAATAGGGTTAGGAGCAACATGAGTTACTGGTAAACCAGTAGTGTAAAAAACATTCACCGGGGTAGATGCAATTAATAAATCGATTCCATTTTTATCTAATACTTCACTAGCTTTCTTTTTATTGTATCCTATCGGTTCAACCATTTAATTTTTCACATTTTAATATTTAGTTTTTTAAAATATTAGTTTAGCATTAAATTTATGATCTTGTACTGCCGTTTATTGAAGAATCTATTTAAGCGTTTGATCAATTATTAAACTATGAATTATGTGAAATATGGCATTATTGGCTGTGGTGGAGCTTGGGCATTTCATAGTGCTGGGAGCAAGTATAATCCAAAAATAAAATTCAAATCAGTATATGATATTAATGAAACTGCTGCGAAAAGAGCTGCAAGGATTTTTAAAATGCAATATTATTCTAATATTAATGCATTTCTAAAGAGTGATATTGACGCCGTTATTGTTATGGTCCCTCATTTTTTGCATGAAGAAATGGTCATCGCAGCAGCAGAAGCCGGAAAGCACGTATTATGTGAAAAACCCATGGCTACCACGCTTGAAGGATGTGATCTGATGATTAATGCAACTAAAAAAGCGGGAGTCAAGTTTATGATTGCTGAAAATCATCGATTTTTACCTGCTCACAAATACGTGATGGAAGCAACCCAGTCAGGATTAATTGGGGATGTATTTTTAGTTCGTTCCTATGAAGGAGTGAATGAGATACCCGGGTTAATGAAAGAAGGATTTTGGAAGGGACATCCAGTAAAAGCAGGAGGTGGAGCTCTAATGGATATGGGAGCTCATAAGTTTGCAACCATGAATTGGATACTAAATGATAATGTTGAATCATCTAATGCTTGGTTAACTAAACAATGCACGAATTTGCCCGAGAAAGCTGAAGATAATGCAATGGTTCAACTTCAGTATAAAAAAGGGGCGATTGCAGAAACAATCGTTAGTTTTTCCGTCGTATCACCTCCCACTAATAGTCTTGAAATATATGGAACTATGGGTTCCATCATTGAAAATCATGAATGGATTAAACCGGTAAAAATTTTTTCCAAACATAAAAAAATGGAAGATAATCGAGGAAAATGGTACGAACCAGAACTAGAGCACGGGACATTTCCGACTTATTATGAAATATCAGCAAGGATAGAAGATGATCACTTTACTAGTTGCATTATTAATGATAAAGAACCTGAATTCACTCCCGAACAAGCAAAAGAAGCCATTTACGACGTATTATTATCGTACTTATCTGCACGGGAAAAAAAATTAGTACATCGTAGAGATTTAGATGAAATATATAAAACCATTGGCTCTAAAACTATACTTACTGGGTTAGAAAAAGCAGTGTATAATAATTGCTTATAAATTCTCTTTACTTGATTACTTCTTATATCATTAGAAAATCAGCTCTGAGTTTTTTTTTAAATACCAATCTTGTTTTACATTCTATAAATCGAATTTCTCCGAGTTGAGGGAATATATCAAAAGGACTTATTAACGACGATTTTGCCAATATCGTTGAAAGAGAAAAATCACTGGAGAATATAATTCAATTAGAAAGTGGAGAAATTAGATTTAAATCTAATCAAATAACCTCTGTTTTAAATGATAGCTCTCTAATCAAAAAATGTGATGAGATTAAAAAAGAATATATGACAATGATGGATGATATTCATTCGTTATTGATAAATTATGAAGATCTCTCGATAAATCAAAAATTAGAATATTGCAATAGTGAACGATATTACATGCGAATGTACATGAGGCATGCATTGATTAAAATAAATAAAGTTATCCCTGATTAAATTGGTTTTTTCGTGAAACACTCATTCAAGTTCAAATTATCATATCATGATAGTATGATGTATTTCTAACTTTCCACTTCAGGAATTCAATTTCACATAAAAATAAGTCTTAACTAAATCTTTTTTTAATTTAATATCAAGAACATGCTCCAATTTGAGAATAGACTCAAATCCTTCTAAAGGATATTTGTATGATATAAAAATTGAACCTTCCTTCGCGGTGAGAAATACGTGTTTTAGGTATTTTTGCATTGTTGGTAACGAGAAAAGATAAACATAATCGAAATTGCTTAGATCTTGCTGAAAAAGATCTTCTTTTTTTATAACTATTTTGTGGAGGATTCTAGATGAGTATTTTTTTGATTCTTTTAAAATTTTAATATGATCTTTTATTTCATTAATCAAAACATTATTAATCTCTATCCCGAGAGATGATATGCTATAGTTCAGTGCTGAAAATATAACTACAACACCATTTCCTGCTCCAAGATCAATGAATTTTTGTGATGAACCTTTTATTAAACCAAACTGATTTTCCAACGTTTTAAATATTTGAAATAATGCTTCTGTTGAAGTAGATAAAAATGGGAGTGAAAGCTGTGCTTGGAATTCATAATATTTATTTTCCTTCATCTTGAGTATTTAGATCATTATAAAATAAATATTATCCTTTTTTACAATTCTGTAAGATTAAAAGCTTGCTTTCCTATGATTCCAACTTTTAACTGTTACAAATTGCATGAGTATGATTTGTTTAAAATTTGATTAAGGGTTTATAAAACAAAATTATCAATATACTCATTAAAATTTGAAGAAATGGCTAAAATATTAGTAACAGGTGGTACTGGATTCATAGGTATCCCCTTAGTAAAAGAGTTATATGATTTAGGACATGAAATCACGCTGTTGAAACGAGAAAATAGTAACGTATCCCCATTTAAAGAATTATCTGAGATTAAATATATTAATGGAGATGTCCAAAATATTGAAAGCATCAGAATTGCAGCTGAAGGCAAAGAATTTATATATCATCTCGCAGCATATACGGGAATTTGGGCCAGAAAGAAAACAATTTATTATGATATCAATGTTAAGGGAACTGAGAACGTCGCAATGGTTTCTCTTGAAAAAGGTATTCCTCTTCTATATGTTAGCTCTTTTACGGCATTAGGTCCCACACCGCCCGAACCTGTTGATGAAACTCATGATAATCCCCAATTTTACATGGAATATGAGAAATCTAAATACCAGGCAAGAAAATTGATTAAAGAATTAATTCCAAAAGGACTAAAAGTACAAATGTATTACCCTGGAATCGTATTTGGACCGGGAGATTTTAATATTTTTGGAAGAATGCTTTATGACGTGATGAGAGGAAAATTAATGGGAGCGTGCCCCGGTAAGGGAGAATCAATGACGTGTTTATCTTATGTCAAAGATTTGTCAAATGTTTTAGCACATTCATTTGAAAGAAAAGATCTTTATGGAGAAGATTTTCTTTTAGGCGGAGAAAATGTCAAATTTATTGAGTATTTAAACTTAATTGCTGAAATTAGTAGAGGAAAGAAAGTAAGAAAATTTCCTTTCTGGATTGTGAGTTCCTATGCGTGGTTATTGGAATTAGGAGCTTTTTTTACTAAAAAACCTCCCTATATAACAAGATCTACATTGAAAGCAATTAAATATCATCGAGCCTATTCCTCTAAGAAAGCAATTGATAAGTTAGGTTATAAGATTACGCCATTAAGAAACGCATTAGAAGAAACTATCAGATGGTATAAGGAATTTGAAACAATAGGAAAAAAAAAGGAGTAAGAAATAGGATCATGTTAAAAGAGAATTTAACAAGTCATATTGTTGATAAGAAAGATTTCAAAACAGAAATTGTGAAAAAGTATACATTTTTTCTCTCCCAATATCCCGAGATTTTTTCTGATTTGGTTAAAGGCTCGATCTTTGACTTTGCAATTTATAATTCACTTGAATCGTATGATAATAAATCCCCCATAGACAGCTTCAATGTTCTTTGTAATGGAAATGGTATCGAAATAAAGCCGGGGAATGCCAATGATGCAGATTTAGAATTAGCCTTATCGGTGGATGCTGTTGAAAAATTGATTAAAACTAAAGATAAAGAAGAATATGTTCAACTTTTAGGCTCTTTTTTTAATGAGCCAGACGAAACGAATGGTTGGATTGACATAATGCTTTTTAGGAGAACCCAAATTTTAATAGATATGGGTTATGGGGCTTTTGCTCAAACCGCCGGAATTTTGGGTGATTATAACACATAAATATATTTCATCAAAATTATAATAATAATTCTATAAAAAGGTGTTTAAAATGTCAAAATCATCTGAATTAGAAATAAAGAATAAATATAATGGAGAAGTTATTGATACCATTCCAGCAGACACACCTCAGTCTCTTAAAGATAAAATAAAAAAAATTCATAAAGCACAACAAGAACTCAATAAAATGGATTTCTTTGAACGCGCTCAACATCTTTCCAAATATTCGAGCAAAATGCGCTTTAAAAAATCCCAATTAAAGGATCTGGTTGTTGCAGAAGGAGGATTGCCGATCAAGTACTCGGAATGGGAATTAAACATTGTATTAACAGGTTTCCGATTTTGCGATTGGTATTATCAATTTATAGAAGACAGACCATTGACTGGCATTGAAGGAGAGAAAAATGTGGTAATCAAATACATTCCACATGGTTTGTCTGCTTGCATTTCTCCACGTAACACGCCCATTAGCCTTCCCTTGTATCAGATGGGTGCCAATTATTTGGTAGGAAATGGTGCGATTGTTAAACCATCTACTGCATGTCCTTTAACGATGTTAGAAGCCTATTCGACTATGCAAGAAATGGGACTACCAGGTTTAGATGCATTAGATTTGGTCATAGCTCCTGGAGAATGGGCTGTAGATGAATTTCTAAGATCTCAGCTAATCAAGATTATCATGACGGTTACTTCTTCCCATACAGCAAAAGATATTCTCGTGAGGTATGGACAAATGTTGAAAAAAACGGCGGATAAATCAATGGGAGTCGCAATGTACACTCAACCTTTCAAACAATTCTTCTTTGAATGCGCGGGAAATGACGGGGGAATAGTAATGGATGATGTTAATTTAGAGAAAATAGCAAAGTGGAATGCCATAGCCTCATATACCAACAGTGGACAGCAGTGTTTTAGTATGAAGAGGATTATCGTGCACCAGGATGTTTATGATGATTATGTGGAGTGTCTAATAAAAGAAATTGAGAAATTAAAATATGGTGATCCCACAGATCCCACCGTTGATATCGGTCCTCTGGGAAGCAGGAGAATCTTGATGATGATGGACGTGATGCTAGCAGACGCTAAAGATTATGGCGTTAAAATATATACAGGTGGTGAAAAAATTGATACCGGAGAAGACCACGGTTTATTTTATACGCCAACTCTGGTTGAAATTAAACCAGAATTGTGCGAAGATTTATCTAAGGCTCCGTTTTTATGGAGGGAGGAAGCTTTTGGACCTGTCCGTTCTATTACTAAAGCCAAAGATATGAAAGATGCAATTAAATTAGCAAATGCAAGTAATTATGGTATGAGAGCAGTAGTTTACACTTCTAATTTGAATAACATCGAAATTTTCAAGAGAGATTTAGAAGCAGCGAATATATATATTAATGCTAAACCCATGCTTACTGATATCACTGTCGCCCTAGGGGGAATAAAGGATTCAGCTTATCCTTCTGGATGCAAATATTACCCCCAAGAATTGGTATATCCGAAGTATATTTATGATGGAACTCCGACAAATCTCGAGAATATCAAATAACCTAATACCATTTTATAAACATGGAAACTAAAGAATTATATGAGAAATTAAAAGGTTATTTTTCAAAGAACTTTGATTTGATGAGGCATCTCAGTATTAACGCTTGTTGGGAATATTTTATTACTGAAGAATCTACACATGAAGAACATGCTAAATTACATTATTATTTATTCAAAAAAGATGAAAAAACCTTAGAAATGACCAAAAAAGACCCCGATTTCAAACCTGATTTAATCCTCTACTTCACAGAAAAAGCCATTCTTGATTTAATTCGGGATAATCCATCCGCAGATGAATATTATGCTCTTTATCATGATATGATGCATAATCCACGCTCTGAAATTGAGGTGGATAATAAATTAAACAAGTCAAGTTTAAAGCTTTTAAAATTAGGATATCGAGAATACCAAAAAGATTTTAAATTCTAAATCTTGACCTAA